>OGZL01003876.1_pt1 | contig 10278 bp, 6 predicted proteins | sample 1576761 | NCBI WGS metagenome assembly OGZL01 (sample SAMEA3541595, study PRJEB24748) | human gut metagenome | biome: human gut; feature: human-associated habitat; material: faeces | place: China | collected 2012
AGAGGCCGCCCATTGCCCTTGCCCATCCGAAAGCTGCGTGCACCCCCCGCCAGGCGGCCTTCGCCCCCCGGGAAACGATTCCGGTGGAAAACAGCCTTGGCCGGATTCTGGCCCTGGCCAATGTCAGCTGCCCCCCGGCGGTGCCCATCGTCATGTGCGGCGAGGAAATCGACGAGGCCGCCCAGGAGGCCCTCCGCCGCTGCGGCATAGAAGAGGTCACAGTGATAAAGGCTTCTCCCTCGGGTGTGGAAGCTATGCAACAAAAAGTGGAGCTGAATCGGCGCAGCCGAACCTGAGGAAGGGTGTCCTGCGCGAGAATAGCGGAAAAGCACGAATATCCCCATCATCAAAAACAGAATGATGGGGATATTTTTGTTATTCAGATAGCAGCCAATCGGCAATATCCAGTATTTCAATGCCCTCATAGCTGTATTTTGGATGCTTTGTCCTTGCAAGAATCATTTTCGGATAGGCGTCTCTGATTTGAAGCAGGGGAGCGCACTCCCTTTCAAATGTTTCCTGCCCGGAAATATTATCGCTTACCTGAATATAGATTTTCTCGCTGCCTCTTTGCGCAACAAAATCTACTTCTTTTTGATAGAGTTTTCCGACGTAAACGTCATAGCCACGGCGAAGAAGCTCAATGCAGACCATGTTCTCGTAGATTCTGCCGTAATCGATATTTCTGCTGCCAAGAATTGCGTAACGGATACCCGTATCGCACAGATAGAACTTTTCGGAGTTTTCAAGGTATCTCTTCCCGCGGATATCATAGCGTCGGATGTCATAAAATAGGAAAGCATTACATAGATACTTGATATATCTACCTATTGTCACATGGTTTGTAGGCGTTTCGTTTGCCGTTAATTGCTGACTGACTTTGTTGGGCGAAGTCAGGTTGCTGATATTGTCCATCAAAAATTCACTTAATCGCTGTAAAACCAACGTATCAGGCAATGCGTATTTCTGCACAAGATCTCTTGTGACGATTGTTTCATAGACTTCTTTAATATAGTTTGTTCGATCTTTTTCGGTCTTATAGGCATAGGACCCGGCCAAACCACCCTTCATGGAATATTCTTCGAAAAGTTGATCCCTGTTATTTATATTGCTATAATACTGACAATACTCCTGAAAACTGAAGGGAAATACATGAATTTCAATATATCGTCCTGTAAATAGCGTTGCCAGGTCAGCACTCAGCAGAAAAGCGTTGGAGCCTGTTATATAGATATCATACTTTCCCTTGGAATAAAGACTGTTGATTGCCAGCTCAAACTTCGGACACATTTGAACTTCGTCAACAAACAAGTAATTGGTTTTCCCTTTCTTGTAATGCGCCTCTGCATACTTATGGAGCGCGTGGTATTCCTTGATCTCTTCAAATTCCAGATCCATAAAATCAATAAAAATAATATTGATATTTTCAAGGTTTTCCAGATACTCGATATATGCCTGCATCAGTTTGGATTTCCCGGAACGCCGAATGCCGGTAATGATTTTTATGTCAGGCGTTCCATTTAAAGCAATGATGCGTTCCAGGTATTGCTTCCTTTCAATCGTTTTCAATTCAGCCACCCACTTTCAAAAACTTAAATTTTTTTAATTTTTGAAACTGTATATATTATAGCCCCCCTCGATAGTGTATGCAATAGGCCCAGTTTCAAAAACTAAAATTTTTTTGGCTTCCGAAACTGAAAAACAATTCCATCTGAAAGAAAATCAGCTTCTTTACGGAATTCTTAAATTTTCGTAACGCCCTTGCGAAAAAGTAGAACCTGTGCTATATTAATTTTGCAAAGAGAAAGTTACTTAAAATGCTTTGAGGACGAATAAGGAGGTAGCTTTTTATGAAAAGACGTATTTTGAGCCTGCTGCTGGTTTTGACGCTGCTGCTGGCCCTGCCCGTTGCCGCGGCGGCGGATGAGGCAAAAGAAGTAACGCTTACGTTGACGAAGGACACATGGACCTATACGGATACGGTAACGTTCTCCGTGAAAGGGCCGGACGACGAAGATGTACCGAACGGTGAAGTGGAAGTTCGCAGCAGCATGGACCATGTCTTCTGCCATGTGAATAAGGGTGTGGCAGAGATTTCAGCAAGTGTGCTTATTTCCAAGCTTGAGCTTACGCTGGGCCAGAAGACGGAGATCTCCGTTAACTATATACCGGGCTCCGGCTCCGATTATGGGCCGAAAAGCGGCCAAACCTCAATTACCGTGAACGAGAGCACTTTGCCCACTGTCGCCCTGACCTCCGCCGGTTATGCGTACGGAAAGCCTGTATCCGGCTTCCAGCTTACCACGCCAACGGGTGTCCAAATCGGCGGGAAGCAGATTCATGATGAAAACGACGCAGAGGTTACGGACGGCACTTTCGGCGCCCAGGCCTATACACTCTGGGTCAACCTGGAATGCGAGGAGGGCTATAAGCTTTCCGAGAAGCCCGCCGTTACCCTGGACGGGAAGGAGCCTCTGCGTATTGAGGACGGCTTCTATGTTTTCCAGCTGGATAGGCTGGTCGCAACCTACTATATCTATTATACTCTGAATGGCGGCACCATGGATGGCGCTCCGGAGACCTATACCGAAAACAGTGCCGACATTACCCTGCCCCAGCCAACCAAGGCTGGCTACCGTTTCACCGGCTGGACCGGCACGGACCTGACGGCACCGACGATGGAGGTCACCATCCCCACCGGCTCCAAGGGAGACCGGGAGTATACGGCCAACTGGGAAAAGATCCAGTACTTTACCGTGTCCTATCGGGACGGCGGCCATGGCAAGAGCACCATGCCCGCTGACGAGAAGGTGGAAGAGGGCAAGTATGCAACAAGGCCCACCGACCCCACCGAAAAGGGTTGGATTTTCAAGGGCTGGTACGAAAAGGACGACTACATTGGCGATGTCTTTGACTTCGAAAAAACGCAGATCACACATGACATCACGCTTACTGCCCGCTGGGCACAGGCTTTTACCGTGAAGTTTGACGCCAACGGCCACGGCGCGGCACCTGCCGACCAGACTGTGGAGATAAACGGCAAGGCTGCAAAGCCCACCGACCCAACGGACGGCGACTATTCCTTCCAGGGCTGGTACACTACGGCGGAGTGCAGCACCACTTTTGATTTCAGCACCCCCATTACCGGGGACACCACCGTCTACGCCAAGTGGGTGAAGAAGCCCATTGTGAGCTTCAACACAAACGGTCACGGCACCGCCCCTACCCGCCAGACCGTGGAGCTGAACGGCAAGGCCACGAAGCCTGCCGACCCCACCGCCGAGGGCTACGTCTTCCGGGGCTGGTACACCACGGCGGCCTGCACAACGGAATTCGATTTCAATACCCCCATTGCGGCGGACACCACCCTGTATGCCAAGTGGGATGAAATCTACACCGTGACATTCAATGTAGGCGGCCACGGCACTGCCCCCACTCCCCAGAAGGTGGAAAACGGCAGCAAGGCCACCAAGCCGGAAAATCCCACCGCAAAGGGCTGGCGCTTTGACGGCTGGTACACGGACGAGAAGTGCACCGCAAGATATGACTTCGACAAGGCCGTAACCGCAAACACCACCCTGTACGCCAAGTGGACCCAGCTGTTCACCCTGACCTTCGAGACCAACGGCGGCACCAAGATCGACAGCGTGGAGGCTCCGGACGGAAGCCTGGTGTATCTTGGCAGCTACAAGCCCACCAAGTCCGGCTACTATTTCGTGGGCTGGTATACCGACAAGAACCTGACCCGGGCCAGCCGGGTGGGCTATGTGCGCATGGACGGAAACAAGACCGTCTATGCCAAGTTCGCTGTGGCCGATAAGACCAACCCCAAAACCGCCGACCCCGCCCTGCCGGGCCTTGCCCTGGCCGTGCTGAGCTTCAGCACCGTGGGCCTGGCTGCATTGGGCATTCAGAAGCGGAAGTAACTCCGGAAAACCAAAACAGGGGCGGCAATTCAGCCGTCCCTGTTTTTTCATGTTTATCTTTCTTTCGCCTGCTCCCACAGGTTGTCCTGCCGGGTGCGGAAATCGGTGAGGGAATAATTTGCTTTCAGATAGGCCCCCATATACCGGGCGATCTTGGCGGCTCCGGAGGCGTTCAGGTGGCCGGTGTCGCTGAAATCCGAGGCCTCATCCAGGCCCATTTCCTCTATATGGTCATATAGGTTAACATAACTGCACCCGTAGGCCTCGGCAAAGGAACGCAGGTAGTCCGCATAGACGTTGGTTCCCTGCCAGGGGATGGTGCAGAGCACCGGCTGAATGCCGTTTTCCTGGCACAGCTCCACGATCTCAGAAAGCAGCATTGCTGCTTCATCCTGGAGGGGCTGCTGGGGCAGAAGTGTCTGGTCCGGAATTTCCACAGGGGTCACGGCACCGGAAACGGAGTAACCCATGGTTTTCCGATAGTCATCCCCGCTCTGGGCCGGGCTGCGGAAGGACGCTTCGGACAGATTGACCCAGTTCTCATGGAATGCGGCCAGTGGCATGAAATAGGAAAGATACCGCTCTTTGTGATAGGGGCCAAAGCTCTGGCGCAGATAGGTCAGCTTGTCCTTCATCCAGGGGATGGCGGTGGTATAGTAGATCTCCCCATCCATATTCATGTCCTGCTTCCAGGTGTTCACATTGAAGGTGTCGATGAGCACCACCTTGGGGTGCTGGGTGCGCAGAGCGTCCTTCAAAAATAGCAGGGTAGTATTCAGTTCCTGCCAGTTGCAGCCGTAATTATAGGCCCCGATGCCGTATGCATCATACATGGTCATGGTGTCCAGGCCCAGCCACATGTGGCTGGAGCCAAAGCCCATAACCTCCACGGAATTTTCCGGCAGGGTGTGGAAGGTCTCAATGGCGGTCACCGGGGAATCTGTATCCACCGGCCGCAGCAGGACGTTCAGCCGGGCAATGCCCAGGGCCACCAGAACCAGAACGGCCAGGCAGCTCAGAATGTTTCTTTTCTTCATGGCCGCCCTCCTAGAACTGGAAATAGATAAAGCTGGCCTGATTGAAGCCAGGGCCCCATTTGCCGAAAACCAGCAGGGCCAGAATGGCGGCGGCGATCAGTACGATCCTGGCCCACCAGTCCTGCCCCAGCAGCACCCGGTGGAGCGCCAGGCCCCGGCGCTTGCACAGGTCCGCCAAAAGCAGCAGACCAATGCCCAGCAGCATCAAAGTGAAATTCTTCCGGTCCAGCCCGCAGCCATACAATGAGCCATCGAAGAGCACCCAGGGATTCGCCGCCGTGGAGATCGAGCGGATGACGCTGACCGCCTGGGTGAAATCGGCAGCCCGGAAGAAAATCCAGGAGAAATCGATAAGCAGAAAGGTCACGATCCCCTGGGCGATTTTGTGGCACGCTTTCTCCCGGTGGAGTCCCAGGCGAATGCAGGCCTTGTCCCGGGCCGGGGCCAGAGCCTCGCCCAAGACCTGATAGAGGCCGTTCAGGCCGCCCCAGATGACGAAGGTTGCATCCGCTCCATGCCATAGGCCGCTGACCAGAAAGACGATCATCTTATTGATGTACTTGCGCAGCTTGCCCTTTCGGCTGCCGCCCAAGGGAATATAGAGGTAGTCCTTGAACCAGGAGGTCAGGGAGATGTGCCACCGCCGCCAAAACTGGGAAACCGAGGTGGAGAGGTACGGCGCATCGAAATTCTCCATAAGCTCGATGCCCAGAATTTTGGCCGCACCCACGGCAATGGTGGAATAGCCGCCGAAGTCGCAGTAGATCTGCACGGCAAAGAGCACCGTAGCCGCGATGAGATACCAGCCGGGGAAGGCCGCGATATCCCCATAGACCGTATCCACAAAGATAGCGATCCGGTCCGCCAGGACGATTTTCAGGAAATAGCCCCAGAGCATCAGCACAAAGCCCTCTCTGGCCCGGTCAAAATCGAAGCTTTTGGGGGTATCCAACTGCTGCAAAAGGTTCTTGCTCCGCTCAATGGGCCCCGCCACCAGCTGGGGGAAGAAGGAGACAAAAAGGGCATAGCGCAGGAAGTTCTTCTCCGCGCCGATCTCCCCCCGGTACACGTCCACGGTATAGCTCAGAGCCTGGAAGGTGAAGAAGGAAATGCCCACGGGCAGCAGGATGTCGAATTTCGGGACGTTCAGGGTCAGCCCCACCAGAGAGGCCGCAGCCCCCAGAGTATCCAGGAAGAAATTGACATACTTGAAATAGAACAGAATGCCCAGATTCAGCAGGAAGGACACCGCCACCACCCATTTTTTCAGGGCGGTCTTTTTTGTTTCGGGCCGGTCACTGTCCTTGACCCGCTCCAGCAGCAGGCCGCTGAGGTAGGTGATCAGGGTAGAGGTGAACAGCAGCACCACATATTTGGCGTTCCAGCCCATGTAAAACACGTAGCTGGCAACCAGCAGCCACAGATTGCGCACCCTTTTGGGCAGTACAAAATACAGCAGCACCACTGCCGGGAAGAAAATCAGGAATTTCAGGGAGTTGAAGAGCATTTACGCCTCCCGCTCCCAGGGGAAGCCCGAAAACACCGGCTTGCCTGTATAAGTATTGGCCTTCGCCTCTCCCCGCAGCACGGCCAGAACCGCATCGGCCATAGCCTCCTGCTCGCATTCGCCGGGATAGACCGATACGGGAGCAATCCAGCCGCAGCGCTGCTCCACGCCCCGGAGGATATCGTCATAGCGCATGAGCCCGCCGGTCAGGAGAATGCCGTCCACCTTGCCCTCCAGCACGGCGGCCATGCCGCCGATGGACTTGCACAGCTGATAGATCACGGTATTCCAGATGGTGGTGGCCTTGGGGTCTCCGGCTTCTACCAGGGCGTGGACCTTGGCGGCATCCGAGGTGCCGAAGTGGCTGACAAAGCCGCCGGAGCGGGACAGCATGGCCCGCATTTCAGCGGTGGTATGCCCCTCGTCCAGGTATTGCAGCACCTCCATAACGGGGATGGAGCCCAGGCGGGTGGGAGTGAAGGGACCGTCGCCGCCGGCGCCCTCGGTGCTGTCGATCATTCTGCCGTGGCTGTGGGCGGTGACGGTAATGCCGCCGTCCACATGGCAGACGATGAGATTCAGGTCCTCATACCCCTTGCCCAACTTCTTTGCGTGGAAGGCCGCAATGCCCTTCTGATTGAGCACATGGGTCTGGGCCCGGCGGTACAGCCCCGCAATGCCCGTGGGCCGGGCATAGTCGCAGAGCTCGTCCACATTGGTGGGGTTTACGGTGTACATTTTGCCGCCGTAGGTCCGGCACAGGTCATAGGCCAGCATCACGCCCAGCTTTGCCGGATGGTCGCTGCCGCCGCAGTCCGCCGCGGTGTCCTCCACCAGTTTTTCATCGATGGTCATGACCCCCGCCTGCTGGGAATAGGCGCAGCCGCCCCGGCCCACGAAGACATCGATCTGCTTGGGGTCAATGCTGTGCTCCTTCAAAAAGTCCAGCAGTACCTGGCGGCGCATAGGCAGCTGGTCATTGGTGGTGGGGTATTTCAGCAGCTCCGGGGCATCATGAAAGATGCTCTCGGTGAACACATTCTTCTCGTTTTCAAAATAGCTTACCTTGGTGGAGGTAGAGCCGGGGTTAATGACCAGAAGCTTGTAGGCCATGATTTTTCTCCTTTGTTACGCCTAAAAAAATGTCATTGCGCGGCGGGCGCGCCGGTACGCAATGACATTTTTGTGGTTTTTTAGAACTTTACGGGCTTGATGTGCCAGATCTCGTCTGCGTACTGGCGGATGGTGCGGTCAGAGGAGAACTTGGAGCCGGAGGCCACGTTCTCCAGGCACTTGCGGCCAAAGGCCAGCCGGTCGGCATAGTCGCGGTTCACCCGCAGCTTGGCATCCATATAGGAGGCGTAGTCCAGCAGGACGAAATAGTTGTCCGCCTTGTGCCAGGAAGCGCCATCCAGCAGTGCGTGGTGCAGTTCCTGCTGGGCATCGTCCGTGGGCACGGTGCCGTCAACCAATGTGTCGATGGCGCGGTGCAGGTGGCTGTCGGTGTCGTAAATGCTCCGGGCACAGTAGCTGTCCTTGACATTGTTGATCTCCTGGACGGTATGGCCGAAGATATACTCGTTGTCCATACCGGCCTCCTGGGCAATCTCCACATTGGCGCCGTCCAGGGTGCCCAGGGTGACGGCACCGTTGAGCATCAGCTTCATGTTGCCGGTGCCGGAAGCCTCGGTGCCCGCAGGAGAGATCTGCTCGGAGATATCGGCAGCGGGGATGATATGCTCGGCATAGGAGCAATTGTAGTTCTGAACAAAGACCACCTTCAGCTTGTCGGACACAGCGGGGTCGTTGTTGATCAGCTTGGCGATCCGGTTGATATAGCGGATAATGGCCTTGGCCCGGGCATAGCCGGGGGCAGACTTGGCGCCGAAGATATACACGGTGGGCCGGAAGTTGGGCAGCTCGCCTTTTTTCAGGCGGAAATAGATATCCACAATGGACAGGGCATTCATCAGCTGACGCTTGTACTCATGGAGCCGCTTTATCTGAACATCAAAGATGAAGTCCGGGTTCAGCTGCACGCCTTCCTTCTCGGCGATGGCCTTGCACAGCTGCTCCTTCTTCTGGCGCTTGATGGCGTTGAACTGGCGGACCATGTCCTCATCGATCATGGGCTTCAGCTCGGAGAGCTTATCCAGGTCCTTCAGGAAGTCACCGCCGATGCGGTATTTCAGCATCTGGGTCAGCTCGGGGTTGCACAGGCCCATCCAGCGCCGGGGGGTGACGCCGTTGGTCTTGTTCTGGAAGCGATCGGGGTAGACCTGATACCAGTCGTGGAACAGGTCGTCCTTCAGAATCTGGCTGTGGATCTCGGCCACGCCGTTGACATAGCTGCTGACGTAGACAGACAGGTTTGCCATATGGGCGGTGTTGTCCTTGATGATAAACAGGCCCGGATGCTCCCGCTGGAGCTTTTCGTCAATGCGGCGGATGATGTCCACGATCTCGGGGACAACGGAGCCCAGCAGATCCAGGGGCCACTTTTCCAGAGCCTCGGACATGACGGTGTGGTTGGTGTAGGAGAAGGTGCGCTGGGCGATGGAGAAGCTCTGGTCGAAGTCCATGCCCTCATCCATCAGCAGACGGATGAGCTCGGGGATGGACATGGCGGGATGGGTATCGTTCAGCTGCACGGCATAGTAGTCGGCGAAGCGGCTCAGGTCATTGCCGTGGGCAGTCTTGAAGGTCCGCAGCATATCCTGCAGAGAGGCAGAGGACAGCACATACTGCTGCTTGATGCGCAGACGCTTGCCCTCCCAGGTGGAATCATTGGGGTAGAGAACACGGGTAATATCCTCGGCCTTGTTCTTCTGGTCCAAAGCCCGCAGGTAATCCTGGTCGTTGAAAGCACTGAAATCCAGTTCTTCCTCGGCCTCGCACTGCCACAGGCGCAGGGTATTGATATTGTGGGTGCCATAGCCGATGACGGGCACATCATAGGGCACAGCCAGGACGGTATGGTCCGGGAACTTGACCTTCACGGTGTGGTTGTACCGGCGGTAGGACCAGGGGTCGCCGAACTTGGTCCAGTCGTCCGCGTTCTCCTTCTGGCTGCCCTGGTCATCGAAGCTCTGCTTGAACAGGCCGAACTTATACCGCAGGCCGTAGCCGGACAGGGGGATGTCGCAGGAGGCAGCGCTGTCCAGGAAGCAGGCAGCCAGTCTACCCAGGCCGCCGTTGCCCAGAGCGGCGTCCTCAATCTCTTCCAGCACGGCCAGGTCCACGCCCTGGGCGGCAAAGAGCTGCTTCATCTCGTCCAGAATGCCCAGATTGTACAGATTGGAATAGACCAGACGGCCGATCAGGTACTCGGCAGAAAAATAATAGGCCTTCCGCTGCTGCAGCCGGGCTTTCTTGCTGCTGCTCCAGTTGTCGGAAATGGCCATCATAACGGCCTCGCCCAGTGCCTCGTGGAGCTCCTGAGGGGTAGCCTCCTGGAGGGTGACATCGTAGGTGTATTTCAGCTGGGCTTCGGTCCATTTAAGAATATTTGTGCAGTTATAACTCATTTTCATGCTCCAATCCAAAGGCGACGGCTGCCGCCCGAAGTAAAGATGATCTCTGCGCGGCGGAAACAAACCGCGCAGCCGCTATATAGAGTAACCTTCCCGAATTCTTTTGTCAAGCAATTTCTGGAAAAGCGTTTTCTTTTTCGTGGAAAGTGCCACTTTTTCAAGCGAAATTTATACACATTGACGGAGATATTTTCATCCCCGCCGCAGCTTGTCAAAAAAACCTCGCAGAGTTTGGCGGCGTAAGCCGACAAATAAAATCAAATCATTTTCTGTCG
>OGZL01003885.1_pt1 | contig 10255 bp, 8 predicted proteins | sample 1576761 | NCBI WGS metagenome assembly OGZL01 (sample SAMEA3541595, study PRJEB24748) | human gut metagenome | biome: human gut; feature: human-associated habitat; material: faeces | place: China | collected 2012
TTCAGGACGAGACCCACCGCTTTGCCAACGCCTACCGCAAGCAGCAGATGAAGCAGAAAAGCTATTCCTCCACCCTGACCGAGGTGCCGGGCATCGGGCCCAAGACGGCCAAAGCCCTGCTGGCCCAGTTCAAGAGCGTGGGGGCGGTGAAGGAAGCCACCCCCGACCAGCTGGAAAACACCCCCGGTGTGGGCAGACAGCTGGCGCAGACCATCTACGAGTATTTTCATCAGGAATAAGTAAACGCCCTTCTCCGCTGGCTCAAGGCCGTGGGAGAAGGGCGTTTTGCTGTCAGGCAGGGGAGTGCTGAGGGGTCAGATCAATGAGGCCCGTGGCAGACAGGTCCAGATCCCCCTTGGGACCGGTAGAGGTATAGCGTTTGTCGTATTTTTTGCTGCCGATGCGGACAACATTGTCGGTCCGGGCATCAATGGTGTAGTCGGCAGGGTCTCCGTCCAGACACAGATGGATGGAGCGGTAGGCACTGATATTAGCCTGCTTTGTGCCGGAAAGCTGGCGGATGAGGCATCCGCCGATGGAAATGTCCGCTTCCAGGTCCCGGGTCACGGTCAGGTCGTCGGCATACAGACTGCCGTTATCCAGCTCTACCTTCAGGCTCTGCAGCTGCAGGTCGTCCAGATGGACGTCCCCCACCTCCAGATCTAAGGTCAACCGGGTGAGGGCGTCTGCCGGGAGGGTGACGGTAAGCAGGGCTTCCGGGGCATCGGGAGACACCTGCCAGTTATCTGGCATCTCAAAATCCAGGGTGGTGTGCCCATATTCATCAGAGGTGCGCTGGAGAGGGGTATGGGGGAAGTTGTCGAACTGGAAGGTGGCGTATATGTCCGAGGTAAGGGTCGGGTCGGTGACAAAGACCACGGAGCCGTAGTCTAGCTCCAACTCCAGCTCTGTACGCAGCTTTTCCAGGGGGATCTGCAGGGTGCTTTCCCCAAGGTCATCGGCGGGAATGGGAAGGGGTACGGTATCGGCCGGGACAGCGAGGTGGGTGCCGTTGCTCTCTTCCGGGACAGAGCTGCTGTCTGCTGCCGGAGACGCAGGCTCCACCGGCTGCACCGGGGTGGCTTTGGAGTGCTGGAAGAAAAAGCAAACCAGCACCAGCACCGCCAGCCCACCGCCCAGCACCATGCGCCAGGTGGACCGGGGCTTGTTGGCAGGGGCTGCCGGGGCGGCAGAGGGGTCTGCCGGAGCTTGCTCCTCCAGAATCTTGTGGGCTACCTCCTCCGGAGTGCCCAGCTCTGCTATGGCCTGGGCCTCCTTTTCCGGCCCGGCGGCATCCAGATAATCTTCGTAGTAGCTCAAAGCGTCCTTGCGCTCAGCTTCCGGCAAAGGGGCTAAAAGCTGCTCCAGCGCAGCAAGAAATGCAGTACGGGTCATAGATCATTCCACCTCTCTGAAAAATGTGTCAATGGAAGAACGGTAGCGGCTCCACTCCTGCGCGTAGGCGGCAAGCTGCTCCCGCCCGGCGTAGGTGATCTGATAATAGCGGCGGTTGCGGCCGTTGACTGGTGCGTCGTACACCGTCAGAAGCTGGTCCTTTTGGAGCCGCCGCAGCACGGGGTACAGGGTGGATTCGCTGAGTTCCAGGGTATGGGTGACCTGCTGGGTAATGCGGTAGCCATAGGTGCCCTCCGGCTCCTGGGCCACCACAGACAGCACGATGGCATCCAGCAGTGCGGCACTGATGGGAAAACTCATGTGGGGACAACCTCCTTTCGATGTGACCTGTTTCTATAATATTATATAACATATAATATTGCACAAGTCAATAGAGGAGCGCAAAAAAATATGGCAGGCAACAAAAAAGCTCCCCCTTTCGGGGGAGCTGGATGGGAACGAAGGGAGCAGACGGAGAGGGCTGAGCTTCTTAGTCCTCCGAAGAAATATCCTGCCCAAAGTATTTTTCGCCCAGAGCTTTCAGGGTGCCGTCGGCGCGCAGCTCGTCAATGGCGGTGTTGATGGCTTCCAGCAGGGAAGCGCTGTCGTCGCCCTTGCGCACCGGGATGGCCACATGAGAAGCGTCCTCGGTCTGGGCCACCAGCTTGAAGTCGGCGTCCGGATGCACATTCAGGTAGTCGTAGAAGGACACATCGGCGTTCAGGGTGGCGTCGATGCGGCCGGCGGTCAGCAGCTGGATGGTCTCTTCCAGCGTGTCGATGCCCTGCACGGTGGCACCATAGCTCTCGGCCAGCTCCATGTAGGTGGAAGCCAGGCTGTTGGCAGTGGTCTTGCCCTTCAGGTCCTCAAAGCTCTTGATGTCCTCGTTGTCCTTGCGCACGGCCAGTGCGGTGTGGATGTAGCCGTAAGGGGTGGTGAAGTCGTAGGTCTTGGCGCGCTCGTCGGTCACCTCGACGCCGTTGCACACGATGTCAAAGCGGCCTGCGTCCAGACCGGCGAACAGGCTGTCCCAGTCGCTTTCCACATACTCCGGCTCCACGCCCAGCTTCTCGGCGATGGCACGGGAGACTTCCACGTCGTAGCCCACCAGGGTGTCGCTCTCGTCGTGGTAGCTCCAGGGCTGCCATGCACCTTCTAGTGCCACCACCAGCTTGCCGTTGGCCTGAATGGAGGCCAGCTGGTCGGCAGCGCCGGTGGAAGCAGCCGAAGAAGCCGCACCGGAAGCGGCGGCGCTGCTGCCGGAATTGGAAGAGCAGCCCGCCAGGGTCAGCACACCGGCGGCAGCCATCACACTCATCAGAGAAATAAACGTTCTGCGTTTCATAGAAATATCCTTTCAGTTAAAATGTTTGTCTAGGCGGCCATCGGGGAGTTTCTCCGAGGACCGTCCGCTGGGGTGGGACCCTGCTGCCGCAGGCAGTAGGGCGGGCGATGGAATGGCCTGCAACGGCAACGACCGCCGCCAGCGGCGGAAACAGGGAGTTGCTGTTGGGACAGCGGCCAGCAGAATGCAAGGCTCGCTCAAGGGCCGCCGCATGCGCTGGGAGCCGCAACCCGTATTCGTGTCCGAGGAGGAAGCTCCCCGATGGCCGTATATCACTCCGTGTGGGCGATCTTTTGCAAAAAAGCCCGGGTGCGCTCCTCCTTCGGGTCGGCAAAGAATTCGCGGGAGGGAGCCTGCTCCACCACCACGCCGTTCTCCATGAACACCGTCTTGGAGGAAACGTTGCGGGCAAAGCCCATCTCGTGGGTCACCACCAGCATGGTCATGCCCTCTTCGGCCAGCTGGCGCATCACGCTCAGCACCTCGCCGGTCAGCTCCGGGTCCAGCGCACTGGTGGGCTCGTCGAAGTAGATGATCTCCGGGTCGGTGGCCAGGGCACGGGCAATGGCTACGCGCTGCTGCTGACCGCCGGAGAGCTGGCGGGGGTAGTAGTCGGCCCGGTCGGCCAGACCCACCTTTTCCAGCATGCGGCGGCCGATGGCGTCGGCCTGCTCCCGGGGCATCCTGCGGGCCACGATGAGTCCCTCGGTCACGTTTTGCAGGGCGGTCTTGTTCCGGAACAGGTTGTAGTTCTGGAACACAAAGGCCGTCTTTTTGCGCAGCCGGGCGATGTCGGCCCGGCCTGCATGGGCCAGGTCAAAGGTCTCGCCGTCCAGCACCAGCTGGCCTGCGTCGGCGGTCTCCAGAAAATTCAGGCAGCGCAGCAGGGTGGTCTTGCCGGAGCCGGAAGGGCCCAGAATGGCCACCACATCGCCTTTTTCCACGGTCAGGTCCACGCCCTGCAGCACCGGCAGCTCGCTGACCACCTTGTGTGCACCGGGGCGCAGACCGGCTTTTGCGTAGGTGCGGAAGGTCTTGTGGACGTTCCGGATCTCCATCATTGCCATGGGTTCCACACTCCTTTCTTACTGGAAGCCCCGGGCGTTGAGCCGGTGCTCCAGCACAGCCTGCAGTTTGGTGATGACCGTGCAGAACAGCAGGTACACCACTGCCACCTCGCAGTAGATGGGCAGGAAGATGTAGGTGCGGGCCGCCACGCGCTGACCGGCCATGAACAGCTCGGCCACCGTGATGTTGGACGCCAGCGAGGTGTCCTTGATCATGCCGATGAGGGAGTTGGACAGGGCGGGCACGGCGGTGCGCAAAGCCTGCGGCAGCACGATGCGGCGCATGATCTGCACCCAGCTCATGCCTACGCAGTAACCGGCTTCCAGCTGGCCCTGGGGCACGCTTTCCAGCGCGCCGCGCATGGTCTCGGCGCAGTAGGCACCCTCATTGAAGGCAAAGGCGATGACGGCGGCGGGAAAGGCGTCCAGCATGATGCCCAGGCTGGGCAGGCCGTAAAAGATGATGAACAGCTGCACCAGCAGCGGTGTGCCGCGGATGACCCAGATGTAGAACCGGGCGATCTGCCGCAGCACCGGCACGTTGGCGTACTGCACCAGTGCCACCACCACCGCGATGATCATGGCAAAAAAGAAGGACACCAGCGTCAGCGGGATGGTCATGGTAAGGCCGGCCGTCAGGATGCGGGGCAGGGCCTCCACCAGCACGCTGACCGTGCGGTTGGATAAAAGTGCTTCAAACATGAACGATCACAGTACCTCAAATACTCTCAGAAAACAACGGTGAATGTATTATACAACTTCGAGTATACTCAAAGTCAAGGGGTTTGCGGAAATTCCTACAAAACCTACCAGAATACTATAACATGAAACGTCCGGCGGTGCAAATGGTTTGCAAAAATCGCGTATTGTGAACAAAAACGGCCCAGCCGCTGCGGGAACTTTGTGCAATGCGGCAAGCCGGTTGACGCGGCAGGCGCTTTCGTGTACAATGGGCATAACAACGTGCACACCGGGTTTGCCGGTGCCGCGCAAATTCACCGGCGGCCCGGCTGCCGGTGCAAACGGAGGACACAAACGTGACGAAACGGAAGATTGGCGTTCTGGGTGCAGGTACCTGGGGCATGGCGCTGGCGCGGATGCTGACCGTCAGCGGCAACGAAGTGCAGGTGTGGTCGGCCATTGAGACGGAGGTGGACAACCTCTCCACTACACGGGTGCACCCCAACCTGCCGGGCATGAAGATCCCGGCCGAGCTGCAGTTCACCAAGAGCATCGAGGAAGTGTGCACCGGCAAGGATGTGCTGCTGTTTGCAGTGCCGTCGGTGTTCGTGCGGAGCACCACCGCCAAGGCACGGCCCTATATCCCGGACGGTCAGATCCTTGTGGATGTGGCCAAGGGCATGGAGCCGGATACCTTATATACCATGACCGAGGTGATCGCCGACGAGCTGAACAGGGACGGCGGCCCCAAAAACTGCAGGCTGGTGGCCCTGAGCGGCCCCACGCACGCCGAGGAAGTGGCGCTGGACCTGCCCACCACCATTGTGTCGGCCTGCCCGGATGACGAGGCGGCCCGCTTTGTGCAGGATGTGTTCAGCAACACCTGCATGCGCGTGTACACCAACCCCGACATCAAGGGCGTGGAGCTGAGCGGTGCCCTGAAGAACGTGATCGCCCTGGGCGTGGGCATCTCCACCGGCCTTGGCTACGGCGACAACGCCCGCGCGGCCCTGATCACCCGCGGCATTGCCGAGATCGCCCGCCTGGGCGTGGCCATGGGCTGCAACATCCACACCTTTGCGGGCCTGGCTGGCATCGGGGACCTGATCGTGACGGCCACCAGCATGCACAGCCGCAACAACCGCGCCGGTATCCTCATCGGCAAGGGCGAGAGCCCGGAGCAGGCCGTGAAGGAAGTGGGCATGGTGGTGGAGGGCATCAACGCCCTGCCCGCCGCCATGGAGCTCGCCGCCAAGTACAACGTGGAAATGCCCATCGTGCAGACGGTGAACGCCATCGTCAAGGAGGGCATGAGTGCCAGCGACGCACTGCGCACCCTCATGGACCGCAACCGCAAGAACGAGATGCCCCAGGGCTACGAGAACATATAAGAATTGATACCGGAAAGGCACAGCTGTTCTGAGAACGGCTGTGCTTTTTTGCGCTTTGCGTGCAGAGCCCATATTTTCAGAAACGACCCGGCAGAATGCAGTAAGAATCATTCAAATCTTTTACAGAAATCAGACACGAAAGGGTAGAAGGTCGGGAAACTTTCTGCTATACTGAAACTATGAGCGCATTGCGCCCGACAGAAACAGGAGGGGATCTTATGCCGTCAACTTATGCGCACCGCCGCTTCGGCGCGGATGTTCTGCAGCAGCTGCCCGCAGCCCTGCAGGATCAGATCGGGAAAAACCGGGCCCTGTTCGACGTGGGCCTGCACGGGCCGGATCTGCTGTTCTACTATCATGCTGCCAAGTCCAACCCCGTGGGCGCCCTGGGCAACGCCATGCACGAGCAGCCGGGCCGGGTGTTCTTTGAGCGCGCCCGGGGCGTGGTGCGACAGGCAAAGGACCGGGACGCCGCGCTGGCCTATGCGCTGGGGTTCGTGTGTCATTTTGCACTGGACAGCACCTGTCACCCCTATGTGGAGGCCTACACCCGCCAGAGCGGGGTGAGCCACTGCGAAATCGAGACCGAGTTCGACGACATGCTGCTGCGCCGGGACGGCCATGACCCGAAGAGCTTCTTTACGGCCAGCCATATCCGGCCTACGGCGGAAAATGCCCGGGTCATCGCGCCCTTCTACGAGGGCCTGACCGGCCTGCAGGTGCTGGACGCCCTCAAGGGGATGATCGTGATGCACCGGCTGCTGCAGCCCTCCGGTGCGGTCAAGCGCTGGGTGGTGCTCACCGGCATGAAGGCAGTGGGCAAGTACGACGTGCTCCACGGCCTTGTGGCCAACCCGCAGCCCAACCCGCAGTGCACCGAGAGCAATGAGAAACTGGATGCCCTGTACCAGCAGGCCATTCCGCTGGCGGTGCGGCTGATCGAAGCCTATGCGGAAACGCTGGACACGGACGAGCCGTTGGACAAGGCCTATGACCACACCTTCGGGGAATTCTGAGGGGCGGCCAGCAGGAGGTCAGAGAAACTCCCTGCCGTTCAGACAACTGGGAAAAAGAGAGTGCACCGCACGGCGGTGCGAGAGGAACAAGAATGCAAAAGAAAAAATTTAAGGTCACGCCGCTGGAGCGTGCGTGGATCCTGTACGATGTGGGCAACTCGGCTTTTGTGCTGATGATCGCTACGCTGGTGCCCATCTTCTTCAATGCGCTGGCGGAGGCCGGCGGCGTGAGCAAGGTGAACTATCTGGCCTACTGGGGCTATGCAAGCTCGGTGGTCACGGTGATCACCGCCGTGCTGGGGCCAATCCTGGGCACCCTGGCCGATACCAAGAATTTCAAAAAGCCCATCTTCATGCTCTGCCTGTTCGTGGGTGTGCTGGGCTGCTGTGCCATGGGCGCGGCCCGCACCTGGCTGCCGTTCCTGGTCATCTTCATTGTGGCCAAGATCGGCTTTTCGGGCAGTCTGGTGTTTTATGACTCCATGCTGGGCGATGTGACCACCCCGGAGCGGATGGACATGGTGTCCTCCCGCGGCTATGCCTGGGGCTACATCGGCAGCTGTGTGCCCTTTGTGGTGTGTCTGGCGCTGGTGCTGGGCAGCAGTGCCATCGGCATGAGCCAGATGACCGCCCTGACCATTGCACTGTTCATCACGGCGGCGTGGTGGCTGGTCACCACCCTGCCGCTGCTCCGGCGCTACCGGCAGGTCAACTATGTGGAGGTGGAGCAGCACGCCATCCGGCAGAGTTTTGTGCGCATCGGCCACACCCTGAAGCACCTCTATGAGGACAAGCAGGTGTTCTGGTTCCTGCTGGCGTTCTTCTGCTACATCGACGGCGTGTACACCATCATTGATATGGCCACGGCCTACGGCACGGCCCTGGGTCTGGACACCACCGGCCTGCTGCTGGCGCTGCTGGTCACCCAGATCGTGGCCTTTCCCTCGGCGCTGATCTTCGGCCGGCTGAGCGCAAAATACCCCTCCAGCCAGTTGATCCCGGTGTGCATCGCGGCCTATACCGGCATTGCGGTGTTTGCTTTCTTCCTCACCCAGCAGTGGCAGTTCTGGGTGCTGGCCGTGATGGTGGGGATGTTCCAGGGCGGTGTGCAGGCACTGAGCCGCAGCCACTTTGCCAAGATCATCCCGGCGGAAAAATCCGGCGAATACTTCGGCCTGTTCGACATCTGCGGCAAGGGGGCATCCTTCCTGGGCACCATGATCGTCAGTGTGGGCAGCCAGCTCACCGGCAGTGCCAACGTGGGCGTGGGCAGCATCGCGGTGCTGTTCGTCATCGGCTTTGTGCTGTTCCGGGTGTCGTGCCGGACGGAAGACGCCAAGCAGGTGTAACACACGTTTTTTCAAAAGGCTCCTCTGTGCATGCACAGGGGAGCCTTTTTGGGTTATTGTTTACAAACCGGCAATTGTGTTTTGGAACGGTGAATGATACAATAGGGCCAGACCAAAAACACAAAGGAGAATAAAGCGATGAAGCAGGTTCCCGGCTATACCCTCGTCCGCACAGAGGACTGCCCCGAGCAGCACGGTACCCTGACCGTGCTCACCCACGACGTGAGCGGGGCCACCATCCTGCTGGTGGAAAATGAGGACAACAACAAGGCCTTTGGCATCGGGTTCGGCACTTTCCCCTCCGATGACACCGGCGTTTTTCATATTCTGGAGCATTCGGTGCTGGCCGGAAGCGAAAAATACCCGGTCACCTCGCCGTTTCTGCAGCTGCTCAAGAGCAGCATGGCGTCCTTCCTCAATGCCATGACCTTCCCGGATAAGACCGTGTACCCCTTTGCCACTCCCAACGAGACGGATTTCAGAAACCTGATGGACGTCTACCTGAACGCGGTGTTCTGCCCGCTGGCCATGGTGGACAGGGCCGTGTTCGAGCAGGAGGGCTGGCACCGGGATGCCGACGGCACTGTGAGCGGTGTGGTGTACAACGAGATGCAGGGGGCCCTTGCCACCCCGGACGCTCAGCTGCAGAATGCACTGGAGCGTGCCATGTTCCCGGACACGGCCTATGGCTTTGTGTCCGGCGGCGACCCGGAGAGCATCCCGGCGCTGACCTATGAGAAATATCAGCGGGTGTACCGCCGCCACTACAGCGCGGACAACTGCTGCATCACCCTGTACGGCAAGATGGACATGGCCGAAAAGCTGGAAATGCTGGACCACGATTACCTGTCCCGGATGCCCAGGACCACCACCCGCCCCCGCCTGACGGTGCAGGACGAGCAGCCGGGCACCTGCGTGGAGCTGCCCTATTACACCGAGAATCCGGAGCCGGACGAGGTGCAGTGCGCACTGGCCTGGTACACCGGTGCCTTTGCGGACCGGGAACGGCAGCTGGGCGTGGAGATCCTGCTGGACGCGCTGCTGGGCACCAACAATTCGCCCCTGAAAGCGGCCCTGCTGGCCGAAAAGCTGGGCGCGGACATCGACATGGGCTTTGATGACAGCACCCTGCAGCCCACGCTGGAGCTGGTGCTGCGGGGTGCCACCGAAGAGAGCGCCCGCAAGTTTGCCCCGGCGGTGCGCAAGGCAGTGGATGACGTACTGGCCCGGGGCATCCCGCAGGAGCTGCTGCTGGCCTCGCTGAATTCGGCAGAGTTTGCCTCGCTGGAGCGGCCGGGCAGCCTGCCGGACGGCGTGCTGGACGCCATCAACGCTTCCACGGGCTGGCTGCACACCGGGGACCCCGCCCTGCTGCTGCACACGGATAAGCTGTTTGCCTCCCTGCGCAGCAAGATGGCGGACGGCTGGTTCGACGGGCTGCTGCGCAGCCTGTTTGCCCCGGCTCCGGTGCAGGTGCTGCAGGTGCCCACCCTGCCCAAGAACCAGGAAGAGACACAGGCCCCGGCCCGCACCGACGCCAAACTGGTGCTGGATCATCCGCTGACCGTGGCCGACCTGGGCGAAGGTGCCCCCAGCGCGGCCGCGATCAACGATAATAACAAAGAAAAAGGAGAATTTAATTATGGCAAGCTGCTATGACATGAAGGCAAAAATGTACTATGAAAAGGACTGCGACCTGAAATACCTCAAGGGGAAGAAGATCGCTGTCATTGGCTATGGTTCTCAGGGCCATGCCCATGCCCAGAACCTGCGCGACAGCGGCTGCGATGTAATCATTGGCCTGCGTCACGGCAAATCCTGGGAGAAAGCCGTCAAGGACGGTTTTGAAGTTTATACGGTTGCCGAAGCCACTCAGAAGGCTGATATCATTATGATCCTGGTCAACGACGAGCGCGCTGCCGATATTTATAATGAGTCCATCGGCCCCAACCTGTCTGCCGGCAACGCCATCGCTTTTGCCCACGGTTTTAACATCCGTTACAAGCAGATT
>OGZL01003892.1_pt1 | contig 10242 bp, 12 predicted proteins | sample 1576761 | NCBI WGS metagenome assembly OGZL01 (sample SAMEA3541595, study PRJEB24748) | human gut metagenome | biome: human gut; feature: human-associated habitat; material: faeces | place: China | collected 2012
GGTTACCTGTATAAGTGTCACAATAAACATCCGCATTTACAAATCTGCCTGTGAGTGGGTCATAATAACGGCTTTGGAGATAGTATAAGCCTGTTTCTTCGTCGTAAACATAACTGCGATATCGGAACGGGTTCAGTTTGCCGACTGTTAGTGTGCCGTTGTCTTCGTTGAGCATATTGCCCCACGCATCATAGGCATACTCTGCGACTGAGTTACCGTCTTTATCAACGATTTCGGTAATATCGCCCTGCAGGTCTTTGATATAGAAATACATAGTACCATTGCAGGAAACTGACATTACTTCACCCGAATTATCGTAATAGAAAAACAGCGTATCACTCCCCTGAGTGAGTGCGAAAAGGTTATTACTGCTATCGTAGTAATAATTAGTTTTCACTCCGTCAACAGACTTCTGCGTTCTCATACCGTTTGAGTCATAGCTCATTTGAGCGGATTTGTCGGAAGTGTTGATTTTCTTGAGAATTCTTCCGTTCTCCCATTCAAAGCTCATTCCGTCACGGTATGAAAGCGGGTTTCCGTTCGCATCATATGCGATTATTCTGCTTTGTTGTTACAGCAGATACTCTGCCGAAATCATCTGTTGATATTTCGTTTGTTACACCGTGTTTCACCTTCATTATAACCACACATAAACAAAAGCGCAACATAATCTACTTTTTACCACTATTTTAGGAATTTATTAACAAATTTGCTTACTGATTTTTGGAAGTATTGACATTAGATTTATTAGTAGCACAACACAAATAATATATCTTTAAAATCTTTGTTACAGATATCAAGCATAAAGTAAAACACAGCCATTAAACTCATAAAGAATAAAGGAGCATTTCATTTGGGCAACGCCAGATAAGGAAGTTTTTATGTAATGTACGGTGTAACTCAGTAAAATGGGTTGCACCGTTTTCCTTTTGCCCTTATACTACAAAGCGGAAGTCCTGCGGGTTTGCCCGTATTTCTTCCATCATAGCAAGGATTTCCTGCTCAGTAGGAATATCTATCATTCCTATCGCTGTAAAGTAAATATCCACTTTTACATAGCAATGACCGCTTGATTTGTCATTGTTATGGATTTCGATACGCTCAATCAATGAGTTTACAAGTGTCGACGTAAGTTCGTTAATTTCGGTCATTTCACGCAGAGTGCGGAGTAGAAGCCTTAAATCTGTAACCTTTTGCTTAGCTTCTTGTAAAGTCTGCTGACTTTCGGCTACCTCCTGCGTTAATGCTTTCTGCTCTTTTTCGTAACTTTGAAGCATTTTAGAAAAGCGTTCGTCAGAGAGTATGCCTGTTGTGTTCTGCTCGAATACCTTTTCAATCAAACGGTCAATCTCGACAATTCTTCTTGTACCTTGCTCAATTGACTGCTGAAGCTTTTTGTGTTCATTCTGACGCATAGCGTTTGTCTTTTTTGCCAGCATATACAGAAAAACCGTTTCGTGACACTTCACAAAATCTGCTAAACCGCTGATGGCTTCAAACACGATTTTTTCAAGTACAACATCCCGGATATAGTGAACAGTACATTCACCTCGCCCTGATTTGTAATTAGCACAGCGAAAATGTTCCTGATTTCGGGTCATACTTTTAGCGGCGGCGAAGTGCATTTTTGCTCCGCAATCATAACAATATACCAAACCAGAAAATAGACTTACTCTGCCTGTTGCGGTAGGTCTGCGACGATGCTGACGAAGTTCCTGTACCCTCAACCATTGCTCCTCAGAGATTATCGGCTCTTGCATATTCGGAATTATCTGATGTTCTTCCGTAGGCTTGTAGATGGTCTTATGCACCTTGTAGCTGACGGTAGTGGTCTTGAAATTCACAGCACAACCTGTGTACTGTCTGTTTTCAAGAATACCTACCACTGTTTTCTGATCCCAATTATACGGATTTGCGGGTACTTTCTGTGCGTGTGGTCTGCCAATACTTTCATAATAGGCAGATGGAACGAGAATTTGTTCTTCTTCAAGTTGTCTTGCAATCTGTTACGGTCCACGCCCCGCAAGGCAGAGGGCATAGATTTTGCGTACCACTTCGGCGGCAGGTTCGTCAATTATCCATTGCTTTTTATCAGATTCAGATTTTTTGTATCCAAATGGAACTGACGGTGAAACTCTCTCCCCGTGTTCCGCTTTTGACTGCCATACCGCACGAATTTTCTTGGAGGTCTGTGCCGCATACCATTCGTTGAAAATGTTGTGAAACGGCATCATCTCCATGCCGTCACCGGTTAAGGTGTCCACTCGCTCCTGTATAGCAATAAAGCGGATACCAAGAGACGGATACACCACCTGCGTCAGCCTGCCCATCTCTACCTGTTCACGCCCGAAACGGGAGAGGTCTTTCACAATAATCGTTCCGATTTCTCCGTTCTCTGCCATACGCTCCATACGTATAAAATTCGGTCTTTGAAAGGTAGTGCCGGATACACCATCATCTACGAAAAACATTGTGTTGGTGTAGCCCTCTTTGCGTGCGAAGTCCTGCAAAATCTGTTTTTGATTGGTAATGGAGTTAGATTCCTCGTCCTTGTTATCATCGTCTACAGAAAGTCTACAATATAATGCTGTGATTTTTTCTGCCTGCCCGTTTAATTTGTTTGCTGTTGTCATAATTCTTTTCTCCTTTCTGACAACAGGGCATAGCAAAGGCAAAATTATCCTACTATACCCTGTTGTCTTTGTCTACTGTGCGATTGTCAAATCAGTTTTTCGGATAGTATCAGTTCCTTGAATTGTTCCATTACGCATTGTCTGCCGTTGGGATTAAAATGCGTGGCAATTTCATAGGTCGTTCCGCCGATTTTCAGCTTAAAATTATCCTCCCCGAAACGGCGTACCCTGCTGTAATCAAGAGGGCGTTCATTGTTTCTCGGCAGTACATAATCCACAAGGCAGATTGGTTCATTTTCATCTATCGGCTCGGCTGGTTGGATATACACCACCTCGTTGTTTGGATAAATATCAATCTTTTTCATTTTCAATACCTACCTTTCATCACGGCTGTTGCGTCTGCGTTCCATCTTTTGCTGATTGTCATAGAGCAGTTTTAGAATTGTATCGGTCATCTGCTTTCCAGTATAATTTTTCGGGAAAAATCCTCTTAAATCCTGAACCTTAAAGCTGATACGCTCGGTCTGATTGGCTTTTTCTTCGGACATAATCTCATAAATCATATCTTCTGTTAATTCGCCCTGCTGCGCCGATTTCTTCATGCGGATACTCTGTGCGTGAGATGGAGTACAGTCATTTAGGTTCATAGCGTCAAGCAATATTTTTTGTTGTTCTTCGGATAGATAAGATAGTTCCACCGCAGGACTGAGAGCAATTACGCCCTCGTCAACCTTGTCAAGCAGTTCGGGGATAAGGTGCGTTAAGCGGATATATCTGAATACTTGGTCACGGCTCTCGTTCTGTGCTTTTCCGATTTCGGCGGCGGTGTCCGACCTTGTTGTAACTTGCGATGAAGTTAAATCTGTTCTCTTGCCCTGTGCTTTCATTGCTTCCATTTTCATTTTGTAGGCATAGGCTTTTTCGCTGGGGAGTATCCGTTCTCGGTGAAGATTGCTGTCTACCACCGCAATCATCGCTTCGTTTCGGTTAAGAGGATAGATTAAAGCGGGAACTTCCGAAAGCCCTGCTTTGATAGCGGCGTGTAAACGTCTGTGTCCCGATATAACCTCATATTCGTCTGCATTTTCTATGGGACGAACAATCAACGGACAAAGTATGCCTTGTTCCCTGATACTCTCAACGAGCACTTCCATATCCTCGTTATCAATAACCTTAAAGGGATGTCCCTCAAAAGTGCGGAGCTTGTCTACTCGAATATTTGCCGCCCTTTTCTTCGGCGGGTTCATTGTATTTGTCATCGTTCATACCTTCTTTCTTTGTGTTTTGAAATTACGGCATTTTCCATCTGCCGTTCGGTCTCCAATAATTTTTCAAATCTCGGTATCTTTTCAAGAATCGTCTTTGCTGTGGATAATTCCTTACGCAAAGGCTTGATTTTTGCGGTAATATTTCTCGCTTCGGCATTCAGCGTTTCGCTTTTCTTGTGCTGGTTGCGGTTATATACCGATTGGCGTTCCTGTTCCAAAGCGGAGATTTGCTCCCGTGTTTCGCTGATAAAAGAAACAAGCTCCTGCGGAGAATCAATCTGCTTCTCACATAGGAACTTGTATTCATCAAGCGTTCTATTCAGTTTTACAACCTCCTGACGCATTTCGGGAGAAAGTGGTCGGGGAGAAGCCGGAGCAAGATTGTTTCCTGTGATCAATCTACATAATTCGATAATCAGTTCAAACAATACCTGTATGCCGTCCATACGCTGCATTTTGCGGTATTTGATTTCAAGAACAAGCAGCGGTGTATATTTCGGCTTGTGAAACGGAACATAGCCAACATAATGCTGATTATCTAACAGCCGCTCACGAATTGCCTTAGGAGTATATTCTTTGCCCAACCTGTCTAAGCGTACCGCCCTTTGCCAGCTCGGTGCTTTGACAGAATAATGAGCAAAGTTTTCATCACGCTTTATCTCATATCCCATATCTTTCAAACGGATTTCAATGGCTTTGAAATTGGTGGATTGGGCAAGTGCGGTGTCAATATCCGCTTTCAAAATTTCTCTATGTGATAGTCCGCCGCTTTGTTTCAGCCAGTATTCATTTTTCTTGCCACCATAAAAATCAGCTTCTTTCAAAACACTTTTCCCGTATTCCATACATACGGCGTCGGAGATTTCACGGAGCTTATGATGGTCGGAAATATGATTTTCAAACTTCCTGCCGGTCTTTAAGGATACAGAGTTTACAACAAAATGATTGTGGAGATTATCAGTGTTGAGGTGGGTGGTAATAACAATTTCGTAGTCATCGCCCCACATACGCTTTGCGGTTTCCACACCGATTTTGTGTGCTTCTTCGGGCGTTACTTCGCCTGTCTGAAAGCTCTGATAACCGTGATACGCCACATTACCGCCTGTTTTACCAAAGCGTTTCTTGGTTGCTGTCATACGCTCATAGGCTCGCTTGGCATTGCAGTTGATACCGCTGACATACATACGCTCATCGGTCTTTTTATCATTGGATACATACTGCAAGGCGGCGTATAAATCGCTGTCCACATATTTTTTGTCTATGGTTTTATCGAGATTTTCCGCATAGTCGATAACCTCCTTTAGCTTGTCTTTAACAGGCCAGAAGCCTGTAGTTGCCATCTATACCACCAGCCTTTCCTTTTACGGTAAGATTAACGCAGCAGTGATTTCATCAATCAGAGCAATAATTCTTTCCTCTGTATCCGCTGAGATTTTACCCTCGACAGCGACGCAAAGTTCATCTAACTTATCGCTGAAAGAGAAAAATACTTCAGGTAAAACTGCTCTCGGCATATATCCCAAAGCACGCTGGCGGAGATATTCCGATACGGATAAACCGCACCTTTCAGCGTTTCGTTCAATCAAATTTTTCTCTTTTTCGCTCACTCGGATAAATAGATTTTTATTCTTAACTTCATTCATAACATCAGTCCTTTCTTTGATTTTGCAAACGGGTTTTAGGGTGTCCCTAAAGAACAATCGGCTATCAAAGTCGATTGTGGCGGAAACTGTCAATACAGTTCCCCTGCTTGTTACGGTATGCGACATCTCCGCTGTCGTTTTCGTAGGTGTTTTTGCCATTCTGCCTGAATGCAGTTCCTGCCCCGTCAAGCGTCGTTGTCTTGCTCGCTCTCCGAAAGAGAGGTCATCGCAAAATCATATCCCATTCAGCCGGTCATTTAGTTGTAACCGGCATTTCGGGCAACAAAAAAAGCCGGTACACAAACGTATACCGACCTGACAAAAGGATATCCTTATCCCTTTGAGTGTTTGGTATCACATTCATGTAACCGGCTTTGAATTCCAAAGTCGAAACTGTCCTTTACGCTTATCTATTGCCGACAGTTCAAAGCAATTCAGAAGCGGTAATATTTTCGCTTAGCATATCGCTGCGTTATCCGAGCTAAAGTCGTCTTTCCCAAAATATGTGATTCACTATGTATTCAGTTGTAGCTCTCCCATGAGAGTATTTTATTATACATTACAGAACATATGTTTGTCAATACTTTTTTGAAATTTCTTGAATATTTTTTCAGAGAGGTGGGAATACTATTAAGTTTAAGCAAAAAGGAAGAGCCAACAAACTGTGATTGCTCACTTGTTCATTGGCTCTGTGAATTATTTGACCGGCTCTTTGATAACGTTTATTTCTAAAAATTCTTTTCCTAAAACAAACATTCCTGTTTGCACTTTGGACAAGAAAAATGTTTGTTATTCATTTTTTTAAGTAAAGCTGAATAATTATCGCTCATTCCACTGATGATATCCATATCGAAATCAATATGTCTGAGAGCGATAAGCCCGTTTGAGTTGCGGAAATTCTTATAGAAGATTGATAAATTGCCCCACGGCGCATACAGGCACAAATCGCCCACATCGGGGTCAAATTCGTCTGGCTCACCCTCTGTCGGAAGTTCATTATCCATATAAGCAATTTTTTCTATTCCGTTGAAATCCTCAACCTCAATAAATATTTTAATTAGTATGGCATATAATGATGTTTCGTAGCATTAGCAACAGGTATTCGAGTTCGTTCCTGTAATTTGCGATAGAATAAAATTTCTGGATTGTCGTATTTAAAATAACATAGCCGAAAATCGTTACTAATGTTTGGATTTCGGCTATGTATTTTTTACTTCAATTCTCACAATCTGCTTAAACTCTATACACTCGTCGGTTCCTATATGTAATTTTGTGGCAAGCACAGTTTCCTTGCGAAACGGCTCTAATGCTTTGCCGAGCAGTTGTTCATTATGACCGGGATAAAACATTTCGCTGCCATACCCCTCGGCGGTATCGAAAAATGTGCAGCCATAGTCATAGGCTTTGCGGATTGCATTTACTGCATAATCTTCATCGGGAACTTTACCGTACCCGTGAGAAAATCCCATACAACCCATACCTATTTCCGAAACTTCGAGTTCCCGTAAAAATCTTGTTTTCATTTTGACTTCCTTTTTTTAATCAGCTTTCCGCATATCCTTTGTAATGCTTACACTCTCACGGGAATATAAGCTACTGTCGTAAATGAGCTGAACAGCTAAATTTGCAATAGACGGAATCGTTGTGATATATCCTTTAGCGGCTTCACCTTTTACGGTAAGTGTGTAGTCATCCTCATCACCGTCTTGCAAATATCCGGGACGAAGAACTGTGTAATTAAACGCACTCGCTTCAACCACATCTACCGCCTGACGGTTTGGCACTTGGTCGGGATTATTCTCTACATTGTCCTGTGGGTCTATATCATTCGGGATTTCATTGTAAATCCCCACAGCACCCATAAAAATTAGCCGATTTACATTTTCTTGTTCCATTGTTTCCACGATATTTTCTGTGACCTTTGGCAGATCGCCGCCGGAAATAGCACAATAAACCACATCTTGATTTCTTACGGCATTTTTCAAATCGTCCGGGTTTAATGCATCGCCGTCCATAACTGTGATATGCTCGCTTGCCGAATACTTTTTGCTTGCATGGCGGGCAAAGAGTGTGATTTTATCGTCTGTATATTTTGACAGTTTTTCGGTGAGCGCAGTTCCGAATGTGCCTGTTGCTCCTAAAATCAAAATATTCATTGTGTAATACTCCTTCCGTTACCAAGTCATTGCAAATTCAACCTTTTCGGGACTTTCGGAGTTGCCGATCATGGGAGCTTTGCGGTCAAGTGTGCGAAGATCTGCCATTTCCTCTGTGGTCAGTTCAAAATCAAAGACATTGATATTTTCGGCAATTCTCTCTGCGTGAACAGACTTCGGGATAATGGCAACATCATTCTGAAGCAGATAGTGCAGAAGAATTTGTGCAGGAGTTTTGCCGTATTTAGCGGCAAGTGCTTTCACAGCCTGTTCCTCAAACATTTCGTTTGCTCTGCCTTGTCCGAGAGGTGCATAAGCTTCATGTGCCACGCCGTATTTTTTCTCCCACTCATGCTCTGCATGACGTTGGCAGTAAAGGTGGGTTTCGATTTGGTTGATAACCGGCTTTACCTTGTTGTAGGCGATAAGGTCAATCAATCTGTCCGGCTCAAAATTGGAAACGCCGATAGCACGGATTTTGCCCTCCTCGTAAAGTGCTTCCAGCTCTCGCCAAGCCTTGTAGTAATTGGCGAAAGGCCAGTGAAGCAGAACAAGATCAAGATAGTCTGTCCCCAGCTTTTCAAGAGAAGCAAGGACAGTTTCTCTTGTGTGTTCATAGGATTTGAAATTTACCTTAGTTGTGATGAAAAGCTCTTTGCGGTCAATGCCGCTTGCTTTGATACCCTTTCCGACTTCTGCCTCATTTCCATAGGCTTCGGCGGTATCAATCAAACGATACCCTGCTTTGACTGCATCGCAGACCGAACGCTCACAGTCAGCGCCGCTATTTAGAAAGGTTCCAAATCCGAGCATGGGCATCTCTACGCCGTTGTTTAATTTAAGTGTCAACATTTTTGTGTTTCCTCCATCTTGATTTTGTTTCTTTTACTTTCAGATCAATTCTCCGTTAAAAGGTTTGCTTGCTACCGCTATATCAGTTCTCATCTTTTGCAAGAGTTACGGTAAAGTCCTCATTTATACTGCTTACAACTTCCATACCCGAATCAATATGTCCGAGTGAGATCAGTCCGTTTGAGTTGCGGAAATCCTTGTAAAAGATTGATAAGTTGCCCCACGGTGCATACAGGCACAAATCACCTATATCGGGGTCAAACTCATCCGGCTCTCCCTCTGTGGGAAGTTCATTATCCATATAAGCAATTTTTTCTATGCCGTTGAAATCCTCAAATGTTAGTTCAAGTGGCAGCATATCATAAAGTGCATTGGCGGCAGGGGTATCATATAATGTTACATCAAATTCTTGTCCGTCTATTATCAGTTTCACTTTTCGTTCTCCTGCTTCGGGTGTTTCCGATGTTTCGGCATTGCCCGAAGATGAAGCCGGTTCTTGTGAATTAACGGATTGATTTTTTGAAATTTCGGTGCTGGTTTGTATGTCAGACTGCTCCTGTTTGAAACTTTGCGCGGAAACAGGTGGCGTTGGTTCCTGATCTGCACAGGCGGCAAGCCCGAAACACAGCAGCACACTTAAAATCAGTAAAAAACCTTTTTTCATTGCTGTTCCTCCGTTTTCTTCTTAAATTTCCGTATGAGTTTTGTGCTGTAATGAGCAATAAAGATACAAAGACCCATAAGAGCCAAATAGTCTATATAAAACAGAATTTTCGGTTCGCTGTAATCCAAAAATACGAACTCGCTTTTCAAAAACAAATAGGTCGGAAAATCTCTGCCAATAAATGCCCAAACGCCATATCCGGCAATAACCAATCCTACGATAAAAGCGGTTATACTGCGAACTTTTGAACCGCTTTTAATCCTTGCCGTTTTTCGCAACATTCCTAAAATCATATTCCAGTGTAAGCCCAAATGCAGGCTCATCAAGAGAAATCCCCAATATGCTCCGAGAATATGAAGCCGACGAGTCAAAGACAAACCGCCTGTACTCGGCAAAAAGTCAAACACATAGCGGGACATCACAATACCGCTGTACATTTGTGCCAGCATTGCAAGCAAGACAAGCAAATCAACTGTAAGCGTTACAATTCGCATTGCATTGTATTTTCCTTTGAATAGGGTTTTGTACCAATGCCCGTTCAGAATGTGGTGAGCAATAAACAGCACAAGCATTCCGGCACCCACCCATTCGTGAGGTGCCTCTCCCCACAAATGGTAGCCCATTAAGAAAAGCAGTGCCAGTGTCATGAACACATCGACGGCTAATTTGATAATGGCTTTCGGTTTCATTGTTCCGCCGCCTTACTTATGCAGGAAATGGCGTTTAAGCTGCGGGGATAGCCAATATACGGCAAGCACTGCGAAACAACACGAATCAAAAAATCTTTGTCATTTCCCATATTCATATTTCCTTTTGCGTGTGCGGTTAGCTGTGATTCACAGCCGCCCTGCGCCATAAGAAAACAAAAGGTAATGAGTTCACGCTGGGCAAGATTCAATCCCTTTCGGGTATAGTAGTCGCCGAAGCAGTTTGCCGCCAGCCAACGGTTGATATGACCTGCTTTCCACGCCTCTTTCATTTGCTCACCAAAGATTTCTGCCTGTGCTTCAATCCCTTTTTCCAGCC
>OGZL01003898.1_pt1 | contig 10237 bp, 8 predicted proteins | sample 1576761 | NCBI WGS metagenome assembly OGZL01 (sample SAMEA3541595, study PRJEB24748) | human gut metagenome | biome: human gut; feature: human-associated habitat; material: faeces | place: China | collected 2012
GATACCCGATTTAGGTTTGAATGTGGCTGCCAATGATGATGCAGGATTCTTCCAGGTAAGAGAGATTCCTTTGATCCGTAATTTCCATAAAGGACAGTACTTAATGCCTATTCCGATGAAGGAAACTAATAAAATGCCACAATTAGTGCAGAATCCATATTATAATTGATTCTTTCTCTCTTAACTTTTTTATTTAGTGGCCGGGTCGACCGCAGTTATTCTTTCGTCTTCCCGGCCCTACTTTTTATAATAAGTATTATGAAGACATTGTTATATACTATTTTTTTTAGTTTGTTTGGAATACATTTATTGGCACAATCCAACAAGGCTGTCTGTTTGGACGGTAAAGACAATAATCTGCGTATAGGTATGGATACCTTATGCCGCCATTGGACATTGGAAGCATGGATTAAACCTGATAATAATGAATGGAAGTCGCAGGAAGTGATTATTGGCGGTGGAGAATATAGTGAACTCAATTCGTTGGACTATCTGCCGTTGGTGATAGATCATGGACGATTGTGCAATGTAGCTACAGGATTGGTTGGGGAAGAAATTCCTAAAGGAAAGTGGACGCATGTAGCAGCAGTCTGTAATGGACGTTGTACCTTGTTATATATTAATGGCCGGGAAGTCGCTCGTAAAGATACTGCCACTGTCATTTTACCCGGAGCAATCGGAATCAATGAATCATCAGAGAGCGCTTTTGGTGGTTGCATTGATGAAGTGCGCATTTGGAAAACAGGATTGACGGAAAAGGAATTGAATGAATGGATGTATCGTCCGGTCACAGCACGGCACAGTCAGTTTGATTGTTTGAAAGGTTATTATAATTTTGATGATTTATCGGAGGATATCTCTATCAATAGAGCTGCGGAGGGACGGTTGTCATTTCATTTGCGTAACGGCCGTCTGGAGCAATATAAGTCTGCCCCTTTAGCTTATGCGGTTGAAAATGATAACCCTTTATTTCGTGCGGAATATGGAGAACAAGAATTGTTCAAGGTAGTGGCTTTGCCTGCCGAATGGGATGTTGACCGGGGAAAACGAGACTTTCAACTGTTAAAACTACGTATAGAGACTCAAGGTGAACAGTCGCCTAAAGCGGTAAAAGAACTGGTGCTTGATTTTGGAAATTGTACTTCGTTGAAAGATATCGAACGGATCCATATTTATAATACCGGGTCGAAACCTCGTTCGAATGTACGGATTGAATTGGTAAAAGGCGGATTGGTCCCGAAATCCGGAAAGATGAAGATACGTCTTTCGGAAAACGAATCCACGCGGTTGAAACATGGTACCAACTATCTATTAGTTACGGTCGATGTCAATGCTGAGGCTGTATTGGGTAATTGCTTGGGAGTAAACGTTCAGTCTGTAAAAATAGGCCGTCGTTCTATTACTCCCATATTATCCGATGATTGTCTCCCGGTAATGATTACATCTGATAGCCGGAATAATAAGAAATATCTGAAAGTACTCCAATGGAATATCTGGCACGGAGGTAAACATTTAGGCAAAGATGGGCGCGAACGTATTATCGATCTGATTAAGCAGTCCGGTGCTGATGTTGTTACTATGCAAGAAGGATACGGTTCGCAAGAAATGATAGCAAAAGCTATCGGATTTAATTTGCAGACTCCTTCTCCAGGGGATAATTTGTGTTTGTTTAGCCGTTATCCTATACAGAAAATTAAGACGAAGAATACTTTTTATTCAAATCCTGCTATAATCACGCTCCCTTCCGGGAAAAAGGTGTATGTGAATGCTTGCTGGTTGCGTTATGCCTACCGGCCGGAATATACTTGTTATTATGCTAATTATGGAATGGATACTCATAGGTGGGCTGCGGAGGATAGTATATTAGCTTTGGTCGATATGAAACGTCTGTTGGAGAATGACTTGATTCCTTATGTGGATTCTTCTATGCCGGTCATTATCGGTGGGGACTTTAATTCGTGCAGCCATTTGGATTGGACGCATAAGGCGGCTCCTATTCATTTCGGATATATAGCTGAGGAACTGCCCGTGTCACGTTATATGCTTGATAAAGGTTTTAGGGATACTTTCAGAGAGATAAACCCGGATGAATTGGAGCGGGGAGAAGGAACGTATGCGGTCATTTTCGGACAGTCGCAGACTTCTCGTGTTGATTTTATTTATAGTAAAGGTAATGGAATAAAAACTGTTGCTTCGAAGATTGTACGTACAATGCCTGAGATAGATGACGTATGGCCTGGAGACCATGCTGCTGTATTAACAGTGTTCGAACTTGAATAGAAAGGAGGAAATTGTGAAAATATATAATATCATAAGATTAGCTGGATTCATTGGAGTTTGGTTGTTTCTATTGCAATCTTGTAAAGATGAGGAACAATTAAATTCAAAATTTGAAATTGAGGGAACTGCTTTGCAACAGAACTTGGACGGGAATGCTTCTACCGTTGTCGTTCAGGTAAAGACTACGCTTCCTATGTCGGATTGGCAGGTGGAAAGTGATGCGGACTGGCTTAAAGTTTATAAAGAGGCTGATCCGGAAAAAGGACAGGTTATAGTGATGAAGGCAGAGTCTAATAATACTCGTGATAATAGAACTGCTACGATATCCGTAACATCTGCTATTCATGATTATACGATTACGGTGTTACAGTTTTCTACCTTCGAGGTGCCTGAAGATATCCAGGTAAAGGTTATTGGAGGCAAAGATTCGGAACATCAAAATGGTCGTGGAATTGAATGTTCTTTTGACGGAAAGTTTACTCCTGAAGCTGATGGCTATCATTCTTTATTTGGAAAATCAGCAAATTTTCCAGTGTCGCTCGAATATTATTTTGAACCGGATACAGAGATTGATTATGTGATTTATCATACCCGTGCCGGCAATGGTAATTTTGGTCGGGTGGAAGTTTATACGGCCACTGATATCGGACATACTGATTGGGTGAAATATGGGGAATACGATTTTCGTGGACAAGATATGGCGTCACGGGTTTTGTTTGACGAGACAAAGCGTGTTAGCGGCATTAAATTTATGGTATATTCAGGATATAATAACTTTGTGAGTTGTGATGAAATGGAGTTTTTCCGATATAATAAAGAAAGCTCGGTGAATGACCAATTACTTAAAGTCTTCACAGATCTTTCATGTACTGCCTTGAACGAAGGTGTCACAGAAGATGTTATCAATGAATTGCCGGGATACTTTGCCCGTTTGGCTTTAGCTCTGTATAATGATACATACGATACACATGAGAAAGAGTTCCGAATCAGAAAGTATGCCCCGTACAGTGATGTTGTCGAATGGGCAGACAAATTGATGACTAAAAAATATGGCAATCTTGAACAAAAATCAATGAGCTCAATAACACGCCCGACACAACGTAATCCTACCGGTATATCGGTGGAGAAAGATGAAGAAATCATCGTATTGGTCGGAGATACATACGGACAGCAACTCTCTTTGCAAGTAATAGGAGAGACTTATACGAATGATGAAGAAGATAGAGGTTGGATAGTCAACTCAAGTGGTTCTATTTATTTTCTATCTCCGGGTATAAACAAATTGACGATGAAAGAATCCGGGCAATTATTTGTGATGTATACAGCTATGCTCAATGATGACAGGGCTAAACCTGTAAACATTCATATTCCTTCAGGTAGTGGAAAAGTGACCGGCTTTTTTGATTTGAAAGATCATAAGACGGATCAGAAATATGCACAGTTGTTGGCTGCGGCAAACCATAAGTATTTTTGTGTTCGTGGTAATAAGATCATGTTTTATTTCCATACTGAAAAATTACGGAGTTTTGTTCCCGATAGAATACTTTCCGCCATTAACTTGTGGGATGATATTGTTGGCTGGGAACAGGAATTAATGGGGATTGAAGATGTATGGCCTTCACAAATGAATAATCATATTTTTGCTATTTCACCGGAATATGGGTATATGTGGGCGTCGGATTATCGTGTGGCTTTTGTTTATACTTATCTTGATAATATCTTATTGAGGGATAATGTAATGGCAGATAAAGATAATGCCTGGGGACCTGCACATGAGATCGGACACATTCATCAGAAAGCGATAAACTGGCCTGGTTGTACTGAATCTTCCAATAATTTATTTTCTAATTATGTGCTTTATAAATTAGGCAAATATTGTTCTCGTGGTAGTGAACTTTTTCATTTGGCTGATGCGCGTTTTGTAGAAGGACAGGCTTGGTTCGACATGGGAAACCCACATCACATGAATGAAGATACCGAAATCCATATGCGTATGTATTGGCAACTGTGGAATTATTATCATCGGTGTGGCTATAATGAAAAATTTTGGCAAACGCTTTTCCAATTATTACGGGCAGATCGTATTGATGAGAATAACCCAGGAGCTGCTCAATTGAAGTTAGCGGTAAAGGCTTCACAGGCTGCTCATGAGGATTTGAGTGACTTTTTTGAATTGTGGGGATTCTTTATACCGGGAAAGGGTGTCATCGAACAATATGGAACTTATGATTATCTTGTAACAGAGGAAATGATTCGGAAAGCAAAGGCGGAGATGTCTATCTATCCTAAACCGAAACACGCGTTTCAATATATTGAAGACCGTAAAGCCGGAGATATTGGTTTGGATAGTGAGCCTTCGGATGTCGGGTATTATACACAGTTTAAAGGTAGTGTAAAACCGGTCAGCAGTGAAGTATATTGCACGGTTAACGGTCGTAGATATTCAGTGAAGAATGGAGAGAATGCTGTGGCTTTCGAGTTACGTCGTGGGGCAGCGGACGGTGACCTGCTTTATTTTTTTAATATGTATGGGTATGATATACCTGGTGGAATTGATCTGGCTGATGCTAAGCTTTATGCAGTCCAGGCCGATGGGAGGCGTGTAGAAATACCTGTTCGTTAATATACTCGTCAGATATTAATGTTTTAGAAAAACCTTCATTTTCGGATATTTACAAAATAAATCCGTCGATGAAGGTTTCTCTATTTTTCGGATATCTGCCCGAACTGTATGCGTAGCTTGCGGATAGATTTGGCAAGGGAGTTCATAGATGATTGCGGATTGATATCCAACACTTCGCTAATCTCTTTATGAGTTAATCCCTTTATGTAAAATAAATAAAGAATTTGTTTCTGTTGATTGGGCAAAGAATTGATTGTCTGCAATAAGGTTTGATATTTTTGCAGTTCCTCATCATTTTTAGAAAAGAATGTCTTGAATACTTCAGCATCATCAGGAATTAAGAATTCCATATCATCGATGCTGACTATATCTTTTTGGGCTGCGTAATAATCGTAGATTGTATTACGCATAGCACGGAGTAGGTATATCTTTATATTAGAAATGTTATCGATATTTTCACGTTTACAAAGTTTAGTGAATATTTCTTGGATAAAGTCCTGAACCAACTCAGAATCGTTGGTTAGTTTTAATCCATAGTTATACAACAAATTATAGTACTTCTTATAAGAAAGTTCTAGTATGTATAGTAGTTTATCTTTTTTTCCATGAAAAACCTTTGCAGCAAGGTCTTTTTCCTCAAATTCCATATTTAATGCTCTGGTGATAATTATATTCATCGGCTATATTATGAAAAAAAAAGGAATAAAACCTCAAAAATAGAAAAAAAGTTTAGACTATCTGCCAATTGCTTTCTAATTCAGGTTTTTAACACATCTTCTGATAGATACGGATGTGATTACTTAACCGGAATATAGCCGCTCTTTTTTATAATCTCCTGTCCTTCGGGTGAAAGAATAAACTGAATCAAGGGGGTGACTGCCTCTTTGTTTTTTACATTGTAATAGTAATAAAGAGGGCGCACGATCGGATATGTTTTGTTGGTGGCATTTTCTACCGAAGGCGTAGCATAATGGCTTCCGTCATAGGATACGGAGAGAGTCTTGATACGCGGAGATACATAGGCCAGACCGACATATCCGATGGCTCCTTTTGTCTGGCTGACAGACTGGATAATGGCACCGGTGGCAGGCATGGAAAGGCTGCTCGACATATAATTTTTGTTTTTCAATACGCTTTCCTTGAAAAATTCGTAAGTTCCGGAAGATGTTTCACGGGAGTACACTACTATTTTGCGGTCGTCTCCGCCCACTTGTTTCCAGTTGGTGATCTTTCCACGGAAAATGTCTTCCAATTGCTGGCGGGTAAGTTGTTTCACAGGATTGGAAGGATGTACCACTACGGCAAGAGCATCATAGGCTACAATGATTTCGTCTACATCCTGTCCGGCTTCCTTGATTTTCATCTTTTCGCTGAACTTGATCGGACGGGAGGCCATGGCGATGTCCGTTGTGTTATCCATTAAAGCGGAGATACCTACACCGGTTCCTCCGCCGGTCACTGTGACACGGGCGTCAGGGTGCTGGTTCATAAACCGTTCTGCTGTCTGCTGGGCGACAGGCAATACAGTGTCGCTGCCTTTGATACGTTGTGCATTGACACTAAGAGAGAGTAGGGAAAAGGCGATTAATAAGTTTCTTCTCACTTTCATAAATTATTCTTTTTATTGCTGGTGCAAATAAAACAATTGGATATTACATTCTTGTTTCATGTAGGGTGGAAATAGATGTTGTAATACAAATGTAATATGATTGAAACATTTCCTTCAAACGTTAGTCACATCCCCTTAATAAGGAGATGCTTTCTTTGCATCAGAATTCAAATAGGTATGAAAAAGTTTTTTGAAAAGATTATAGAAGGTGTTCTGACTTGTAGCGGTTTCGTAACGAGCATTACAATTCTGCTTATCGTTCTTTTCCTGTTTACTGAAGCTTTCGGGCTATTCAAAAGTAAAGTGATTGAAGAAGGATATGTGTTGGCGCTGAATAAGAGTAATAAGGTAAGCGTGCTGACTCCGGCGCAGATAAAGAATGTTTTCGATGAGGAGATAACGAACTGGAAAGAACTCGGCGGGAAAGACCTGCCTATCCGGGTTTTCCGTCTGGATGATATAACACAGTATTATACCGAAGAAGAACTCGGCCCCGCTTATGAATATGCAGGTGAGAAGATAACGGAACTAGTGGAAAAGATGCCGGGTATTGTGGCATTTGTTCCGCAGAAGTTTATCGTTCATCCTGACGCGGTGCATCTTATAGAGGATAACACGATCTCGGTAAAGGATGTTTTTGCAGGTGCCGAATGGTTTCCGACGGCAACTCCGGCAGCACAGTTCGGATTTCTGCCTTTGATTGCCGGTACGTTGTGGGTAAGCTTGTTTGCTATTCTTTTTGCATTACCGTTCGGACTTTCGGTTTCTATTTATATGTCCGAAGTGGCAAATCCGAAGGTACGGAGCTGGCTAAAACCTATTATTGAATTATTGAGTGGTATTCCTTCCGTTGTATACGGCTTTTTCGGATTGATCGTTATTGTTCCGTTGATTCAGAAACTGTTTGATCTTCCGGTGGGCGAGAGTGGATTGGCAGGAAGTATCGTGCTGGCTATTATGGCATTGCCTACCATAATTACGGTGACGGAGGATGCGATGAGAAACTGTCCGCGTGCTATGCGGGAGGCGAGTCTGGCATTAGGAGCTTCGCAATGGCAGACTATATATAAGGTAGTGATTCCTTATTCTATTTCGGGGATTACTTCCGGAGTAGTGCTTGGCATCGGACGGGCTATCGGTGAAACAATGGCGGTGTTAATGGTGACGGGTAATGCTGCCGTAATTCCGACTACTATTCTCGAACCGTTGCGTACCATTCCGGCTACCATTGCGGCGGAATTGGGAGAAGCTCCTGCCGGTGGTCCGCATTATCAGGCCTTGTTTATGTTGGGCGTCGTGCTGTTCTTCATCACACTAATTATTAACTTTAGCGTGGAATACATTTCTTCTAAAGGATTAAAACGTAGTAAATAAAATGGAAATTTGTAGTAATAATAAGGCTAAACATCGTTCGCAAAAGCTGGCTTTCGGAATTTTCCGCTTGTTGAGTCTTTGTATTGTGCTGATACTCTTTGCAATTCTCGGGTTTATTATATATAAAGGCAGTGGTGCTATCAGTTGGGAGTTTATCACTTCAGCACCTATGGACGGTATGAGGGGTGGAGGTATCTGGCCGGCTATCGTAGGTACTTTTTATCTAATGGTAGGTAGTGCGTTGTTTGCTTTCCCGGTAGGTGTGATGAGTGGCATCTACATGAATGAGTATGCGCCGAAAGGAAAATTGGTACGCTTTATCCGGGTAATGACGAATAACCTGAGTGGTATTCCCTCTATTGTGTTCGGTTTGTTTGGTATGGCATTGTTTGTCAATTATATGGGCTTTGGTGACAGTATCCTAGCGGGTTCTTTGACGTTAGGCTTACTTTGTGTACCTTTGGTGATACGTACTACGGAAGAAGCGTTGAAGGCTATTCCGGATAGTATGCGTGAAGGTAGCCGGGCATTGGGAGCAACAAAGTTGCAAACGATCTGGCATGTAATTCTGCCTATGGGAATGCCGAACATTATCACCGGGCTGATTCTGGCTTTAGGGCGTGTTTCGGGTGAAACGGCTCCTATTCTTTTTACTTGCGCCGCTTACTTCCTGCCGCAGTTGCCGACCGGTATTCTTGACCAGTGTATGGCGTTGCCTTATCACTTGTATGTGATTTCGACCAGTGGAACGGATATGGAGGCGCAGTTGCCGTTAGCTTATGGCACTGCATTGGTCCTGATTGTGATTATCCTACTGGTGAATCTGCTGGCTAATGCTTTGAGGAAATATTTTGAAAAAAGAGTAAAGACGAATTAAATAATATATGGATACAGTAAAAATAGATGCGCGTGATGTGAATTTCTGGTATGGTGATTTCCATGCTTTGAAAGGAATCAGTATGCAGATTGAGGAAAAATCGGTTGTTGCGTTTATCGGGCCTTCCGGTTGTGGAAAGTCTACCTTTCTCCGGCTTTTCAACCGGATGAATGATTTGATTCCCGCTACCCGCTTGGAGGGGGAGATTCGTATTGACGGACAGAATATATATGCGAAAGGAGTGGAAGTGGACGAACTTCGTAAGAATGTGGGAATGGTGTTCCAGCGTCCTAATCCTTTTCCGAAAAGTATCTTCGAGAATGTGGCTTATGGACTTCGTGTGAATGGAGTGAAGGATAATGCATTCATTCGTCAACGGGTGGAAGAAACGCTGAAAGGGGCTGCGCTTTGGGATGAAGTGAAAGATAAACTGAAAGAATCGGCCTATGCTTTGTCCGGCGGGCAGCAGCAGCGTCTTTGTATCGCTCGTGCAATGGCGGTATCTCCTTCAGTGTTGTTGATGGATGAGCCTGCTTCTGCACTCGACCCTATTTCTACGGCTAAAGTGGAAGAATTGATTCACGAATTAAAGAAGGACTATACGATTGTGATTGTAACGCATAATATGCAGCAGGCAGCTCGTGTAAGTGATAAGACCGCGTTCTTTTATATGGGTGAAATGGTGGAATTTGACAATACGAAGAAGATTTTCACGAATCCGGAGAAAGAGGCTACGCAGAATTATATTACAGGACGTTTCGGATAGTTTGTACCGGAATGGCGGGGATAAATAGGAATATTAACACTTATATATAATAGACTATGGTAAAGTTTATAGAATCGGAACTCATTCTATTGAAGAAGGAAATTGACGAGATGTGGACGTTGGTGTATAATCAGCTTGACCGTGCCGGGGAGGCTGTTTTGACACTCGACAAGGAGTTGGCGCAACAGGTAATGGTCCGTGAACGCCGGGTGAATGCCTTCGAACTAAAAATAGACAGTGATGTGGAAGATATTATCGCACTATACAATCCGGTAGCAATCGACCTTCGTTTTGTATTGGCTATGCTGAAGATTAATACGAATCTGGAACGCTTGGGAGACTTTGCGGAAGGGATTGCCCGTTTCGTGATACGTTGCAAAGAACCGGTGCTTGACGCTGAGTTAATGACGCGTCTGCGTTTGGGTGAGATGCATGCTGAGGTACTTTCAATGTTGGAACTGGCAAAACGTGCCTTGCATGAGGAGAGTATTGAAATGGCAACTACCGTATTCGGCAAAGATAATCTGCTGGACGAAATCAACGCACAGGCAACGGGAATCCTTGCCGATTATATCATTGAACATCCTGAAACAGTACATACGTGTGTGGATTTGGTGAGCGTTTTCCGTAAATTGGAACGTTCCGGCGACCACATGTGTTATTCATATCATTAAACAGCAACAACCGTAATCAGGAGGAACACAGAAC
>OGZL01003901.1_pt1 | contig 10229 bp, 8 predicted proteins | sample 1576761 | NCBI WGS metagenome assembly OGZL01 (sample SAMEA3541595, study PRJEB24748) | human gut metagenome | biome: human gut; feature: human-associated habitat; material: faeces | place: China | collected 2012
CTGAAACTACGATGTCGAAGTGAGAAACAATTCGTATGGCACTTTTGAATTAGCTTCTTGTAGAAAATCTATCACAAAAAAGAAATGTAAGAAAGGAGAACTTATGAGGATCACAGAACTGCTGGATAAGCGAAGCATCAGGATCGACGGTGCTCCAAAATCCAAGAACGAAGCTCTCGACCAGATGGTCGAACTGATGGCAAAGAGTGGAAAAATCAATGACCTGGAAGCTTATCGCCAGGAAGTATACCGCCGTGAAGAGGAAGGAACGACAGGTGTCGGAGAGGGGATTGCGATCCCTCACGGAAAAGGTGCATTTGTAGATAAGCCGGGACTGGCAGCGATGGTTGTAAAGGACGGTGTAGATTACGATTCTCTTGATGGAGAGCCGGTACATCTGATCTTTCTGATTGCAGCACCGAATACCAAAGACAACGTACATCTGGACGTACTGAGCAAACTTTCGGTACTTCTGATGGATGAGAATTTTTCCAGAGCACTGCAGAGTGCAAAAAGCCCGGAAGAATTTATGAAGATTGTTGATGAAGCAGATCAGGAAGCACCGGGTCTGGATGAAAAACTGAAAGCAGACGAAGCGACCTCGGCAGATCAGTTCCGTATTCTGGCTGTCACAGCATGCCCGACCGGTATCGCACATACTTACATGGCAGCAGAAGGACTGGAAAAGGCTGCAAAAGCAAAGGGATGTTTCATCAAAGTAGAGACAAGAGGTTCCGGCGGAGCGAAAAACGTGCTGACTGCGGAAGATATCAAAAATGCAGACTGCATCATCGTGGCAGCAGACACAAAGGTTCCGATGGATCGATTCAATGGCAAAAAGCTGATCGAAGTCCAGGTTTCTGACGGTATCAGCAAAGCGGATAAACTGGTAGAGCAGGCAATGTCCGGAAATGCAGCAGTTTATCAGGCATCGGAAAATGCAGAAGTTTCCGAGAAAAAAGCAGGAGGCTCCAAAGGCCATCAGATTTATATGCAGTTGATGAATGGTGTTTCACACATGCTGCCATTCGTCGTAGGCGGCGGTATTTTGATCGCTCTTGCATTCCTGATCGATGGACTTTGTGTAGATATGACATCATTGACAGCAGAAGCACGACAGAGTTTCGGTTCGATCACACCGGTGGCGGCAACACTGAAATCCATAGGAGATCTTGCATTTGGATTTATGCTTCCGGTTCTGGCAGGATTTATTGCTATGAGCATTGCAGACAGACCTGGTCTGGCAGTCGGATTTGTGGGTGGTGCAATTGCAGCAAACGGCAAGTCTGGTTTCCTCGGTGCATTAGTAGCAGGTTTTCTGGCAGGCTATCTTATTCTTCTCTTAAAAAAATTGTTCGAAAAACTTCCGGAAGCACTGGAAAAAATTGCCCCAGTCCTTCTCTATCCGGTATTCGGCATTCTGATCGTGGGACTTGTTATGACGTTTGTCGTAGAGCCTCCAATCGGAGCATTGAACACGGCACTGAACACAGCTCTTACAAACATGAGTGGTTCCAGTAAGGTTCTTCTTGGCATCATCGTAGCAGGTATGATGGCAGTTGACATGGGTGGTCCGTTCAACAAAGCGGCCTATGTATTTGGAACGGCATCCATTGCAGCAGGAAATTACGGAATCATGGCAGCAGTTATGATCGGTGGTATGGTTCCTCCGTGTGCGATCGCTCTGGCATCTCTTCTGTTTAAAGATAAATTTACAAAAACAGAAAGAGAATCTGCTCCGACAAACTTTATCATGGGACTTGCATTTATCACAGAAGGTGCGATTCCGTTTGCAGCATCCGATCCGCTGCATGTCATCCCGGCATGCGTGATAGGTTCCGGACTTGCAGGAGCACTTTCCATGGCATTCAACTGTACGCTGATGGCACCGCACGGTGGAATCTTCGTGTTCCCTGTAGTCGGCAATCCGCTGATGTACCTGGCTGCACTGGCAGTAGGAACCGTAGTCGGAGCACTGATGCTCGGTGTGCTTAAGAAAAAAATAGCCGAGTAAACCCAAACTTCATCATAAAACTTTTCCTCAGAAAAACCGCAGTGACTTTAAAGTTGTAAAGCACTGCGGTTTTGCTTTACTTTCTTATCTGCTATGAGCTATAATAAAAGGCGTCAAGGGATGTAACTATATGATTTTTTTGCAGCATGAAAAGGGGTGGGATAATATGCTTACTAAAACACGACAGAAAGAGATCTTGAAACTTCTGGAAAACAGAGGCAGCGTGACACTTCAGGAGTTAAAAGATCATTTAAATACTTCAGAATCTACGATCCGTCGAGATCTGAATACGTTGGATGCACAGGGGAAGCTGGTCAAGGTTTTCGGTGGGGCAGTTGCAGCCGACAATATGAGCATACGTGATGAACAGGTGTCACGCAGAGAAGAAAAGAATTTAGAAGAAAAAAGACTGATTGCACGTTATGCAGCATCACTGATACAGGATGATGATTTTGTATATCTTGATGCCGGAACGACAACCGGATGTATGCTCGATTATATTTCCGATACGACAACGGCAGTTTTTGTGACGAATGCACCGTCACATGCACAGAAACTGGCACGCAAAGGAATGGAAGTCATCCTGATCGGCGGCAGACTCAAACAGTCTACCGAGGCAGTTGTCGGAGAAGAGGCATGCAGACAGATCGAGAAATTTAATTTCAGCCTCGGTTTCCTAGGCAGCAACGGCGTTTCCGAACGCTCCGGATTTTCGACACCGGATCAGGACGAAGCGATGGTCAAAAAAAGAGCAATCGAACGCATCCACCGGTGCTTTGTTCTCTGCGATCATACAAAATTTTACAAAGTCAGCCCGATCAGCTTTGCAAAATTAGAAGATGCCGTTGTGCTGACAGATTCTGCACCGCAGGGCAATTTCCAGGAGATGCCGAACATCGTGGAAATTTCCGAAGATGAGTAGATAGAAATACCAAAAACGGCAAAACTGTAAAAAGTGAAAAGGATGCCGGGAGTGCCTTGAAACAGAGCAATCAGCAGGCATCAAATGAAAAGTGGAAAATAAAGGAGGAAGAAAACATGGGATGGTTGATATTGATCGTACTTCTTTTGATTGTGCTGATACTTTTGCTTTCCTGCGTGAAGATTGTGCCGCAGGCAACCGCAATGGTTGTGGAACGTCTTGGCGGATACCGTGCGACCTGGTCGGTCGGACTTCATGTGAAAGCACCGTTTATTGACCGTGTTGCAAAGAAAGTCATTTTAAAAGAGCAGGTGGTAGATTTTGCACCGCAGCCGGTTATCACAAAGGATAACGTAACAATGCGGATCGATACGGTTGTATTTTTCCAGATCACAGATCCGAAGCTGTTTGCATACGGCGTGGAGAATCCGATCATGGCAATCGAAAATCTGACTGCAACGACACTGCGAAATATCATCGGTGATCTGGAGCTGGATCAGACCCTGACATCCAGAGAGACGATCAACACGAAAATGCGTGCGTCGCTTGATATTGCCACAGATCCATGGGGCATTAAAGTCAACCGTGTGGAGCTGAAAAACATCATTCCGCCGGCTGCAATTCAGGATGCGATGGAGAAGCAGATGAAAGCAGAGCGTGAGCGAAGAGAAGCGATCCTGCGTGCAGAAGGTGAGAAAAAATCTACCGTGCTTGTGGCAGAAGGAAAAAAGGAATCTGCAATCCTGGATGCAGAGGCAGAAAAAACCGCAGCAATCCTGCGAGCAGAAGCACAGAAGGAAAAGATGATCCGCGAAGCCGAAGGTCAGGCAGAAGCGATCCTGAAGGTTCAGAAAGCAAATGCGGACGGTCTGCGTTTCTTAAAAGATGCAGGAGCAGATGAAACCGTTCTGGCACTGAAGAGCTTTGAAGCACTGACAAAAGTGGCAGACGGCAAAGCAACCAAGATCATCATACCATCGGAACTGCAGAATGTTGCCGGCACATTGACAGCACTTGCAGAGACTGTAAAAACCGAGAAAAAAGAAACAGCAGATCCGGTTTAAAAGAAAGTATAGGCCATTTTTGAATTTATGAAAAATGAAATGGTTTGAAACGAATATGGAGGATAAAAAAATGGATTTAAAAGGACGCAATTTTCTGACTTTAAAAGATTTCACGGCAGAGGAAATCATTTATCTGGTCGATCTGGCAGCAGAACTGAAAGAAAAAAAGAAAAAAGGAATCCCGGTTGACACCTTAAGAGGAAAAAATGTGGCTCTGATCTTCGAAAAGACCAGCACGAGAACACGCTGTGCATTTGAAGTGGCAGCACATGACCTTGGCATGGGAACGACTTATCTGGATCCTTCAGGTTCTCAGATCGGCAAAAAAGAGAGCATCCGCGACACCGCACGCGTACTGGGCAGAATGTTTGAAGGTATCGAGTATCGTGGATTTGGACAGGAAATTGTGGAAGAACTGGCAAAATATGCAGGGGTTCCGGTATGGAACGGCCTGACGAACGAATACCACCCGACACAGATGCTTGCTGATATGCTGACGATCCGTGAACACCTCGGACATCTGAAAGGCGTGAAACTGGTATACATGGGCGATGCACGTTACAACATGGGTAATTCTCTGATGATCGCATGTGCAAAACTCGGTATGCATTTCGTAGCATGTGCACCGGAAAAATATTTTCCGAACGCAGCACTGGTTGAGGAATGCCAGGACTATGCAAAAGAGAGCGGCGGAAGCATCACACTGACCGAAGATGTCAAGGTCGGAACCAAAGATGCAGACGTTATCTACACCGATGTATGGGTTTCCATGGGTGAGCCGGATGAAGTCTGGGAAGAGCGTATCCGCGAATTAACTCCATATAAAGTAACAAAAGAAGTGATGGAAAACGCAGGAGAGAAAGCTATTTTCCTGCATTGCCTGCCGGCATTTCATGACTGGGAGACAAAGATCGGAAAAGAAATGGGCGAACGTTTCAACCTCAAAGAAATGGAAGTTACCAATGAAGTATTTGAGTCTGAACAGTCCGTTGTATTTGACGAGGCGGAAAACAGAATGCACACCATAAAAGCAGTTATGGCGGCAACACTTGGAGCATAAAATTTTATGTCAAGAAAAGAAGAAAAATGGATCAAACGGCTGGAGATCTTAGGAGCCTCCGCCGCTGCGATCGTGATCGTATCCGCAGTCGGGACCTTTTTGCTGGATCGTATTGCCATGCAGCTGATGGCACTGGCTGTCGGATGCGGAAGCATAGTCAATGTGGTATTTATGGTACTTTGTTATTATAAAAAGAAGACCATACCGAGCATTATTTTTATGATTTTTGCACTGCTTCTCATAGCAACTTTTATTATGCAGATCATGGCTATGTAAAAATGCCAGGGTAGACATAAAAGTGGAGCGTAAGCTTCACGATATGCGAATAGTGGAGTGTTATGTGCCAGTGGCACATGTTTAACACCGACCGAAGCGGATCGTAGAAAGAATTGTGAGAGTACGAAGTACGGAACAATTCGTATGGCATTTCAGTGTAACTGTGGAAATACAAAGCAGTTTTAAACAGAGGTAAAAGAAGATGAAAAGTAAAATACTGAATCGTCTGCGTGGTGCAGAAGAATTTGTTTCCGGACAGCAGCTCTGTGAAGAGTTCGGCGTATCCAGAACGGCAGTATGGAAAGCAATCAATCAGCTTAAAGAAGAAGGCTATGAGATCGAGGCGGTACACAATAAGGGGTATCGCCTTTTAGGATGTCCGGATATTATTTCTGCAGAAGAAGTAAAAAGCAGACTTCACACAGACTGGGCGGGTTGTGAAGTGAAATATTTTGACACACTTGATTCCACCAATATCTGTGCAAAAAGAATGGCAGAAGAAGGTGCACCGAACGGAACGCTGGTGATCGCAGATGAACAGACAGCAGGCCGTGGAAGATGCGGGAGAGCCTGGAAGACGCCAAAAGGCACGGCGATCGCCATGACACTTCTGATGCGTCCGAATCTCCGACCGGAAAAAGCAAGTATGCTGACTCTGGTCATGGGCATGGCGGTAACAAAAGCACTCAATGAACTCTATGACCTAAACTGTCAGATTAAATGGCCGAATGATGTCGTCTGGGAAGGAAAAAAAATCTGCGGTATTCTGGTAGAAATGAGTGCTGAAATGAATGCGATCCATTACCTGGTTATCGGATGCGGTATCAACGCAAATATGACAGAGTTCCAGGAAGAACTGAAAGAAAAGGCCATTTCCCTGCGAATGATCACCGGGGATGAAGTGGATCGTGCACAGATCATACAGCGGTCTCTGGAATGGCTGGAAAAATATTATCAAAAATTTGAAGAGACGAGCGATATGTCCGGACTGATGGAAGAATATAACCAGATGCTGGTGAACAGAGGAAGTGAAGTCTGCGTGCTTGACCCGTGCGGCGAATACCGCGGAAAAGCACTTGGCATCAACGATGCCGGAGAACTGCGGGTGGAAAAAGAAGATGGAACGACAGAAAATGTCTACGCCGGAGAAGTGTCCGTACGCGGTGTGTATGGATACGTGTGAATTACTTTGCAGCGGGCAATTTGTTGGTATCAACAGTAAGAATGCCAGAGGCATTCTTAAACATCGCATGAAACAGAAAGAAGAAAGGAACAACGTCATGAAAAAAGCAAACGAGACAGTCGTTCTGTGCGGAGCGAGTGCCTACGAAGAAAAATATTATCTGAATCCGCAGTTCTCCAAACTGCCGGAGCACATCCGTCAGGAACTGCAGATCATGTGTGTACTGTATACACAGAAAGTAGGCGGAATCCTGATGCTGGAATTTACGCCGGAAGGTCATCTGGAATTTAAGACCGAAGCGAAAGAAAACGACTTCTTCTATGACGAGATCGGAAGCGTACTGGAGATCAAAAAACTTCAGAATGAGAAACGAGAACTGATGGAAGCACTGGAAATGTTTTATCGCGTAGTATTTTTGGGTGAGGAATTCGATTACGATGAAGATTAAGATAGGAAATGTGGAGATTGCAAATCCGTGTGTGCTGGCACCGATGGCGGGCGTTACGGACCTGCCGTTCCGGCTGCTGTGCAAAGAACAGGGAGTCGGGCTTCTGAGTATGGAAATGGTCAGTGCGAAAGCGATTTCCTTTCATAATAAAAATACGCTGGATTTGATGCAGATCGCAGAGGGAGAAAATCCGATCGCTCTGCAGATCTTCGGTTCCGATCCGGAGATCATGGCACAGTCCGCCGCCGAGATTGAAGAGCGGCCGTTTGATATTCTCGATATCAATATGGGCTGTCCGGTGCCGAAAGTAGTCAATAACGGCGAAGGTTCCGCACTGATGAAGAATCCAAAACTGGCGGGAGAGATCGTGGAGAGGGTTTCCAGGGCAGTAAAAAAGCCGGTGACGGTAAAGATCCGCAAAGGATTTCAGGAGTCCAGTGTCAATGCCGTAGAGATGGCAAAGATTCTTGAGGCATCCGGGGCAGCAGCGATCGCCGTACATGGAAGAACGAGAGAACAGTATTATTCCGGAGAAGCAGACTGGGATATCATCCGGCAGGTCAAAGAAGCCGTTTCCATTCCGGTGATCGGAAACGGGGATATCACCTGTGCAAAAGATGCTGCGGATATGATCGAACAGACCGGATGTGATGGCGTGATGATCGGAAGAGCCTCCCGCGGAAATCCATGGATTTTCCGTCAGGTGAGCGAATATCTGGAAAATGGAAAAACTATTGAGCCGCCGACGATTACAGAAGTCAAAAAAATGATGCTGCGTCATGCAAAACTGCAGCTGCAGTACCGTGGAGAATACACCGGAATCCGCGAGATGCGAAAACATGTTGCATGGTACACCGCAGGATTTCCGCATTCGGCAAAACTGAGGAAAAGAGTGAATGAAGTCGAATCCATGGAAGCCCTGGAAGAACTTCTGCAAAGCTGGGAGTGAGATAAACGCTTTGCAGTTCGTCTTGAAAACAGTTCAACCCGGAAGCTTAAACGGACGACAATATTTTTCGTAAGGCTGAACTGTTGTAAAAAACGCAGAAAACAAGGGCAGATTGCTTGACAAGGCACAAAACGCAAGGTATAATTTTTGATTACAAGATAGCTGCAAAAAGTGGCTATCTTGTTTCACGAATGTATATTATGATGCTATGTGCAGGTGGCACATAAAAAATTATTTGTTAAAAAGTGCAGGAAAATCTTTCGCTGCACTTAAAGTTATGCTGCTAAGAGCGGCATCAGGAGGTAAAGATGGAAGAAAAGAAGAACTTACTGACTTATGCAGGTTTAAAAGCTCTTGAAGATGAGCTGCACGATCTGAAGGTAAACAGACGTAAAGAAGTTGCCGGTAAGATCAAAGAAGCAAGAGAACAGGGCGACCTTTCAGAGAATGCAGAATACGATGCAGCAAAAGATGAGCAGAGAGATATCGAAGCACGTATCGAAGAAATCGAAAAAATTCTGAAAAATGCGGAAGTAGTTGTAGAAGATGAAGTAGATCTGGACAAGATCAGCGTTGGATGCAGCGTCAAGATTTACGATGAAGAATATGAAGAAGAAATGGAATACAAAATTGTAGGATCTTCCGAGGCAAACAGCCTGAAAGGAAAGATTTCAAATGAATCACCGGTAGGTCATGCACTGCTGGGACATAAAGTAGGCGATGAAGTAACTGTAGAGACTCAGGCAGGAGAAATCCATTATAAAGTACTGAGCATCCACAGATCTAATTAAGGAGTGACAACAGTGGGAGAACAGAAGAATCAAAAGACACAGGACGTAAATCAGCTGCTGAAAATCCGCCGCGATAAGCTTGCAGAACTGCAGGCAGACGGAAAAGACCCGTTTCAGATCACAAAATTTGATGTGACACATCACAGCCAGGAAGTCAAAGATCAGTTTGAGGATCTGGAAGGAAAGAGTGTAGTGCTCGCAGGACGTATGATGTCCAAGCGAGTAATGGGAAAAGCATCTTTCTGCAATATCCAGGATCTGCAGGGCAATATCCAGTCTTATGTGGCAAGAGACAGCATCGGTGAGGAAGAATACAAAGCTTTCAAAAAAATGGACATCGGAGATATCGTAGGTCTGGAAGGTGAAGTATTTAAAACAAAGACCGGCGAAATTTCCATTCATGCATCCAAGGTAACTCTGCTTTCCAAGAGTCTTCAGATTCTTCCGGAAAAATTTCATGGTCTGACCAATACCGACATCCGTTATCGTCAGCGTTATGTCGATCTGATCATGAACGCAGACGTAAAAGACACCTTTATCAAACGTTCTAGGATCATCAGTGCAGTACGTCAGTATCTGAACGGACAGGGATTCCTGGAAGTTGAAACACCGATGCTGGTATCCAATGCCGGCGGTGCAGCAGCAAGACCGTTCGAAACACATTTCAATGCACTGAACGAAGACCTGAAGCTGCGTATTTCCCTGGAACTGTATCTGAAGAGACTGATCGTCGGAGGCATGGAGCGTGTTTACGAGATCGGCCGTGTATTCCGTAACGAGGGACTGGATACACGTCATAATCCAGAGTTTACACTGATGGAGCTTTATCAGGCATACACCGATTACCACGGCATGATGGATCTGACTGAGAATATGTATCGCTATGTTGCACAGACTGTTCTTGGCACAACCACCATTTCCTACAACGGTATCGAGATGGATCTGGGTAAACCGTTTGAACGTATCACAATGGTAGATGCTGTTAAGAAATATTCCGGTGTAGACTGGAACGAAATCAAAGACCTTGAAGCTGCCCGTGCAGCCGCAAGAGAACATCACATCGAATATGAAGAACGTCACAAAAAAGGCGATATCCTGAACCTGTTCTTTGAAGAATTTGTAGAAGAACATCTGATTCAGCCGACGTTCGTTATGGATCATCCGGTTGAGATCTCACCGCTGACCAAGAAAAAACCGGAAAATCCGGAATATGTAGAACGTTTCGAATTCTTCATGAACGGCTGGGAAATGGCAAATGCTTACTCCGAGCTGAATGACCCGATCGACCAGAGAGCACGTTTTGCAGCTCAGGAAGAACTGTTCGCACAGGGAGATGAAGAAGCAAACCACACCGATGAAGATTTCCTGAATGCACTGGAGATCGGTATGCCGCCTACAGGAGGTATTGGATTTGGTATCGACCGCATGTGTATGCTGCTGACTGATTCAGCTGCAATCCGTGACGTTCTGCTGTTCCCGACAATGAAGACCCTCGGTGGTGTAAAATCCGAAAATGGTGTAA
>OGZL01003913.1_pt1 | contig 10210 bp, 9 predicted proteins | sample 1576761 | NCBI WGS metagenome assembly OGZL01 (sample SAMEA3541595, study PRJEB24748) | human gut metagenome | biome: human gut; feature: human-associated habitat; material: faeces | place: China | collected 2012
AAAAACATAATAAAATTGAGATTTCATATTCTCAACAACTATAAAATCCTCATATAAGCTATCATTATTCTCTCCCCGCTCAGTCCTATTTATCAATTCATTGGAATATGCCGATTTATCCTCGTATTTTATCATCTGATAAGTACCGTCTGGAATATAGTTCTCTTGATACTTCCAAAACCTTCCCTCTCCAATGACGATTAAGACTGTCGCAACAAGTCCAAGAAATAAGATGATACCAATCTTCCATTTTTTTGCCTTAGTCATACTTTTTCCCTCCTTATTGGCCCATTCTTCAATACTATTTTACCAAAAATAGGGGAAAAACTAATGACATGACTACAAAGGAAAAGAGGTTGAGAACACATACTCTCAAACCTCTTTTCAGCTATTTACTTTTTAATATCCTCAGCACCAATAACTGGGTATTCAGTCAATCCTGACGCTGCTTCTTCTTCAACCTTGTTTGCTTCCTCTGGTTTTTCCTCAAAGTCAACCTTAGGTGCATCTTTTTCATAAGCATTAATGATATCAGCTACAACTGGGTGACGTACGACATCGCTAGCAGAGAAGTGAACAAAATCAATAGCCTTAATTCCCTTCAATTTCTCCATAGCATCGACAAGGCCTGATTTAACACGACGTGGCAAGTCAATCTGACTCATGTCCCCATTGACAATCATCTTAGAATTAAAACCAAGACGGGTCAAGAACATCTTCATTTGCATGATGGTTGTATTTTGTGCCTCATCAAGGATAACAAAGGCATCCTCAAGGGTACGACCACGCATATAAGCGAGGGGGGCAATCTCAATAATTTCACGTTCCATAAGGCGGGTCGTCTGCTCCTTACCGAGAATTTGATAAAGGGCATCATAAACAGGGCGAAGGTACGGATCCACCTTTTCCTTGAGATCACCAGGCAAGAAACCAAGGCTCTCACCCGCCTCAACCGCCGGACGTGTCAGAACAATACGTTTAACTTGACCACGTTTAAGGGCTGTAACCGCAAGGGTAACCGCTAAAAAGGTCTTCCCTGTACCAGCTGGACCAATTCCAAAGACCACATCATGACTTTTAATGCTATCAACATAGACCTTTTGTCCTAAAGTCTTCACTCGGATAGGCTTACCACTGTTGTCCTTGATAATCTCTTCTTCATATAAAGCAACAAACTTGTCAATCGAACCATCTTGAGCCATGGTTAAGGCCGCAACAACATCTGAAGTGTTGACTAGCATTCCACGCTCCACTAAAACAAGGAGGGCTTGAATGGTCAAACGAGCCAATTCAATACTTTCCTCGTCATCTCCAAGGATCTGCACACGCTCTGTTCGAGCATGAATGATAACATTTAGGTTTTCTTCAATAAGTTTTAGATGGCGCTCATTGGTCCCAAAAAGTGACAAGACATCATCTGGGTGATTTAGGGTAATTTCAACAGAATACTCTTGCAAATAGAGTTCCTCTTTCTTTCGTCTTTTTCTCCATTATATCAAAAAAATCACGCCAGGCGTGACTTTTTGTAATTCTTAATTATGCGTTAAATGACACGTGAACGTGGTCATAGTGGTTTTCAGTAATGCTACCACGGTCAGGCATTTGGTTCCAAGTGTTAGCTGGTCCGTAGATATTATCTACTGGTGCGTAGAATTGTTGTCTGTAGATGACATATGAGATACCTGCATTTGAGATATTGTCTACTGCATATTGAGCGACTTGATTACCAACTTCTGAACCAACTGGAACCATAACGTCAACGGCAAGTCCTTGACCATGGTCTTGTGGATCACCTTCACGGTAACCACCGATATCAGTAAGACCGAATTGTGCTGCTACATCTTGACGGAAAGCTTCAGCTTGTGGTTGAAGGTGTGGATCCGTTGGAAGTGTATTTGTTGATGCAGGTTGTACTGCTGGTGCCTCTGAAGCTACTGGTGCTTCTGATGCTACTTCTGATGTTGCTGCTGGTTCTACCGCTGGCTGTTCTGCTGGCGCTTCTGAAGTCGCTGGTGCTTCTGAAGACGCTTCTGATGTTGCTGCTGGTTCTACCGCTGGAGCTTCTTCTTTTACTTCAGGTTGTGCTGGTGTTTCAGCAGCTGGAGTAGTTTCTGCTTCAGGTGTAGCCTCTGCTGACGCAGTGACATGATCAATAGCATCAGCAACTGGTTGTTCAGTTTCTGCGTATGCTGGTGCTTCTGATGCTGATGCGATAGCTTCTGTTACTTCTGAAACAGCTTGAGTTGACTCTTCTGTAACAGGTGCTTGAGTAGCTGTTGTGCTTACTGTTTCAACTGGAGCTGTCAAGTCCGCTGCAACTACAGATTGACCATTTACAGTCACTTCGTTAGTTGTCAAATTAGCTTCTGCAACTACAGGTGTAGTTGATGTTTCTGAAGCTGGAGTTTCAACTTTAACAGAGACAGCTTGATTATCAGCATTATAAGTTGCTGTCAAGACTGTTCCAGGGTAAATCAAATCAATGTTTGTGATTTGATTGATGTTAGCCAAAACGTTCACATCGATACCCATTGCTTCAGCGATACTTCCCAAAGTATCACCGTATTGAACTGTATAAGTTTGTTGGTTATCACTTACAGCAATATCTGCTTTGATTTGATCTACTGAACGAGCTGCCCAGTTTGAAGTTTCATCGGCATGTACGTGACTTGCAGCAAAAAGTGAAAGTGCTGCGGTCGAGTAAAGAAGTGCCTTTGTTGTTTTAGATTTTGATAACATGTATAATTCATTCCTTTTTTAACAATTTTAACATCTACAATAATACCACACTTTTTGTCAAAAAAGGGGTGATTTACTGCACTTTAAAGCAATTACTAACTAGTTGTAACAAGCCTAATTTATTGAAAAACAGCTGAGATATTTGTAAAAAATTGTAACAATTCATACCAATTCAAATGGTAATTACTTTTTAAAGAAAATGCTAAAAGTCATTATGCTTATCGTAGACTTAGTCGCTATTAATGAGCCAGATAATCTTCCCAAATCTGGTCAAACTGCCCCAGATTAAAGGAAAAGCTAGCTTGATCTTCCAAGTAACGACTAACTTCTTCGAAGTCATCAGAATGCTTCGGGAAGGTTGAATCTTCAAAAGCCAAGTCAGCCAAGATTGCTACTGGTTCATTGGACTTTGGATTACGCTGGGCCATCAGCCAAGTATAAAAGGATTTTCTCATGCCTTCTCCTAACCGATTAATTCTGTTCCAAACTGGTCTTGTTTGACTTTTTTAGCCTTCATCAGACCACCTAGGGCTTTCTTAAATTGTCCCTTAGAAATACCGAAGGTTTCCTTAATATCTGCTGGTGATGACTTGTCATTAAGCGTCATAAAGCCACCATTGCTCTCTAAATAAGTCAAAATCATCTGAGCATCATTTTCAAGCATTTCAAAAGAACGTGGTTTAAGAGAAAGATTGAGGGTCCGATCAACTTCTCTGAACCCAATCACACGCGCTTCAAGGACCTGACCTAAGCGTGGCTCAGCATAACGTTCTGAGGGATGGATGAAACCAAGCATGTTATTCTCTGGTAGATAAACAAAGGTTCCTGACAGTTTGAGACGGTAGGCAATGGCTGGCCATTTTTGGTTTTGCATATTATCGTAAGCAGGACCAGCCATACGTTGAAAGACCTCAGGTTCAGCAGGAAGCCCCCAAATACGGTCTTTTTTATCAACATCGAGTTTGATATAAAGCTTGTCGCCTTTCTTAGGCCAAAGCTCTTTGAGTTCGGGCAAAACATCAAGAGAGACAACAATCTCCTTATCTGGAATTCCCACATCTACAAAGACACCCAAATCCTTACGAACTTCAGTGACCTCTCCCCAATCGTAAGAATCATGAGTTGCTTTGATTTCTTTTTGAGTCAGACGTGATTTTTGCTTGCTGTCTGTATAGGCGAAACCTGTCACCATGTCACCAATGGCATGTTCTCCTTCTTCTTTAGACAAGGCAAAAGTCACACCGTCCTTTTGTACAAAGTAAAATTTATCATTTTCATCAGTTACTAGGGCAGTAATAATTGTTCCAAGTAATGTATTCATCTTTTTTCCTCTAAAAAGAGAGTCGGACAAGGAAGCTAACATAGTCCATGCTCTTTTGCTTCTGTCCCACTCTCCTTATTTTTCTATTGATTAAACAGTAAGAAGTTCTTTTTCCTTTTCTGCTGTCATGCTGTCAATCTTCTTAACAGCGTCATCAGTTGCTTTTTGGATATCTTTTTCCAAAGCTTTCAATTGATCTTCTGTGATTTCTTTGTCTTTTTCTTGCTTCTTAGCTTCATCCATAGCATCACGGCGGATGTTACGGATAGCGATTTTAGCATTTTCACCGACTTTTTTCACTTCTTTAGCCAACTCTTTACGTGTTTCTTCTGTAAGTGCTGGGATAACCAAGCGCACAACAGAACCATCATTAGCTGGGTTGATTCCAAGGTCAGATTCATTGATAGCACGTTCGATATCAGCAATTGAACCTTTATCAAATGGTGAAATCAAAAGGACACGTGCTTCAGGAACGGTAATTGAAGCCAATTGGTTAAGTGGTGTTGGAGCACCATAGTATTCTACAGTGATGCGGTCAAGAAGTGAGGCATTGGCACGACCTGCACGGATAGAGCCAAATTCACGGGCCAATGACTCGTGTGAGTGGGCGAAACGTTCTTTTGCTTTTTCAATAATTGCGTTTGTCATAAATTCTCTCTTTCTTACTTGTGTGATTCTGCTTTGTTAGATACAGTTGTCCCAATTTGCTCACCAAAGATAACACGTTTGATGTTTCCTGGTTCGTTCATGTTGAAGACAACAAGGTCAATGTCATTATCCATTGAAAGGGTAGAAGCTGTGGCATCCATAATTTTCAAACCACGTTTAATCACTTCCACGTGTGTCAATTCGTCAAATTTAACAGCATCAGCGTTTTTACGAGGGTCGTCATTGTAGACACCATCAACACCGTTTTTAGCCATAAGAATAGCATCAGCTTCGATTTCAGCTGCACGAAGAGCCGCTGTTGTATCTGTTGAGAAGTATGGTGAACCAATACCTGCTGCAAAGATAACAATACGACCTTTTTCAAGGTGACGAAGGGCACGACCACGAATGTAAGGCTCTGCCACAGATTTCATATCAATCGCTGTTTGAACACGTGTATCAACACCGAGTTGTTTCAAACTATCTGCCATAACAAGGGCATTCATAGTTGTTCCAAGCATTCCAGTATAGTCCGCTTGAACACGATCCATTCCTGCTTCAGCTGCAGGTTCACCACGCCAAAGGTTACCACCACCGATAACTAGAGCAATTTGAATACCTGAATCCGCTACCTCAGCAATTTCCTTAGCCATAGCTTGGACAGTTGGAAGATCAATCCCAACACCTCGTTCACCAGCTAGAGCTTCACCTGAAAGCTTAATGAGGACACGTTTGTATTTTGGTTCTGCCATGATTTCTCCCTATTAACTATTTTGTTTTATGATTTGATTCTTAGCTGAGATTTATCTTTCCTAAGTCGTCAATTACCAGCCCTTTAAGGTGGTTAAAGGGCTCATTCGAGCATCTCCTTTTTATGATTAGGATAAGAAAATGGTTTCTTTTTTTGCAAAGGAAACACTAAATCTTCATCCTTACTATTTTATCATAAATTAGGGTTTTCACCTAGTCAAATATTTTAAAAAAATATGTTTACAAGATAACTGTAAAAGTGATGGTGTCATTTTTATAAGAGGCAAAGATTCGTCCCTTAAATAATTTGACCATACTTTGAGCCATGGACAGGCCAATGCCAAAACCTTTGTGTTCTCTGTTATTATGGGATTCTTCAATACGATAAAAACGCTCAAAAAACTTACTATAGTCAACATCCTTACCATCTTTATAGGTGTTTGACACTTCTAGACGAGCCCGTTTTCGTGTCCTTCCAATCTGACGGAGCCTTACGGTTACTGTCCCTTCTGGATCACAATACTTGTTAGCATTATCCACAAGGAGGGTTACAAGTTCAAAGAGAGACTTCTCCTCTGCTTTCACATGAATATCCGGTGTGATGTCCATAACGAAAGATTTACCATCTCGGACAACAGGCCCCTTAAAGTCCTCTGCTGCATCCTCAGTAATATAGGAAAAATCTACATCTTGAAGAACAATATCCGGCTGCTCCTCCAGACGAGATAGGGCTACAAGAGAATTGATTAGAGTGGTCAAACGTGCCACCTGGTCGTTCGTCGACTTGGTCCATTCGTTCTCTCCAGTCATGAGTTCTTGTAGCTCCGTATTGGCAGAAATAATGGCCAATGGTGTCTTTAATTCATGACTAGCATTGGTAATAAAACGTCGCTGCTTTTCGTAGTTTCGAATGAAGGGACGAATGACAATTCCTGATAAGGCACTGACAATGATGACAAAAAAGATAAAGCCAAACATTGATAAAAGGATAGAAAGACTTAACAAGGCTTGGGAAGAATTATAATAAGAGGTCGTGTCCAGAAAGACCACAAGGATCTTATTTTTGCTGACTTTACTAACCTGATAACTGAGATTGATATTTTTTTCTCTAATGGTTCCAAGAGTGCTCGTCATTCGGCTAGCTGCACGGGCATAAGTAGCGGCCTCTTCATCATTTATCAAGGAAGTATGACTGGTGTCCTGACTGACCACTTCATCACCAGACAAGGTCACGCTGAAAAAACGAAAACTATCTGATGGAATTTCACGCCCTTGATTGGTCTCAATTTTTTTCGTTTTTCCGAAACTACCATTATTTTCTGTAAGTGTGTTGAGAACCTTACTAATTTCCTGCTCCGTCTGAAAGGACCTCACAGTATTGATGATTCCCACCGTAAAGACCAAGATAAAGAGGATAGCCAAGGAAGCAATCGTAATAAATTGAAGTCGTAAACGTCTAAACATGAGCTACTCCTCTCTAATTGGCGAGAAGGCAAAAGTCGCCTCCTTTTTCACCAAGAATGCTGATGTCAGCCTGGATGGCTTGCAATTTCTGACGCAGATAGGAAATATAGACCCAGACAATCGACTCGTCCACATCTTCCTCATCCTCCCAAATGGTCTTAAAAAGGTGCTCAGTCGTTAATTTCTTGGCAGGATTGAGCATGAAGTGGGCCATTAACTTGGTCTCTCTGCTTGAAAGTCGAATGGCGTTCCCAGCTACCAACTCCTGCTCTTCTTGGTCCAAACGAACAGAACCAAGAGTCAAAATTTTGGCAGTGAAGCTCTCACTCACACGACGTTCTAATGAACGCAGACGAGCCAAAAGTTCTTTAAGGGAGATTGGCTTGGTCAAGTAATCGTCTGCCCCAGCATCAAGACCGGTCACGCGATCATCAATTTCAGCCATAGCTGTCAACATAATGACATGCGTCCTGTCCCCAGAGGAGCGAATCTCTTTCAGGGCCTCGATACCTGTTTTAATGGGCATCATAATATCCATAATCATCACTTGATAGGCATTCTGTGCAGCTAGGTCTACTGCCTCTTGCCCATTGAATGCTTGATCCACCTCATAACCCTGATGCTCTAGGGCTGCCTTGTAAACTCGAGAAAGAGCCTCTTCATCCTCAGCTAGTAGAATCTTCAAAGCCATTCTAGTCCCCTCCTTCTTGAATTAAGTTACGGATGGTCTGCATGGTCAAATCGCATGAAGCTAATTCATCCGCACAGCGCTTAAGCTCACGGGTAATCATTTCTGGATTCTTGATGTCGTGCTTGTACTTCATTTGATGCTCCAAACTGGCCCAGGAATCCTGAGCAATGGTCCGAAGCTGAACCTCAACAAAATAGGTTCCTCTCTCATTTCCTAGCACATCTGGAAACTCGGTTTCTACTTCTAAAATGAGATGGTAAGAACGATAGCCATTGGGCTTAGCATTTAAAATGTAATCTTTCTCGTTATAGATAGAAACGCCAGGGATAGCCTTGATGACATCGATAGTTTTGTAAATATCATCGACAAAGCCACAAACAATTCGAATCCCAATACTGTCACGAATTTCCTTGAGAGCAGATTGGTTGGTTTCAGGTAAATTTTTCCTACGACACTTTTCACGCATAGAATCGCTTTCTTTGATTCGTGAAATAAAATGTTCATAGAGTTTAAAGCCTGTTTCTTTTTTGCTAGTTATATTAGCCGCAATAATCGGGTCTGTTATTTCTTGTAAAATCTTGGGGAGATACTGAGCATATTCCCCATAAATACTTGGAGTTGACATATAAACCTCCTCTAATAGCGTTTCCTAATTATAGCATAGTTAGACTTAAAAATAAGGAATGAGCCAGACAAGAAGGACTCTAAAGCTAAGAAAAAAATCCAGCCGAAGCCAGATTCATTTTGCTTATCTAAGTTAAATAGCACAAGGCTATGCATCAAGTGATTTGACAAAAGGCCAGTTGCCTAGTTTGTGTGTTTCGTAGGTCAAAACCTTATAACCACATTGCTTGTAGCCATTTTTTTCATAGAAAGGTACATTGTAATCACGATTGGTAATCAAGCCAAGGCTGTGACCTCCTGTACTACGTACAAAAGGTTCAACCCCTTCAAGCAAAAAGAGACTTCCTATCCCTTTTCTTTGATAATATGGAGTCACCGCCAACATCATCAAGTACCAGTCGTATTCTGCAGAATCTTCCAGATGTCTTTCGGACTCTTCAACAAAGTTAAAATACTTGAACAACTTAGTGATGCTTATAAAACTGAAAAGCTTGGTCGCCCCATTTTGAAGATAATTAAGCATAGAAATCGTCTGATGCTGTAAAATAGCTGCCGCAACAATGCGACCGTCCTTTTCAGCCACCAAACATGAGTCCCGTTTAATCGCCAAACGCACCAATATTTCCTGCAAGGCTAAGACAAATTCCTGATACTGTTCAGGCTTCTTTAAATTACTAGCAATCATTGAAAGATAGGGGTAATCTTCAAAGGCATCTGCACATACTTGTGCAACTTCCTGAACTTCGTCTAGTCTTGCTTTGCGATATTGCATCATAATCTCCTAATCTGTCTGTTTTTTTCAGTATAACACAAAACGTATGACTGACAGTCATACGTTCTATGGCTTTTTGTAAAATCTTATAATTTTATAAGAAAAGTTTAGGCAACTTCTTCTGTAAATTGACTATTATAAAGATCAGCATAGAAACCATCTGCTGCCATGAGCTCATCATGATTGCCTTGTTCAATAATGTTACCATCTTTCATCACAAGGATAAGGTCAGCATTTCGAATAGTTGATAAGCGGTGGGCAATGACAAAGGAAGTACGACCTTCCATAAGCTTGTCCATGGCTTTTTGAATCAATTCTTCTGTTCGAGTGTCGACAGATGATGTCGCCTCATCCAAGATAAGGAGAGGGGCATCCTTAAGAAGCGCACGCGCAATGGTCAAGAGCTGTTTCTGACCAACTGATAAGGTCACAGAATCATCCAAATAAGTATCATAACCCTTTGGAAGTGTGGTAATGAAGTGGTGAACACCGACGGCCTTGGCTGCAGCAATAACTTGCTCGTCAGAGATATTTTCTTGGTTGTAAATCAAATTATCACGAATAGTACCTTCAAAGAGCCAAGTGTCTTGAAGCACCATTGAGAATTGGTCATGAACAGTTTCACGCTTCATGTCATTCGTATCCACACCGTCAATGGTGATACGACCTTGGTCGATGTTATAGAACTTCATAAGCAGGTTAACAATAGTCGTCTTACCAGCACCCGTCGGACCAACGATCGCAATCTTTTGACCTGGCTTAGCAAGAGCCGAAAAGTCATGAATAATAGTCTTTTCAGGAGTATAACCAAAGGAAACATGATCAAAGACAACTTGACCTTTAGTATCTGTCAATTCAGCTGTCTTAGCCGACTCGTCGTCCATATCTTTTTCTTCCAAAAATTCAAAGATACGACCAATGGCTGCAGTGGCTGATTGGAGTTGTGTAATCCCTTGGGCAATTTGAGAAAGAGGTTGGGAGAAGATACGAACATAGGTCATGAAGGCTACCACATCATATTCTTTTTTCAACTCTTTAATCTTCATGCGACATGGTTTACACCAAGAAGCCCAAAAGTCAATTAATAAATGTTTCCCCTTGTAATCCGACAATTTTACGTTTTTCCCCTTTAGATTCGGCAAAGTAAAATCCGGGGCTTTACCCGTTAATTGTGTTTGTTTTGCCGCCTCATATTTTTCCA
>OGZL01003915.1_pt1 | contig 10208 bp, 5 predicted proteins | sample 1576761 | NCBI WGS metagenome assembly OGZL01 (sample SAMEA3541595, study PRJEB24748) | human gut metagenome | biome: human gut; feature: human-associated habitat; material: faeces | place: China | collected 2012
TAAAGAACTGTGTAGCAATTTCAGGCATGTAATAGCCTTTTGTCATAACGCCCCAGATTACCCAGATTACTGTAGCAACCAGTGTCAGAAGGACTAAAATATGGCCAATACCAAAAGAATGCCCTTCATCGATACCTGTTTTTTCGTTCTGATCACGGAAATACTGATCTGACTCATATGCAACAGATATTTTTGGATTTTTCTTTACTTTGGCTGCATAAAAAATAGTCATTCCACAACCAAGTGCTGTGAAAACAACCCACATCACCATACGGAAGCCTGCACCGGAAAATACATCGATACCAGCGATACCCTGTGCAATACCTACAGAAAATGGATTCATCCAGGATGAACCGAAACCAATCTGAGTTGCAACATATGTGACCAGGACTGCAATAACTGTGTCATATCCAACTGCAACAAACAGCGGACAAAGGATCATGGTAAATGGAAGTGCTTCCTCTCCCATTCCAAAAACAGCACCGCCAAGAGAAAACAGTACAAAGAGTACCGGTATCAGCAGTTTCTCTGCTCCTTTTGCTTTACGGATCAGTCCGATCAGACCAGCTTCGATCGCGCCGGTACGGATCATAATTCCAAATGCGCCACCAACGATCATAAGAAACGCAATGATCTCAATAGCAGAACTATTTACAATTCCATTGTACATGTAGTTAAAAAATCCTGTACCACCATCTCCACTGAAAAGTGCAACTCCTTCTGTTACAACCTTTCCTGCATCATCTCTGAGATACTGGAAACTACCGTCCTTGATTACAGTACGGGTTTTCTCAACACCATTCATCATATACGTAACGTCTTGTGTTTCATAGTATCCCTTCGGCACAAGGAATGTCATAACTGCCGCGATAACAACTACAAAAAAGATGATAATGTAGGTATCCGGCACCTGGAATCCCTTGTTAAATGACTTCAGGCCATCTCCCTTTTTTTTGCTCATACTCGAGTTTCCCTCCATTAAATTTAATATGCATTGATAGTTTACCATAGAATCATGGAAAAGTAACCAAAAATTTAATATACAAGTTATTTATTCTGAGCTTTATCAACAAATTGCCTTATGAAATCATCACATTCACAAGGTTTTCCCCAATAAAATCCCTGGCAATACTCTGGCTTAAGCTTTTTGATCTTTGCCCATTCTTCTTCATTTTCGACACCTTCAATACATATTTTCAATCCCAGTCTGTGAATCATCTCACAGAACTGCTTTAACAGATAGTACTCTTTCTCATCTGCGACAGCATTTGCAGTAAAGGTACGGTCGATTTTAATAATTTCAGGATTAAGCTCACTCAGATAGTGGAAATTGGAATAGCCCGTACCAAAATCATCCAACGCCAGTTTGATTTTCATTCTCTTTAATTCTTTAAGGAAATGCTGCGTATTTATATTATTCTCCAACAAAACGCTTTCTGTCAGTTCAATATTTACTGCCTCTGTTGATAGGCCAGATTTTTCTATTTCATCAACAAGATCCAGAATTACTTCTGACTTTGCTACCTGTACCTGTGATATATTAATATTGACTTTAAACTCTGGGATTACAGTTCTGATCTGTTTGCATTTTTCCATTGCTTCCTTCATCATCCATCGTCCCACTGGAATGATCAGACCGGTTTCTTCCAAAATTAGAATAAATTCTGCTGGTGATACCATTCCAAACTTTTTAGAAGAAAAACGCATCAAAGCCTCTGCACCACTAAGTTTTCCGTTCTCCGCCTTAAATACCGGCTGAAAGAATGCTACAAAACCCTGACACCCAATTCTTATGGATTCTCTCAGTTCCTGAGCAATCTCTCTCTTTCTAAGAAACAGAGCATAGTCTTTTTCATCAAAAGTATAACACCGGTTTCTTCCTCTCTTCTTGGCTTCATTCAGCGCAAAATCTGTCAATTTCATAACTTTTGAATACTCAATATTCTCTGAGCTATGTAATGACAAACTTCCCCCCGAAATTGTAAACAAAACTTCAAAATCATTCTCTTCAATAAATTCATCAATAGAATCCTTTATTTTTGTGAAGAGTTTATCTGCTTCTTTTTTGTCATCCGTTGTCACATCCAGAATCAGGAATTCATCTCCCATCAGTTTATATGCTCTTTGTTTTTCTGAAAGACACCCTGAAATACATGCTGCAGTTTCTCTCAATATAAAATCGCCATATTCCATTCCGGAATTATCATTGATCTCTTTAAAATAATCAATTCCGATTCGCAAAAGAAAACCCTTTTTCCAATTTGGAATCGGCTCATTTATATATTCCCGGAATCCCGCTTCTCCCAGAAGACCACTTATATTGTCGGCTTTCTGTTTTTCTCCGATCTCATTTACACAGCCGATCATATAAATAGGATTCATTTCATCGTCCCGCACCAGATAGCCTTTGCATTTGATCCAGACAGGCCTTCTTTTCAGATCCAGCCAACGATACTCCATGCTGTGACTGCAGCGTTCTGTACTTAACAGATCATTAAATTCATCCTTCAGACTTTCATAATCTGGTCCATAAACAAATTCTCTGTGATATTCCATAACTTTGTGAAAAGCATTCTTCGGGATACAGAATCTTTCCATTGCCTGCGGTGCAATATAATAAAAATCTGTCCGAAAATCCACAATATACGGATAGTTATCTGAGGTTGGACTTATAAGATCGATCATCCTGCAAAGCTCATCCAATGGCATATTCTGATACTTTTTCTCATTGAAGATCACCTCGTCGATCATATCATCAGCAGAATGTTTTTCCATATAAGAAAGAGAATTCTCGAACTCTGTAGTCTTTACAACTTTCTTTCTTCGTTTCTGACGATATAACATTGTATCACTTCGTCTTACAATATCTTTAAAGTCAATATCAGTATCAGGTGTATAATACGCATATCCAGCCGAAATACTCAAAGGATAAACAAAATCACGTGTTTTCTCTTTTAAAATCCGATTAAGTATAGATATGCAGCTCGGAATCTGATCTTTTTCCTCACTGTGATACACATATGCAAACTCATCGCCACCAATTCGAAAACAGTTTTTTTCATTTTTAAAGGCCTGACGAATGCATTGATAACACAGTTTCAGAGCTTCGTCCCCCTTCTCATGTCCATATGTATCATTGATTATCTTCAGATCATCCAGATCAAGCAATACAACACCAGTTGTCTTAAGCTCAATTTCCTGTTCATCCAGATATTTACTCATATTTTCATAGGCATTTCTGTTCATAGCTTCTGTCAGCATATCCATATTAGCCATTTTCTGCAGATATACCAGTTTCTGTTTTCGGACATACTGGTCATAAAATCTGTACACCTGGATCCAAATTAAAGAAATAATAAATATCAGAGTTCCCAAAGGAAGAAAAATCGATGTCTTTTTAAAATCCCTAATATAATACATGAGCATTTCCATCACGCCAAACGTCATTATAATATATACTGGATATTTAAATTCACGGGCAGCTCTATTCTCAAGTTTTACTGCTTCGTAATGGATTATGATAAAAGTGTAAATTACCGAAAACATCATCAATATATGAGTAACTGACAGCAATTGAAAAATATCTATGATCCCTGCGCACTGGAGTATAACTTCCAGCGATATATTCACCATAAAGAGGATCGACAGACACATCACACCCTTACGATATTTACTTTTGCAGATATCATGAATCAAAAAAGTGAATGGTATCGGAAAAAGAAGAAATGAGAAGAAATCTATATAATACAAAGTTCTTCCATCCGGAACCAGGAACTGCATAAATCCGCACTGGTCCAATGACCATATCGCGATAAGCAATGAAAAAATCCCCAAATTAAGTAAAATCTCATTTCTCACCTCAAATTTCATCTTGTTCTTTGTTCTCATACAAGATAAAAACAAGATCAGACTGATCATTCCGGCAAACAAAATTCCACAACTGATAAGAAGTGTTCCAAAACTGTCCTTCAGAATTCGTAATACACATTCTCCTCTTGTTCCGTAGGAAATTGTAAGTTCATTTCCATAATATCCTGGATATGTCGGGAGAATCCTTAATTCCAATGTCTTTCCACTGCTGTTCTTCGGAATATCTACTATATGCCAGCAGGACCCCGGCGATTTCATAAACTCAGGGGCATTCTTATCTTCTCCATACTGATAGATTTCTTTTCCATCAAGGAAAATCTCCACACGGGTATGTGTTGTTTTAAATAAGAGTGATTGTTGATCTCTGAACTCATCAGGCAATATCATTCTTTCCGTCTTAATTTCATTTTCAAAGGCTTGTGATGTCTCAAGGTGTACAGTTTCATTAAAACTCAGGTTTTCTCTGGCTGTATCCTTAACATATACCCACCTGCAAAATATGATGGCAAATAAACCAAACGCAATCAATGCGATCCATAATCTTTTTTGTGTTTTCATGGTGTCTTTCATTCTACTGTTCTACTTTCCTTGTCATCCTCGTTCTTCATCTGCGCACGAGCCTTCTTTGCTATACCTGTACTGCTATTCATGATACTCGCGCGAGTAATCTTATCATTACCAAATTTTTTACGGATCTCATCCATCGTCGCATCCAGTTTTCTGCGACGTTCTTTCTTTTCATTATCTTCAAATAAAGACAGCTGCTCAAAGCTTTCATCTGTGAGATTGGTAAGTGCCACTCCAATCAACCGCAAAGGTTCACCTTTCCAGGATTCTGCAAATAACTTTTGAGCATTTTTATATATTTCATCAGTCGTATCTGTAGCGTTTGGAAGAGTCATCTGATGTGATTTATTTCTGAAATCCAGAGTTCGGAAATTCACCGATATAGATGTACATTTTTTCTCTTTTCTCCGCATTCGGGTTGCTACAATATCACATTGTTCAAGAAGAATCGGAAGCACCTGTTCTACTGAAATAATGTCATCATTAAAAGTGGTTTCCACACTAAATCCCTTAGCCTCCTCAGGCTGTGCTCTGACCGCTGAATCATCAATTCCACAGGCATACTGATAGAGCTGGTGTCCGGCTTTTTTTCCCAGTAATCTCTGAATTTCCGCTTCACTGGAATGTGCCATATCTCCAATCGTGTGAATTCCGGCTTCTGTTAATTTCTTCTCAGATGCTTTGCCCAGAAATAATAAATCTCTTACTGGAAGCGGCCACATTTTAATCGGAATTTCGTCCGGAAAAAGAGTATGTACTTTATCTGGTTTTTCAAAATCCGAAGCCATTTTTGCCAGTAATTTGTTGGTAGATATTCCGATATTTACTGTAAAGCCAAGTTCATTTCGAATCTTATCCTTAATCTCAAATGCAGTTTTTACAGGATCTGGATATATCAGAGAAGTCCCTGACATATCCAGGAACACCTCATCAATCGAGAAGGATTCCATCACCGGAGCGTAGGACGCACAAATCTCCTTAAATGCTCTGGAGCATTTGATGTATAACTCAAAATCACTTTTCACGATTACAAGATTCGGGCATTTACGAAGTGCCATTGCCACTGGTTCACCTGTCTGTATTCCGAATTTTTTTGCTGGAATTGACTTCGCCACAACGATTCCTGTACGTTTTTTCGGATCACCGCCAATGCAGGCTGGAATGTCTCTGAGATCCGGTAATCCCTCTTTTACTCTGCGTGCAGATTCCCATGAAAGAAATGCACTGTTTACATCTATGTGAAAAATTAATCGATTCATATTTTTATGATATACTGAACTGATTCATCTGTAAATAAGCAAAATACAAAAAAGAGACAGAATATAATTGTATCACTTTTCTGTCTCTTTTCACATTATTATTTCATTACTATTAATTTTTTTACTGAAGATACTGGTTTGAATTCCAGATCACACCTACAAGTCTGGCGATACAAGCCTTCAGATCTTCCATATCCAGAGTACCGGCAGCCAGTTCTCTGTGCATATTGTCATGATCACCAAAGCATCCAGGCATCACCAGATCATTTCCTGCTCTCATACATCCGGATGCTGTACATTTCTCATCAATTTCTGTTGTTGTCCAGTCTGTCATGATCATGCCTTTAAAGCCCCACTCATTTCGGGCAGCATCTGTACAGAGATCATAGTTATTTGCTGCATGAACACCATTAATCAGATTGTAACTCGTCATGATGGACATCGGCTGAGATTCCTTCACTGCAATCTCGAAACCTTTCAGATAAAGTTCGCGGAGTGTTCTCTCTGATACCACACTGTCGGAACCCATACGATTATCTTCCTGGTTGTTACATGCAAAATGTTTGATGGTCGTGCCACATCCGTAATTGGACTGCACACCTTCTGTCATAGCTGCTGCAATCGTTCCTGCCACATACGGATCTTCGGAATAATATTCAAAGTTTCTTCCGCAAAGCGGATTTCTGTGAATGTTCATACCTGGAGCCAGCCAGAGTGTCACACCAAAATGTTCCATCTCCGTTCCAATCATCGCACCGACTTCACGGATCAGTTTCTCATCCCATGTCTGTGCCAGAAGAGTTCCTACCGGAATTGCTGTGCAGTACTGATAATATCTTTCTCCCGGAAGTTCTCTGGAATCATCGTAGAAAAGTCCACCCTCCAGGCTGAATTCGAACGGCATGGTAACAATGCTGCCTTCGTTTACATGATAGTATTTCATCAGACGAAGTCCCGCAGGTCCATCAGCAAGAACAATGCTTGCCAGCCCTTTGTCGATAGCACATCTGTGTGTCTCTCCTGCTGAACCAGGAACAGAGATTCCTGCCGCACCAAGGTTTCCGCCCTGTGCTTTTCCCGGATCTCCAGCTGCCAGATCGATCAGTTCTTCTTCAGACAGCGTATCAACAAAATCCATTGCCTCTTTTTCATATAATGCATTATTTTTCTTGTACTCTACAACTTCTGTAGTAAAATCTTCCGCATGCAGTTCCACAACTGTCAGATTTTCTTTCTGCGCCTGCTGCTCCGCTGCTCTTTCACGGGCTGTCGTGTTTCCTGCTTCCTGCACCATCTCTTCTAATTCCTGCTTCAGTGGAAACAGATTTTTGACCTGACGGAGCAGCACTTCTTTATCCAGCTTTACACCTCCGCAGAGTTTTGCAGATGCAAGGCTGTTGCCGATCCAGATACCATAGAAACCATTCTCCAGAATCCATGCAGCTCTTTTTTCATCATAAGATGTCAGCTGATCCACAGAAATCTCCAGAGATACTTTTTCGCTTTCACCTGGTTTCAGTTCAGATGTTTTTGCATAAGCAGCCAGACGGTGTGCTTCTTTTTCCAGGATACCGCCCGAAAGTGAAACGTAAATCTGTACTACTTCTTTGCCTGAAACTTCACCAATATTCTTCACCTGTGCAGACACTTTGATCTTACCGTCATTTACACTTTCCAGACTGTAGTCGGATATCTCAAACTCCGTATAGGAAAGCCCATATCCGAATCCATAGCGGACCGGCACATCAAAAGTATCAAAATAACGGTATCCTACATAGATGCCTTCTTTATAAACTTCTGTCTCAACATTTGCGTTATTGTGGGAAAATGTTTCTGAATTCGGGTAATCCTCATATTTGTAAGCCCATGTATCCGTCAGCTTTCCGGACGGAGTGACTTTTCCGGAAACCACATCAGCAAATGCATTTCCACCTTCCATTCCCGGCTGTACAATAGTCAGAAGTGCTTTGATATTTTTAAACTCGTCCATAAAAGAAAGGTCTACCTGTGCTCCCGCATTGATCACTACGATCACATCACGATAATATGCACAGATATCAGCCAGCATCTGATGTTCTTCATCTTTCAGATAATAGTCACCCTTATCAGCGGTACGGTCTGCCCCTTCACCGGCGATACGGCTGAGTACGTAGATTGCTGTATCTACATTTTCGCCTTCTGCCGGTTTCCGGATCGTATCACCTGCCGGCATGATAAATGGTGTTGTACTGTAAACAGAAAAGAAATCCATTGTATCTGCACCGTTCCCTGTTCTGGAAAGAATGTCATTCTTCCAATCCTGACGTGCCTGATCATAGATTTTGTCATAGCTGTTGATCCATTCTTCAGTAGTAACCTGAAAACCGGTATTTTTCATTCCCTGACAGATAGAGACTTTTTCTCTCTCATTAACATCACCGGAACCGGTACCGCCCTTGATCGTCTTCCCTGCTCCTGCACCATAAATAGCAACTGCACTTCCTGCTTTTAATGGGAGAACATGCTCTTCATTTTTCAGAAGAACAATGCCCTCTGCTGCGGCAAGGCGGGCAAGTTTACGGTGTTCGATTTCCCATGGCTGAATTTCCGGATTCGTTGTTCCGGAAAATGTTCTTTCTTTTAAAGTACGTGTCATGATTATTCCTCTCCGATAAAATCTGCAAATGTTTCTTTTATAAGTTCTTCATCGTCCGTGTCAGCATTCAGGATCAGTGGTTTACTTAAATCCAGGCTGAAGATTCCCATAATGGATTTTGCATCTACATAATATTTACCACTCTGCAGATCCATATCACAGTTAAATTTACTGCAAAGTTTATTGAATTTGTCTGCATCCTGCATGGATACGATCTTTACTGTTAATTTTACCATAATCTGACGCTCCTTTTTCAGTCAGTTAAAATATTTTCTCAGAAGATAGGTCGGTGTGCAGCTCCATGCATGACAGTAGCTGTTTACAATGCTGCTTCCATATGGAGACTCTGCCGGATTTTCCGGATTGTAGAGCTCCCAGAAAGTATCCGCACCGTGATTGATCATGCCGCCCCAGTAATATTTCATGTAATCCATTGCCTGGTCTTTTTTGCCGCACATCAAAAGTGCTTCTACATAATGATGGTTCATGTATGGAGAGACCATTCCTTTTTCCGGTTTCAGCTCATCCAGCTTATCAAGCATTGCTCTGCCTTCTTCAATGCTGACTGCACCTGCAAGGATCAGCCATACCTGACTTGCGTAATTGATCTGTTTTTCTTCGCCACTTACAAACAGGCCTGTTTTCTCATCCAAAAGATATTTTCTGACTGCTGCAGTCTTTTCTTCTGCTTCTTTTTTAAGCTCTTCTGCTTTTTCTGTATCTCCGAGGATTTCTGCAATCTTCTGTACTTTTTTTGCACAGTAGATGTAAACACCCTGCATAGCAGTCTGTTTGTTCAATCCGTCAGTCCAGTCGATGAATCCCCAGAATCCTTCGCCATTTTTCATCAGATGTTTTTCATCAAACTGCTCTCCTGCGATCTCCATCTGACGGTAAGCGCATTTACTTAAATCTTCCAGGGTCTCTCTGTCTCCGGATGCTTCATAATAATCCAGAAGTGTTGCACCAAAGAACATGGAATAGTCCAGAAGAAAGGTATCATCTACGATGAATTTCGGCTCTGTAAACAGGCATGCACTTACCTGACCATTGTCTTTTGTCTGCCCTGCAAACAGGTACAGGCATCGTTTTACGAGATCCATGTTATGGAATGTTTCATAGTTTGCAAGTGCCTGAAGTCTTAAGTCTCCGAGCCACAGACGGCGGTCTCTCTTCGGTCCATCCTCAAATACGGACTGCATGCAGTTGTGCAGGGTACGAAGGCTGACTCTGTCCAGTTTACGGATCATTTCGTCATCACTCTCTACCGGTTTCACATCTTCCATGCGGACTGAAGAAACACTGGTGCAGTATACATCTTCCACTACCATCTGCCATTTCAGAGAGGTGTCGATTGCCTCGATTTCCATATAACGGAATGCGTATCTTCTTGGAAGTTTCAGTTCTGCCGGAAGGACATCGATATGGATAAATTCTTCCTGAATCCATCCACGGCTGATCCATCCGTCATAATCTTTTGAATCCTCGGTCATTTCTTTTGCGATCTCACCGAATTTCAGTCTGAAAAATGCCGGTGAATCCTGCGGACTTCCTACGGAGTTCAGCTTCAGGGTAACATAGCCTACCTGATGATCTCCGAAATCCAGACAGATTCTGTCGCCTTTTGCCATATGATAAGCAGAGAGATTTTCAATATCATCTTTTTTGTTTACATCCGGATATACTTTTTCTGTTTTTACAATATCTACTATAGCAACAGGACGTACCACTGTCTCGATAAGTTTTGGCGTACATGCCTCTGCTTTTTTTACAAATTCATCATTGGTTACTCGAACCATATTTAAATCAATACTTACTGCTGGCATTCTGCTTTTTCCTCCAATTTTTTCTATATATCACTTTACCTTTTTCTGCTG
>OGZL01003916.1_pt1 | contig 10208 bp, 6 predicted proteins | sample 1576761 | NCBI WGS metagenome assembly OGZL01 (sample SAMEA3541595, study PRJEB24748) | human gut metagenome | biome: human gut; feature: human-associated habitat; material: faeces | place: China | collected 2012
AAATCTTTTCATGTTCCTCAGGTTGCGTTCCGATGACTGTTCCTTCTGCTTCGCTTACTCCTGAACAACAACGCAAATATGATTATTTCTATTTGGAAGCCGTACGGCTGAAAGTTCAGAAAGATTATGACGCAGCTTTCAATATGCTGCAACATTGCCTTTCTATTCATCCGAATGCCTCGTCTGCTTTGTATGAGATGGCGCAGTATTATATGTTCCTCAAGAAAATCCCCCAAGGACAGGCTGCCTTGGAAAAGGCTGTGGAGAATGATCCCGATAACTTTTGGTATAGCCAGGGATTGGCGAATCTTTATATGCAGCAGAATGAGAAGGAAAAAGCCACCGCACTGCTGGAAGGAATGGTTACCCGCTTTTCCAGCAAGCTGGATCCTCTGTACAACCTGCTCGAGATCTATAATCGCCAGGAAGCATACGATAAGGTAATCGGTATCCTGAACAAACTGGAAGAGAGAATGGGTAAGAGTGAGCAGCTCAGTATGGAGAAATTCCGTATCTATCTGCAAAAGAAAGATGACAAGAGTGCATTCCGTGAAATAGAGAGCCTGGTAGCCGAATATCCGATGGACACTCGTTATCAGATTGTACTAGGAGATGTGTATATGCAGAACGGGAAGAAAGAGGAGGCTTACCGGCTTTACCAGAAGGTCTTGAAGGAAGAACCGGAGAATGCTTTGGCCATGTATTCGATGGCTTCTTATTATGAGGCAACCGGTCAGAAGGAACTTTATGAACGCCAGTTGGATACCTTGCTGCTGAATAAGAAAGTGGCTCCCGATACCAAGCTGAACGTGATGCGCCAATTCATTGTACAGAACGAACAGGATGGAAAGGACAGCACCCGTGTCATTACCCTTTTTAACCGTATCATGGAGCAAGATCCTGATGACGCCCAGCTACCGATGCTGTATGCCCAATATCTTTTGTCTAAAGGAATGAACAAGGAATCATTGCCTGTGTTGAGGCAGGTACTGAATATTGATCCTACGAATACGGCCGCCCGTATGATGTTGTTGGGTGAGGCGGTGCGCAAGGAAGACTATGAAGATATTATCCGCCTGTGTGAAGCCGGTGTCGAGGCAAATCCTGAAATGCTGGAGTTTTATTTTTATCTGGCCATCGCCTATAATCAGGCGGAACGGACCGATGATGCCCTTGCTGTTTGCCAGAAGGCATTGGAACATGTAAACGGAGACAGTAAGAAAGAAGTCGTTTCGGATTTCTATGCGATTATCGGAGATGCCTATCATACCAAAAGGATGAACAAGGAAGCGTATGCGGCATACGACTCTGCTTTGGTGTATAATCCTTCGAACATAGGTGCGCTGAATAATTATGCTTATTATCTTTCCGTAGAACGCCGTGACTTGGATAAGGCTGAAGAGATGAGCTATAAGACGGTGAAGGCCGAACCGAACAACTCCACTTATCTTGATACATACGCATGGATTCTGTTTGAGAAAGGAAATTACGCCGAAGCGCGCCTATACATTGATGACGCGATGAAGAGTGAGGAGGGTGCCAAGAGCGATGTGGTTGTAGAACATTGTGGTGACATCTATTATATGACCGGTGATGTGGACGGTGCCCTGAAATATTGGAAACAGGCCTTGGAGATGGGCAGCAAGTCAAAAACATTGAAACAAAAAATAGCGAAAAAGAAATATATTGCCGATGAAACCGAGACTACTGAAAAATAGTGCAGTGGGAATGATACGCCTTTTATCATTTTTGCTTTTGATGGCTGTATGCCTTGCCGGATGTAAGACTTCCCGACAGGCAAGTTCCTCCTTGACGAAAGATTCCGGTTATCTTTCTTCCAAGGTACAGTTGACGGTTCCGCATAAGGATGCTACCTTGACAGTGAATGGTACCATGAAACTGAAAAGTGGCGAACGTATGCAAATCTCTTTCCTGATGCCGATTATCCGTACGGAAGTAGCCCGCATGGAGGTTACTCCGGATGATATATTGCTGGTGGACCGCATGGGTAAACGTTATGTGCAGGCCACGCGTAAAGAGTTGAAGGATATCCTGCCTAAAAAAGCCGACTTCGCACATCTTGAAAAACTGCTTTATGCCGCTTCCAAACCGAATGGTAAAAAAACACTGACAGGGAAGGAACTGGGTATTCCATCTTTGGAAAAGGGACAGGTCGAATTTTACGATTTTTCGGATAAGGGGTTTTCTTTGTCTCCGACTCAACTTTCGGGTAAATATAGAAAGGTGGAATTGAAGGAACTTCTGGAAATGTTGATGAGCCTTATGTAATAGTATTTAATTAATAACTGGACTGATGAAACGTTGCTTCCTTCTTCTGTTTGTGTTCTGCCTTCTCTGCCAGGCTTCACCGCTCCTTGCCCAATCCAACAAGTTGATCAAGGAGTTGGAAGGGAAGCGTGGTGCTTTGCAGAAGCAGATAGCGGAGTCGGAGACTCTTCTGAAAACGACAAAGAAAGATGTCGGCAGCCAGTTGAACAGCCTTGCCGCACTGACCGGGCAGATAGAGGAGCGTAAACGCTATATCTTGACTATTAATAATGATGTGGAGGCTATAGAACGCGAAATGGCTTCTTTAAGTCGGCAACTGGTGCGTTTGCAACGGGATTTGAAAGACAAGAAGCAAAAATATGAGTCGTCTGTGCAGTATCTGTACAAGAACCGTTCTGTTGAGGAGAAGTTGATGTTCATCTTCTCGGCGAAAAGTTTGGCACAGACTTACCGTCGTCTGCGTTATGTCCGTGAGTATGCTACCTATCAGCGTTTGCAGGGAGAAGAGGTCCTGAAGAAACAGGAACAGGTGAACCGCAAGAAACAGGAGCTACAGCAGGTAAAAGCGGCTAAGGAGGGATTGTTGAAAGAACGGGAAGAGGAAAAGACAAAGCTGGAGGAGCAGGAAAAGGAGAAAAAAACGCTTGTTGCCAATTTGCGGAAGAAGCAACGGGGATTGCAAAATGAACTGAACAAGAAACGGCGTGAGGCCAATCAACTCAATGCCCGTATTGATCGTCTGATTGCAGAAGAGATAGAGAAGGCGCGTAAACGAGCTGAAGCGGAAGCGCGCCGTGAAGCGGCTGCTCGTAAAAAAGCAAATGAAAAGGCGGCTACTGCTGCAACAGCTTCCAAACCGAAGAGCACGCCGCTGGAGACTTATACCATGAGTAAGGCTGACCGTGAACTGTCCGGCACTTTTGCCAACAACCGTGGTAAGTTGCCTATGCCTATTACCGGTGCTTATATTATTACCAGCCATTATGGGCAGTATTCTGTGGAAGGCCTGCGTAATGTCAAGCTGGATAACAAGGGCATTGACATTCAAGGGAAACCGGGTGCGCAAGCCCGTGCCATCTTTGATGGTAAAGTGGCTGCTGTCTTTAAGCTGAACGGGCTGTTCAATATTCTTGTCCGCCACGGTAATTATATTTCCGTATATTGCAACTTGTCTTCCGCTTCTGTCAAGCAGGGCGACAATGTGACTACCAAGCAGACTCTCGGCCAGATCTTCTCCGATGGTTCGGACAATGGACGCACCGTGCTTCATTTCCAATTGAGAAGGGAAAAAGAAAAGCTGAACCCGGAGCCGTGGTTGAACAGGTAGTGTCTGTTGTCAGATATCGGCTCCATCCAGCAGCTCCAGATATATTTCTATCGCTTCTTCTATTTCCTTGACAAATATAAACTCGTCAGCTGTATGGGAACGACTACTTTTCCCCGGTCCCATTTTCAGCGAGGGGAAAGACATCAAGGCTTGGTCTGACAGGGTAGGGGAACCGAAAGGAACACGTCCCATCGCGATTGCTTTCTGCACAACCGGATGTCCTTCTTCTACATGTGAGGAGCTTAACCGGAATGAACGGGGCTTGGCTTCACAGGCAATGTGTTTTTGTATTTCGGCAAACAATTCTTGGTTGTTATAACATTCATTGCTGCGGATATCCACAACAAAGGTGCAGCGGTCGGGAATCACATTATGCTGCGTTCCGGCATTAATCATTGTGACACTCATCTTTACAGGACCCAGTAAAGGAGATTCTTTGGAGAAGCGGTAATCGCGGAACCAGGCTATGTCATCCAATACTTTGTAGATGGCATTGTCTCCTTCATTGCGGGCTGCATGTCCGGATTTGCCATAGGCTGTGACATCCAGTACCATTAATCCTTTCTCGGCAATGGCAGGTTGCATCTCGGTAGGTTCGCCTACAATAGCGAATTGTATGGGAGGGAGTTCCGGGAGAACACACTCTATTCCGCCTTTGCCGGAAACTTCTTCTTCACAAGAGGCCAGGTATATCATGTTATACGCTTGCGTGGTACGGCATAGTTGCAGGAATACCTGCAACAGACTGACTACGCTGGCACCGGCATCATTACTTCCCAGTCCATATAATTTCCCGTTACTTTCCAAAGTAGGAGCGAACGGGCTCTTTCTCCAGCCATTGACGGGTTTTACCGTATCAATGTGTGAGTTCAACAGCAGAGTAGGTTTCTTCAAGTCGAACATAGGACTGAAGCACCAGACGTTATTTCCTTTTCGTCCGGTCGCCATCCCTTGCATCTCTATGTAATTCTGAAGATAATCGGCTGCTTCCTTTTCGTCACGGCTTAAAGAGGGAATACTTATCAGTGACTTCAACAATCCGGTCGCATCAGAAACTAAGGTCGGTATATCGTATTTCATATTCTAATAAAAAGTTATCGGTGTGCAAACTTACAAATAATTTTTAAGATAATAAGGGAAGAAACTTGAATCTTTAATGGGCAAAATACTTTCTATTTGCTCATTATTGAGATTTGTTTGCTATTATTTTATTAATATATTGGATGCTATTCTTTTTATATATAATTTTGCACGGGCTTAACTAAAATGTTATAATAGTGAAAAGATGATTATCATTCCTTATCATGATTGAATGAAAGCTTAAAAGCAAACAAATGACTTTCGTAATTATAAATCATTAATTAATCAAGTTTCGAAATTTTATGAATAGGTTTATTGGTTTTTTATGTGGCCTGTTCTTGTGCGTAATGGTGTACGCGCAGGATGTCACAGTGAAAGGTAAGGTTACGGCTCAAGGTGATGAAATGCCGGGGGTAACCATTATGGTAAAAGGTAGTAGTGGACAAGGTACAATTACTTCAGTGGACGGTAGTTATTCTTTGAAGGTGGATACAAAAGGTACACTTGTATTCTCCTACATAGGTTATGAAACGGTAGAAGTTCCTGTTAAAGGACGTAGTGTCATTAATGTAGAGTTGCAGGAATCTTCCATGGCCCTCAACGAGGTGGTGATTACCGTTCCTTATGGTACGGCCAAGAAATCAACATTTACCGGTTCGGCGGGCATTGTTGACAAGAAGCTTATTGCTTCCTCCCAGGTCAGCAGTGTGACAAAAGCTCTGCAGGGTAGTGTAGCCGGTTTGCAGTCATTTTCTACCAGTGGGCAGCCGGGAGAAGATGCCAGTATCTATATCCGTGGTATCGGTTCGGCCAATGCTTCGACTACCCCGCTTTACGTAGTGGATGGAGTTCCTTATGACGGTGCTTTATCTTCTATATCTTCACAGGATATCGCTTCTATCACAGTATTGAAAGATGCCGCTGCAGCTACTCTGTATGGTTCACGTGCTGCAAACGGTGTTATCATGATCACTACTAAACAGGGTGCTGAGTCTGCTCCGACTATTGAGTTGTCTGCCAAGTATGGTTTCTCAAGCCGTGCGGTAAGTGACTATGACCAGTTGAGTACAGATGATTACTTCAAACTGCAATGGGAAGCCATTCGCAATAAAGCGATGGATGATGGTCATTCAGCAGAAGATGCTGCACAAAGAGCCTCTTCCGGTTTGATTTCGTCTATCGGTATTAACCCTTACGGAACCAAATATGCACAGCCGATAGGGCTGGACGGCCAGTTGGTAGCCGGTGCTACTCCGTTGTGGAATGACAGTTGGGAAGATGCTTTGACGCAGGACGCGCATTACACAGACTTGAGCGCACGTATTTCCGGTGGAAGCAAGCATACCAAATATTATTTCTCTTTGGGTTACCTGGATGACCAGGGTGCTTATATTTGCTCTGGTTTTAAGCGTTATACTTTGCGTTCGAACATTACTTCCGATTTGCGTGATTGGTTACAGGTTGGCTTGAATGTATCCGGAACTCATTCTATACAGAATTACCCGAAACAGAACGATACGGCAATCGGTAATATCGTATTGGCTGCACGCTCATTGCCTTCTTTCTATCCGGTTTATGAACGTGATCTTGATACTGGTGCTTATTTACGCGATGAGAACGGGAATAGGATTTATGACTATGGCAAGTACCGTAAGAGTTCTTACAGCGGTTATAATTTTGCTCAGTCCATGTACTATGATAAGAACGAATATAAGAGAGATGCGGCTTCTATACGCGGCTTCTTGCAGATAACCCCGATTAAGGGATTGAGCTATAAGATGTCTTTGAGCGTTGACTATAACAGTAAGTTCTCACATGATTATTCAAATCCTACTTATGGAAAAGAACCTTTGGTCGGTTCTGTGAGCAAGTCTAATTATCGCACTACCGGTATGACATTCAATAATGTGGTAAACTGGGAGCGTAGCTTCAAGGAAGTGCACAACATTCGCTTGATGGCCGGACAGGAGTATTATGAGTATAATACATCCAATTTCGGTGGTTCACGTTCCGGTGTGATTACTGATGGTTATTATGAACCGGATGCTGCGTCAACCTTGACCGGTTTCAGTGGAAACAGTGACCAGTACAAACTGTTGAGCTATTTCGGTAGTGCCGAATATTCTTATAATCAACGTTATTTCCTGTCGGCATCTGTACGTACCGACGGTTCTTCACGCTTCCATCCGGATAACCGTTGGGGTACATTCTGGTCGTTCGGCGGTTCCTGGAAAATCTATCAGGAAGCGTTTCTGGAAGAGGCAGCCAATAGCTGGTTGTCTAATTTGAGTCTCCGTGCAAGTTATGGCGCTCAGGGTAACGATAATGTGGGATATTATGCTTATCAGGAGTTATATAGTGTGGGCAGTTTCCTGGGAGAGACTACACTTCATACTTCCCGTTTGGCAACTCCGGATTTGTCTTGGGAAACCAACTTGAATTTTAATATCGGTTTGGACTTCGGCTTCTTTAATAATCGTATCAATGGTACTGTTGAATACTTTAACCGTGCGTCTAAAGATTTGTTATTTAGCCGTGACTTGATTCCTTCTTCCGGCTTTAGTTCGATTGACGCCAATATCGGTAAGTTGAAGAACTACGGTTGGGAATTTACATTGAACGGTACTCCTGTACTGACCCGTGACTGGACTTGGAGATTATCTGTAAATGCTACTACTTATAAGAACAAGATTGTTAAGCTACCTACAGAGGTAATGTGGCAAGGCTCCAAGAAGTGGGTAGAAGGTGGTTCTCTTTATGATTTCTGGTTGTATGAGTGGGGAGGAGTCGATCCCGAAACCGGTGATGCACAATGGGCATATTATGATGCTGACGGGACCAGACACTTGACCAACGATTACTCTAGCCTGACTTCGGACAAGAAGGTAAAAGCTGGTAGTTCGTTGCCTAAACTGAGTGGAGGTTTTCAATCTGACCTTACTTGGAAAGACCTTTCTTTGTCGATGTTGTTCTCCTATGGTATCGGTGGTAAAATCTACAACAATGACATTACCATGCTGATGAAGGTGAACGGTGGTAATGGTGACAGTATGAGTAAAGAGCTGTTGAACCGTTGGACTCCGGAAAATACACATACGGACATTCCCCGTTTGACACAAGACGGAACAAGCAAGTTTACTTCTTCTTCTACGCGTTGGCTGGTCGATCGTTCTTTCCTTCGTCTGAAGACAATCACTTTGAATTATAATCTGCCGAAGAGTTGGTTGCATCCGCTAACTGTGAAAGATGCAAGTGTATTCGTACAAGGTGAAAATATGCTGACATTCAGCAAGCAACAAGGTTTGGACCCAGAACAACCTGTCAGTGGTATGGCTTCTTTCCGTTATCCGGCTATGAAGACAATTTCGTTCGGTATCAATGTGAAACTCTAATAAAGAATATAAATATGAAGATGAATCTTAAAAATATATGTGCCGTTGCTTTGATGGCGTGTGCAGTGACATCTTGTGACTTGGATACTACTCCTACTACCTCACTTGATGCTGGAAATGTATATAAAGATACAGAGAATGCTGAGCGTGTGCTGAGAGGTGCATGGAATTATATCTTTAATTCAGGCTCTACTTATGCTTCTATCGGCATAGGCTCCATTCAACTGAATGACGATTTTGCCGGTTCAGATGCGGTCAGAACAAGAAGCTATGGTTTCTCGGGAAGTTATAATCTGACAAACGGATATTCGCGTGGTGAGTATAATGGTGTACTTTGGGACTTGATGTATGATCCGATTAATAACTGTAACGGTATTTTGAAGCATATAGACAATGTTGCCGGAACTGCGGAAGATAAGGCACGTATCAAGGGACAGGCATTCGCTACCCGCGGTTACGCTTATATGATTCTGGCTTCTCATTATTCATTTGCTATAGATAAAGATCCCAATGCAGTCTGTGTACCTATTTATACTGAACCGACAGATGACAAAGTTGCTTTGACCGGAAAACCGGCTTCCAGTGTTTCCGAAGTGTATGCTCAGGCTTTGAGTGATTTGGAGGATGCATTGGATCTCATCCCTGAGAATTATTCTCATGGCAATGTGAAGGAAGACCAATACAAGATTGACCATCTGGTAACACTGGGTTTGTTGGCTCGTACCCACTTATATGCCCGCAATTGGCAGGAGGCTTATGACTATGCTGTGGCTGCTTTGGCCATCAATCCCTATTTGATGAGCGAAAGCGAATATAAGAGCGGTTTCAACGACTATTCAAATAAGGAATGGATATGGGGATTGTCTTGCACTATTGATGATAACATGCCCTGTTACCTGTTTTACTTCAAAGACTGTATTACTTCAGAAGGTTATACCAGCCTTAATATGGATCCTTACTTCAAAGCTAAGTTCGATGATGATGATTATCGTAAAGATCTATTCAATTGGGGACAGACAGCTTATGGAGACTGGGCTATGCTGAATAGCAAGTTCTTGTTTAAGGATGTTGATAATATGTTGGCTGACTTGGTTATGATGCGTACTTCGGAAATGTACGGCGTAATCGGCGGCCTGCTCGACGACGTACTGCTCCCGGGTCAGCGTCCGGACCATGATCTCCCGCAGGGAGGGTTCGTCTTCAACAATGAGTATCTTCATAATACACTCCTTTTTCTCGTTTCTCGGGACAGGGGGAGGGGCGAAAATCCGGTCTTGAAACCCGCGGCCCGCCACCGCCCTCCGAAACCCGTCTTTCAGACGGGCGAAATTACGGCCCGAATCCGAAAGGAAACTGAAATGCCGGGAATCAGCGCTGCCCGGTGCGCCGGAAATAATTCTGCAAGACCAGCAGTGAAATGATCTTTTCGCGCCGGCGGTCGCGGAACTGCGCGACGTATTCGTGCGCATGCGCGATGATCGCCTCGGCCTCGTCCGGATGCTCGATGTAGTAGCGCATCCGCTCTTCGAGGTCGGAATAGTCGGGCCGGATCTCGACGTAGTGGTAACCGGGGATGAGCGTGCCCTCCATGAACCACGTCTCGTAGGTCGGACGGGGCATCACGGCCAGCGAGTTCGACGACATGATCCACTTGAGGTTCGTCGCCACGTCGTAGCCCTCGATCGCCAGAATGAACTTGTAGTTCAGGTGGTCGTACATCGAAATATGGGGTTTGGTCCACTCCGGGGGATATTCGGGACGGGGCGTCGAGATGCCGGCATCGCAGCACTCCGAACCGAAATACATGCGCATGAAACGTTCGCGGTGGGGACGCCGCGTGATCGCCAGCCGGAAAATCGCCTTGTCCGACTTCTTCCGGAACGGAATGTCGTCCCGCAGGAAGATGAAATGGCGGACCTTGTCGAGGTTCAGCAGCACCGAATTGGCGTTGTCGCCGCAGATCGGCCTGCTCTTGACGATCGACGGCACGTCGGGAACCGTCGTCACGTCCCCGGGAACGGTATTCCACAGCAGGCGGTCGCTGAACCAGCGGGTGAACTCGTAGCTAGTTTTACACACGATGGAAAATAAGAATATCACTCAAGAAAGTTTTCCCATAC
>OGZL01003939.1_pt1 | contig 10166 bp, 9 predicted proteins | sample 1576761 | NCBI WGS metagenome assembly OGZL01 (sample SAMEA3541595, study PRJEB24748) | human gut metagenome | biome: human gut; feature: human-associated habitat; material: faeces | place: China | collected 2012
GCCTTATCCCCCGGCTCACCAAAGGTTGTGGCAATCTTGTGCATGGTATCCAGTGCGTCTTGAATCTCCTGAAACAGCACCACCAGAACGCCGTATTCGTTCTCGCTTTCCACCGCGTCCGTCCAAGGAATCGCCGCCGATACATAGATTTCAAACACCTGCGTAGACAAAACCTCGCCGCCTGCATTCCAGACGGAAATCTGCGCCTCGACTGCCTTTGCCTCGGAAAGAATCTCATTCGTCAGGGCAAATTGGCATCTGCCCGCAGCCGCATCTGTCACTTCCCCCTGATTAAAAAATGTGCTGCTGTCCGCCTTTCTGAATGTGATACGCACCTGCTCACCCGTCAGATTGATTGGCACACCGTTTTCATACAGGCACACATCCAGATATCTGGATTTTGTATCATTCTGCACAGGGCGAATCCCGATGCTGTTCGGCTTCTTATTTACATCCAACTCCAGCCGATTATACGTTTTTGCCATTTTTCTCACTCCTTCCAAAAAATCTGCATCAAAAAAGCACATCCGTTTTATTTTCAGATGCACCTTTCTTGACAGAATATCTTTCTTTTGTTATCATAAGCATAAGAAAAGGATTACCGCTTTTGGTAGGGCGGTCAGTCCTAAGTTAAGGTTTCAGACCGTCTAACTCTTGTTAGGCGGTCATTTTTTATCATTTCTTATGCAGAAAGCATAAGGTGATAACTCCAATGATTACTAAGCTATATTGAAATAAATCAGTATATGTAACCATAGATATCACCCCCTTTTCAGAGAGTGACTGAACCGCCAAGCGATAATCCTCGCTTACAGCATACCATAAATTTCATTTTTCGACAACTACAGCCATCTCCAGCGGGGCTGTATTTTTATTTTGCTGACATTCCCCGTCCAGCGGATTTCGTTCTGCCCGACCTCAAATCTCGGGAACTCCGCACCGCCGTATTTGCCGTTCTGGTTGGTGTTACCCTTGAACACCTCCATCATTTCGCTGTCAATCGTAATGCTTTCCTGCACGTTCCGCAGCGGGTAGGAATTGCCGTTGATGTTCAGCGTAATATCCCCGTTTCCGTAAACCGTAATGAGCGGTTCACTGTATACTGTGCCACTGTTGCGGATGGTGGTCGGGGCAATCAGCTCCAAAGCATCCCCTGCGGCATTGACACTGTATTTGAAGGGCTCAACATCAAACTGCACTAGAAAATCATTGATATTTTTCAGGATACTGCCGAACTCAATCTGATTTTTGATGTATGCACGATACACCTTATCGGGTTCACTGGAAAAAATGACCTCTCCGAACCCCGTCAGCCAACCGCAGACCTCGTCAATCTGACTTCTGTCCATCACATGACATTCGGCATCCTTGGTATAGTTCTGGTATGTCTTTTCGTCCTCATGCAAAACACCGTTCCTGCCGCTGACTTTGATTTCGTTTATCTTCCTCTGCGGAATGAAAATAGAGGGTGCTTTCAGCATCACAACGCCCATATCCAGTGAATTGACACCATTCCAGATAAAATATTGATACATTAAACCGCACCCCCTACCGCACTTACTCGCCGTTTTCTGTAAAATTCCATTTCACGCATGAAATCCTCTGTGGTTCTTTCGTCTTTGTTTTCAACAGTGCCGATATATACGTTGAAATTTTCTGTTTTCGCTACCGTTTCGCCTCTGCGGTATCTGTCCGCCTCCGGCTGTGTCAGCACCCGTTCGCCCTTATGCAAAATCGCTCGGTATCCATCAAACGGCACCTCTCGCAGACCTGTTCTGTGACTACCGTCCGAACCGCCATCGCCCATGCCTGCCTCGTCCTTCGCCGCCTTAATGGCATCCCGAATTGCCTTCACAATGGCATTTACAATACTGCTTTTGCCGTCCTTGATACCATCTGCAACGCCGTCTGTAAGAGCTTTCCCGACATCGTTGAAATCCTCCGCGTAGCTTTTCGCCTGCTCCACAGCGTTCATTGCCAGTTCTTCCATTTCCTCAGAATAGAACTGCTGTGCCGCTTCATTCGCCAAGCGTCGCTTTTCCTCGAATTTCTCGACATATTCCTCAAATTTTCCGACCTCGAGCCTGTCCAGTTTCTCCGTAAAATCAAGCGCATCCTCAATATTCATATCCGCAATCTCGGAAAGCAGTCCGCTGGAAAGACCTTTCTCCTTCAGCTTTTCAATCTGTTCGTTATACTGCTGAATTTTCTTGATGCTTTCATCCAGATCTGTCAGCTTGAAAATTTCTTTTTCGCTGTTCTCGTCCTGCACTCTGGTAAACAGCTCGCCGTAATCAAACAGCTTGTCGCTCAGACTGGATTCCTTCTGCTCGATGGCAGAAAGCTCGGATTCATATTTCTGCTTAAATTCCTGCAAAGCCGTCAGGCGTTCCTGTAATTTCTGCTGTTCTGCCGTCCGCGCCGCTTCCAGCTGCTTTTTATTCCAATCCTTTTCCAGTTTGGCAATTTCGTCGAGAATAGATTTTCTGTTTTTCGGCTCCGCTTTTTTCAGCTCCGCCTGTTTCTTTGCAAGATTTTCCTTATACTGCGCCAGTTCCTCTTTGGCGCGCTCGTCCTCTGCCTCCTTCTGGATTCTGGAAATTTCAGCATTTACCGCGTCAATCTCATCCGCAATCGCGGTTTTGATTTTCTCCGCCGTACTCTTTACTGTTTCCGCCGGAATGGTATCCATTTCCCCTGTAATGACAGCTTTGATTTTTCTGATTGCAGCTCTTGCCGCTTTAGCAACAACATTGTCCTTCTCGAATCTGATTGCGAGCCCCTGCATCACAAAACCGCAGATTTTTTCAGACCATTTCGAAGGAGAGTGGGTATCGAAGCCATCCTTACCCGTGAACCAACTCTTGATTTTATCGACTACGCCTTTTACTTTACCTTTCAGCCAGCCGACCTTATCATTGATACCATTCCACAGCCCCATCAGGACGTTTTTGCCGATGCTCACAAAATCAGAAACCTTACCACTGAACCACGAAACCAGTTCACTCCATGCCGCCCTGATATCACTCACAGCATTTTTATAGTAAGCAATCCCACTCTGGAACACGCCGATGATTGTATTGATTGCGGCATTGACCTTATTTCCGACCGCATCAAAAACGGCGTTGACCTTATTTCTGAATTCCTCGGAAGTATTATAGGCATGAATCAGCTTCAGCACCAATGCCGTAATAACCGCAATCACAATCGTTACAGGCCCACCAATAGCGGCAATCGCAATCTTGACCGCACCCAGAGCCGTAGCCACCGCAGGGGCAACCGTCATGATTGTGCCGACAGCGGTAATCAGTTGACCGATGATAATTATCACAGGCCCCAATGCTGCCAGGATCGCCATAACGGCAACAATAACCGTCTGCGTAGCAGGAGACAGATTGCTGAACCGCTCTGTTAGGGATTTCACTGTTTCCGCAAGCTGTTCCAATAATGGCGCAATCGCCTCCAGTGCCGCCGAACCAAGCTCTATGCCTGCGTTCTTCACTGCATTCAAGCTTTCCTGTGCCTTTGCGCTTGGCGTACTGAGTGTTTCAAGGGCATCGGCTACATTCCCTGTGGAATCCTGCATATTCCCCAATTCATCATTGAAAGCACCTACACCGGACGAAAGAATAGACAATGCACCTGTACCGGCTTCACTGGAACTCCATAAGCCTGCCAGAGCCTCAGAATCACCGTTTACGCTGTCGTTCAGAATACCGAGAACATCCCCAAGGCTCATGCCGTCATTCATAAGCTGTCCGAAGGATTTTCCCGTTTTGCTTTTCAGAATCTCGCCCACATCAGAACCGGAATCCCCCAATTCATTCAGCATGCTTTTCAGATATGTGCCTGCCTGCGCTGTGGCGACACCGTTTTTTGTCAACTGTGCATACGATGCGGCAAGGTTTTCAATATTTACCCCATAAGCAGATGCCAGAGGAATGACCTGCCCCATGCTCTGGGATAGCTCATTTACCGTTGTCTTACCATCATTCTGTGTCTGAATCAGAATATCAGATAACCTTCCGGCATCTGATGCCTCCAGACCGTACGCGTTAATAATAGTGGTTAATACGTCAACAGCATCCGCCGTTTCCAGAAAGCCTGCTTTGGCAAGACCAACCGATGTGCCGACAAAAGAAACAGCATCAGCAGTATCTACAGATGCCGAAATTGCCTGATAGGTTGCATCGGCAATCTCGCCTGCACCTCTGCCTGTCTCTGTAGATAATTGCAGCATATCATCTCTGAGTTTTTCGAGTGGTACGCTTTGCAAATCTGCAACCGTACCTACCTTCGCAACCGCATCCGTATAGTCACTTGCAAGCTTCACAGATGCCCCAAGAGCGGCAGCGGATGCGGCAGATGCAACACTTACTTTCTTCCCGACAGTTTCAATCTTGCCGCCAAGCTCCTGCACATCTTCCCCTGCCGCCGCAATCTGCTGTGCGGACACGCTGCCGAAATTCTTCATTTCCTTAGTAAGATTTTTCAGGCTGTTTTCCGTTGTTGAAATCTCCCGTACCAGACGGCGGTATTGCTCCTGATTGACCTCCGTACCGTTTGCCATGTCCTTATCGGCTTTTTCCTTCGCCGCCTTCAAGGATTCCAGCTTGCTTTTTGTTTCCGATACGGATTTTGTCAGCAGTTCTTGCTTCTGCCGCAGAAGGTCGGTGTTCTTCGGGTCATGCTTCAATGCCTGATTGACGTATTTCAACTCATTCTGCAAATCCTTTGCGGATTTATTCAGCTCCGCTAAGCCGCTTTTGAATTTCTTGGTATCCGAACCAATCTCAATGGTAATGCCCTTAATGTTCCCCATGCTCTGCCCCCTTTCCGAATTTTCCCCTCAATGCCTTTCTGTCCGGCTCCGTCTGGCTCAGTATCCAACACTGTTCCAGATAGTCCCTGCCGCTTTCCGTCTGCTGTAAATTGAAGATATACGCATCCCTTTGCAGTCCGAAGTAAATATCAATCGGCAGGCGTTCCACTTCAAAAAAATCGAGCCTTGCGTAGTCCATGACGATTTTTTCGGACAGAGAGAAAACCTCGTAATGCGAATCCTCACCTGTGTCGCCGGGGATGGAGGGCAGTCTTAGTTTGGGTCTGTTACAACGTCTTTTACGGAACCCAGATAATCCTTCAGCAGTTCCACCGCATCTGCAAAGTCAAACATATCCTCAATTTTCTGCTGCGAATATCTTCTCTTTTTATTCTGATTGATGATTGCAGTCAGCAGAGAATATACCTCGCCGATGTCGCTCATCTCCTGCGCCGCTGTCAGCCGGTCAAATATCTTTTTGCTCGGCATAGGCAGAACCGCCACAAAGCCATCATGCAGCTTAACCATGTATTTTTTCTTTTTTCTCGTTGTAAAATCTAACATTCCTTTTCCACCTCACAAAAATGAGGGGCTGTTATGCCCCTCTCCTCACGCAATACTCGTGTCCGCTTCCTTATACAGAATCAGCGTGCCTTCATTGTCCTGTGGCTGCGCCTTAAATTCCGCATTGATGACAGTTTCTTTATCCTTCGCAAAGGACAGTTCGAACCCTGCCTCATTACTGCCGACGATGGTCACACGAATGTCACCGTCCGTCTTATCCTCATGCACAAAATGCAGAACGTATTTCTTGCCGTCATTATGGCTCAGACCGCCGATTTTGACCGTTCTGGTCTTTTTGGCTGTATCCTCTGTCACTCTGGCGGTGGGTGTCAGCTTTTTCAGCGTTTCGCCGTTCCATGTCATTACGCCGCTTTTCAGAATCGCTTCTTCATCCGTGATGATTTTCTTGGAAACGAAATTCAAATCGTCCTTCGCTTCGTAAAATGTCGGCTTGTAGGTCAGTGTCGCACCGCCCTGAATATAGCCCAACAGCTTAGCCTCCACCTCAATGGCTGCATCCTCAGGCAGTTCCCCTGTAAATTCATCCACATACAGCTTACCGCTGCCAAGTACAATTCTTTCCATTAGTTTTCCACCTTTCTTGTAATGTCAAATGCAAATGTTACCAGATACATTTTTTCCTTCTCGATGTAGATTTCCGTTGCATCGTAACGAATCCCAACAGAATCCAACGCCTTCTCAATCTTTTCTTGGTTGGCAAAATCCTTCCTTGCCGAATAAAGCTCCACAATGTAGCTGTCTTTTCGCAGAAAGTTTCTGCTATCCGAACCCCAAGCGGTTTCGCCGTCCTTCAGATAAACGATGTAAGGGAGTGTGGGATTTTGGTCTGCTTCGTAAAAATAGACCTCAAGCCCTATACTGCACAGCAGCTTATATAACTCACTTTGCCGCATCCTCTATCGCCTCCCTTACCTTTTTTTCATATTCCCGAATGACCTGTTCTTCTACCGGTTTAATGTGCGGGATTGCCTTTGTTCGCTTTCCATTTGCCATAACGTGACCGTGTTCCAACAGATGTGCTACACGGTAGTGTTTTTTGTTATGGATGATGTATTTTGCATTTTCGCCGAAAGCGCCTTCTTCTCTTGTCACGCCCCAGCTTTTAGCGTATTTGCCTGTTCTTTTGGGGCTGGTCTGCCGCAGTTGTTTTGCGCCCTTGTCCGCAACCGCCTTGCCGCTGGTATCCACGTTTTTCACGATTGCTGTTTCGTATTCCGTCAGCATTTTTGCGATTTCGTCTGCCATCTGTTCCACGCTAACGCTCATTGCAATCCGCTCCTTGCCTCGCAATATAATTCTGTGTGGTGGAAATCGTTTCGGAAACGATACACGCTGTACAATCTGCCCCTAAACCGCAGGACTTCTTCTTGTTCATATTCGCCGTATGGGATCCGCAGGCACAGGGCAGGGCGCAGCCCCGTTTCTCTGCACTTGAAAAATTCACTTTGGTTGATTGGCAATTCCTCCGCAAACACTTCGCGCTCCTCGTAAAACGTCTGCTTCATGCCGATTTCATCCCGTATTGTTTTTTCTACCAACAGCGTCACAACATCGTTATACATTGTACTCACCACACAAACTCAAACCATTTCTCATGCCCTTGTAAGCCTTTTCATAACGCTCGCCTTCGCCCATGAAATCATATTGCCATTTGAGGTACAGCTCAAACACCTTTTGAATTGCGGAATCCTCCTCGTTAATGACAGTAATGCCGACACGCATCATGTCTTTTTTGCAGGCATCCACGTTGTACTGAATTTCCTCGTTCAGCTTATCATGTGAAATACGCAGCGCCGTTTTCAGTCTCGCTAAATCTGCCATTCCTTACGCCTCGCTTTCCACAATCTCCACAGTAAATTCCACATCTCCTGCGGATGTTGTCACCGTAAAGGTTTCCACGCCGACAGGGAATTTTTCAAGATAAGCCTTTTTCAGCACAACCGCAGTGCCGCCGGAAACAGACCAGTTCGCCCCGCCTTCCTTCGGCACATCTGCGCCGTGATGCAGCAGGGCTGTAATGGTCTGACCGCTTTCGGCAGCCGTTACGGTAAGATCAGCATGGTTTGCGCTGTCTGTGCGCTTATCAAACGTGCCGCCGCTTACTGCGTTACTTTTTTTTTAAGAATCAGCACGCCGTTGGGGTCTGCCAACTTCCCGTCACAAACCAGAGTGACCTTCACCTTTTCCTGATTGTTGTCATTATCTCTCCAGCGGTCGGTGCGCATCTGCATATTTGTATTGATGATGTAATCATTCAGATTCACAAACACACCGAACACCTCGCCGTCGGATGCCGCTGCAAAGCTTTCCAGTACATCCTCCTCTGTGGTGATAACCTCCTTGCCGCCGAATCTGTAGGTTTCACCCTCGGCAATGCCATAGTTTACTCTTGCAATAGGCTGACCTGTGGAATCCACCATGCCGTCAATCTGTGCGTCAAAGGTACCCTGCGCAAATACGAACACGCCGTTTCTATAGGCTTTTTTCATCTTGGCGAATACCTTTTCCTTCCACGCCTTCCAGCTTGCGACATCCTCCGCCGTCATTTCAATGACGTTGCCTGCGGGCACTCTGCTATCCTTCGTAATGCCAAGCATCTGACCGCTGCCTGTGCCGGCGATAATGCCCTTATCCAGTGCGGCAATGATAGCCTCTACCGCCAGAGGAACAAACATTTCGGTAAACTCCGTAAAATCAACCACATTTGCAATCAGGCTTTGTGCGATTTTGCATTCCAGACCGTAATAGCTGAAGGATACCTTTGTATTGGCGGTTACCTTCTGGTCTGTGGATGCAGAGCCGTCCGCAACCCAGCTTGCCGTAGGACACAGGGACAGGATAGGGATTTCCACGCCGCCCTGTACGTTTGTTTTTCTTACTCTCGCATACAGCTCGCCATGCGCTTTCAGCTCTCTGATAAATTCCTTCATCACGGTTGTGGGGATCACCGCTGTGGTTTCCGTTACCGTGGTCACTGCGTTCTGCAGCTTGCCTGCAATGGCATCCTTGTACTTAACTGGCAGTGCTTCTCCCTTGCACACCAGATTCATGAAGGCATTTTTGTATTCGTCTGTATCGAATACATCCTTTCCCGCTGCGTTGCCTGTGGAACCGACCACGCCGTTCGGATGCGCTGTCCCTCTGCCCTGCATGGCGGCAAGGTTTGCCTGCGCCGTCGCAAAGGCTTCATACGCGTTATCCAGCTTCTCCACCTCTTCCATTCTTGCATTTGCACCCTCTACATCGCCGTTCTGCAGCAATTCCTCCGCCGCATTGTAAAGTGCTTCTCTCTGTGCTTTGTAATCCTCGTAATTCTTAAACTTCATCCTTCATTTCCCCTTTCAATCTGAGTAATTTTAATTTTGCAGTTACAGTTTTAACTTCTGCGTTTTCCTCTCCCCTTGCAGGAAGAAGATCCTTCAGCTTATGAATGGTCTGCGCAGGCAATACACCGATGCCGTTTGTCAGCGTCGGCGCAGATGCAAACATAACCTCATCCACAAAGCCATATTCCACCGCCTTCTGCGCATCCATCCACGTTTCCGCATCCATGATGCCAAGCAGCTCCTCCATGCTTTTGCCTGTCTTTTCCAGATATGCCGCCGCGACTGCTTTATTTGCTGTCTGCAAAATCTCCGCCTCCTGCTGCATATCGTGAAAATCCCCTGCGGCAGAGCCGGAAACATTATGCACCATAAACAACGCTGTCGGGCTGATTCTGGAATGTCCTGCCTGCGCTATCACAGAGGCGGCACTCGCAGCCAGACCCACAATATTGATTTCTACCGTGCCCGCGTATGCTTTCAAGGCGGTATAGATTTCACTGCCGGCAAACACATCCCCGCTGCCGGAGTTAATTTCCACAAGGAGCGGCTCCCCATTTGCCTCGCTGATGGCAGCATTGACATCCTTCGGACAGGTTGCATCCATGCCGAACCACTCATAAATCCACTTGTCCGCATTTCCGACAATCGTCCCCTTCACCTCGATTTTCCTCATTCTTCCTCACCTCCTTCCATAAAGCCTGTATCCTTGCGCCGCAGCAGCCTGTCTCCGCCGTCCACAGGTGCCATATTCAGCACCGCACGCACCTCGTTCGGTGTCATAATGCCCCTGTCAACATACTGCACCAGCTCCAGCTTTGTTCTCATGCTTGCAAAGGTCAGATTAGAGCACTCGAAAACAATCTTATTCCCGAAGGCACGCTCCCTTCTGGTAAACAAACGGCTGCTGTAGGTTGCACTCATCTGCGTAATCATCGGCTCAATGGCATTTTCGTAATACGCAATCCATTCATCCTCTGTATAAAGAGAGCTGACGATTTTCTCGTTCGTATTGAAAAAATCATAGATCCGTTTAATGATGCGGTCGGTCTGTGCGGCATTTGGCACATAGTCCTTCGGTTCAATCCGCTGCACATCCGCCTTACTGTCCACGCCCGCTGCGCCGAAGGTTTCACTCTCCACAGAAAGATAGGTATCCGCAAATTCCTGCACGTTTTTCCGTACATCATCCGGGCGCATGGCATTGGTGAACCGCAGCAGCCAGCGAATCACACCACTGTTCTTGATAGCCTTCACAAAGCCCTGATCCATAATGCTGACACACTCCATCAGCTGAGAAAGTGCCTCCATCGGACTTTCCCCGAAAATATCATCCTCGTTGAAATCATCACGCAGATGAATGATATCACTGTATGGGAAGGTGCTTTCCCTCCCGTTCAGAAATACGAACCGTAAAAACAATTCGTTGTCCTTGT
>OGZL01003945.1_pt1 | contig 10157 bp, 9 predicted proteins | sample 1576761 | NCBI WGS metagenome assembly OGZL01 (sample SAMEA3541595, study PRJEB24748) | human gut metagenome | biome: human gut; feature: human-associated habitat; material: faeces | place: China | collected 2012
GCGTTCTAAGCCGTTTTACCCTTTTGAAATTCCCGACAAAGATACAAAAAAAAATGATACTAAAACGCTTTAGAGGCGAAAAATCGCATTATTTTAGCATTATTTGTATTTTAACAATGCAAAAAAGTTGGCATATCATTTGCTATTATTGAAAATAATGTGTACTTTTGCACTGAGTTTTTTTAAAAAATATAAGCAAATATGATAAATCCGTTTTCACATATACAGGACATACTGAACAGAAGTAGCAAAGAAGCAGCACGCACCTTGGGAAGAGAAATCAGCGTGGAGCATCTGATGCTGAGTCTGATCAGCCAGAACGACAGCGATGTCAACAAGCTCCTGAAGGGCGCAGACATCAGTCCGATGGCTTTCAGCGGAGTCCTTAACAGCAAACTGGAAAAGCGTGTGGAAGAAACTCCTGCCGATAACGTGAAGGAGAATAGCCACATCCCATTCAGCCAGATAACAGACAGCATTATCAGAGACTCTATCCGCGAGGCAAACAACTATGAGCACTCCAAGATTGTAGAGCCACGACATCTGCTGCTTGCCATCTTGAGAAATGACAAGAACCCTGTTGCCAACTGGCTGAGTCAACTGGGCTTAAGCTACGACCGTGCCATCGAAATGCTCTATCCTACTGACAAGGATGATGAGCAGAAGACAGAAGAGCCGAAGGATTTCAATATGGAACCCCAAACACCTGATTCAGAAATCCCTGATGCTGACAGACAGGAGGAAGCAGAGAACCTGGAGATGGCTGGTGGAATAGGAACAGAAGATGACTACAACGAGCAGAACGACATGATGGAAACTGACGAAGAGCCATTCGATATGGAAAAGGACCAGAACCCGATGAGACTGTCTACCCGTTCAAATGGAACTCCGCGCAAAAAGAGCAGCACCCCTACCATCGACAAATTCAGTTTCGACCTGACCAAGGCTGCAGCCGATGGAAAACTGGATCCTGTCGTAGGCAGAGAGAAGGAGATTCAGCGCGTGCTCGAGATTCTGGGTCGCAGAAAGAAGAACAACCCAGTATTAATAGGTGAACCGGGCGTAGGAAAGAGTGCCATCGTAGAAGGACTGGCACAGCTCATCAACAACCAGGAAACATCGCCTATGTTCTTCAACAAGCGTCTGGTTAGTCTCGACCTGACTGCCATCGTTGCAGGAACCAAATTCCGCGGACAGTTTGAAGAGCGCATCAAGAATGTCATCAAGGAACTGGAGGACCATCCGGAGATCATCATCTTCATAGATGAGATTCACACCATGATAGGCGCTGGTTCCGGCGAAGGAAGCATGGATGCCGCCAACATTCTGAAACCAGCCCTGGCAAGAGGTATCATCCAGTGTATCGGTGCCACCACGCTCGATGAGTATCGCAAGAGCATTGAGAAGGACGGAGCCTTGGAGCGCCGTTTCCAGAAGGTTATCGTTGAACCAACTACACGCGAAGAGACCCTGCTGATACTGCACAACATCAAGGAACATTACGAGAAGCATCACTGTGTGAGATATACAGACGAGGCTCTCGAGACATGTGTCAAACTGACAGAGCGCTATATCACCGACCGCCACTTCCCAGACAAGGCTATCGACGTGATAGATGAAGCCGGCTCGCGCGTACATATTAATAATGCAAGTGTTCCTGCTCCATATATCAAGCTGGAAAAAGAACTGAAAAAGATAATCAGCAAGAAGCAGCAGGCTGTAGCAAACCAGAACTTCGAGATGGCAGCCTCATGCAGAGATGCCCAGACCAAGATCGAGAAAGAGATTGAGGACATGAAGGCGCAATGGCAGCAGGGAGAGATTGGCGAATATGTTGAGGTGACAGCCGAAGACATTGCCAACGTTATCAGCATGATGACCGGCGTACCGGCTCAACGCATGGCAGAGGGTGAAAGCAAACGTCTGAAAGATCTGGAACACAACCTGAAGCACAAGGTGATTGCTCAGGATAATGCCATCAACAAGATGGTAAAGACCATTCTGAGAAACCGTGTAGGCTTGCGCGACCCAAACCATCCTATTGGCGTATTCATGTTCCTGGGGCCTACAGGTGTAGGTAAGACCTATCTTGCCCAGAAACTTGCCGAGGAAATGTTTGGTTCGAAAGATTCACTCATCAGAATAGACATGAGCGAATTCTCCGAGAGTTTCAACACCTCACGTCTGGTAGGTGCGCCTCCAGGATACGTAGGCTATAACGAAGGTGGACAGCTGACCGAAAAGGTACGCCGCAAACCATACAGCATCGTATTGCTCGACGAAATAGAGAAAGCCAACAGCAAGGTATTCAACTTGCTCTTACAGGTACTCGACGAAGGCAGACTTACCGATGGCAACGGCCGACTCATCGACTTCCGCAACACCATCATCATCATGACCTCTAATGCAGGAACCCGCCAGCTGAAAGATTTCGGCAGAGGCGTCGGCTTTACTTCTGCAGGTATAAAAGGCGGATTGGCGATGGACGAAAAAGACAAGGAGTATGCCCGCAGCATCGTCCAGAAGAGTCTGAGCAAGCAGTTTGCTCCAGAGTTCCTGAACCGTCTCGATGACATCATCACCTTCGACCAGTTGGATCTCAATGCCATCAAGCGCATCATCGACCTCGACCTGGAAGGACTGGTCAAGAGAATAGAAGACTTGGGATTCCATTTCCAGATTACCGAAAAGGCAAAGGAGATGGTAGCCAAGAAGGGATACGATGTGCAGTTTGGTGCCCGCCCACTCCGCCGCGCCATCCAGACCTACATCGAAGATTCCGTTTGCGAGATGTTACTCGATGGCACTATGAAGCCAGGTGACACCATCTCGGTAGGCAAAAATTCGAAAAAAGAAGAATTGACATTCAAGAAACTATAATCTGAAGAGGGACTATCCACTGGCGATAGTCCCTCTTTTATTATGAACCCGGGTATAGCAACCAACGAACTTTAGTTAATAAGAGTTAACCACGAGAAAAGTTTAGGCAATAATTTCTTATTTCAAAAAATATTCATTACCTTTGCATCTGCTTTCGGGCAAAAAGCCATGATGGCTCAGTTGGTAGAGCAACGCATTCGTAATGCGTGGGTCGCGGGTTCGAGTCCCGCTCGTGGCTCTTTCTTGTGAAAGAAGTTAGTATTTTCCTTCGCGAGATTAGCACATCGGTAGTGCACGGGCTTCCCAAGCCTGTGAGGCGGGTTCGACTCCCGTATCTCGCTCAAGTATTGATAATCAGCCACTTACATCGTTTTTCACTATAAAAACATAATCAAAAATCATCATTTTCGCCCACAAAATAGGTACAAAATCGTGCATAATGTACGCCAATGTGAGTAGTTTTGTGAGTAATATGTGAGTAAAATTGAGTTGTGAGTAAAATCTGTGAGTAAGTATGAATAGCATCAAGACATACGTTGAAGGAAAGTCACTGAAGGTTTTCTTCATCATAAGTTACAACGGAAAGAGATTCCAGGTCTATACCGGAATCACGAGTACGGTCAAGTTCAGCGGGATGATCTTCCCGAAGAGTGTTCCGAATGCAAGAGCCAAGACTGCAATGCTTGCAAGGCTATTTGCGTCCGTGGAGGAATATATCTATATGAACGGAGAACTTCCGGTAGCAAGGATGAAGGACGAAATCAAAGCCATCATCAACGGAAGGGCTGCATCTGTAGAGAAGAATATCCTCTACTACATCGATGAGTTCATCAAGACCAAGGCCAAGGACAGCACCAAGGAGATATTTCTAAGAACAAAGAAGAGAATTGAATCCTTCGATGAGCATGCGGATTTCGACAACATCGACAGGGACTGGCTCGAAAGATTCCAGGCGCATGAGCTTCTGAAGGGCCGCATGAGCGGTGGAATAGCCATCGACCTCAGAAACATACGTACGGTGTTCAACTGGGCCATAGATAATGAGATTACCACCAAATATCCTTTCCGTAAGTTTTCCATCAAGACGGAGCGTCAGCAGTACCTGTATCTGAGTGCCGAGGAGATGAGGGAGTATCGCGACTTCCCGGTTGAACCTTTCATGGAGAAGTACCGTGACTTGTTCATGCTCGGGTTCTACCTTGTAGGCATCAACCTGTCCGACCTGCTCGAACTTCCTGACGACTGCATCAAGAAAGGGCGCATTCAATACAAGCGCAACAAGACCGGCAGACTCTACGACATCAAGGTTGAGCCGGAAGCTATGGAAATTATTAAGAAGTATAAGGGAAAGGACCATCTTCTGTGCATTCTTGATGATGGAACGAAGGAATCAAGCTTCAGGAGAACGCTAGGAGATTATCTGAAGAGAATCGGACCAACAGAAATGAAGAAAAACAAGCGTGGCGCCTTGATCAAGAAAGAAATCAAGCCACTTCACAAGGATATAGTATGGTATACTGCCAGAAGAAGCTGGGCTACCATAGCGGCGAGTATTGATATCCCGAAGGAAGTTATCGGTAAGGCTCTAGGTCATAGCGAGTGGGATTCCTCAACCACTGACCTTTATATTCAGTTCGACAATAAGAAGATAGACGAGGCGAACCGAAAAGTCATCGACTATCTGAATAAACAGTAAAGAAAAACCCGGCGTCGACATAGGGTAAGTGTCAGACGCCGGGAAAGAGAGTAGCAGCGAAATAGTGCTCTGCCTTAATTCACATACAGCATTCAGATACAAATATACAAAAAAACTGAGATACGCAAGAAATTACTTGTTGTTCATGCTTTTATTGTATTCGTCATTTTTTTCGTTGGATACATTTTTCGAAATCGACTATATTTCGTTGGATACATTTTTCGATATCGGCTATATTTTCCTCGCGAATCCTCATATGTTCCAATAGGCCACTTGTAGTAAGCTTTCTCTTACAGTAGAGAACCTTAGCCTCCGCTAAGCGGCATTTTTCTCTCCATAAATTCCTGTACAGGCATACTAAACTAGCATATCTTGAATATTGATGCAGCTGTAAGAGATTATCATTTGCATTCTTCTCTGCCTCCTTCAGCTTCTCCTTTGCCTCTATCAGCTCTATTGCAAGCTTCTCGTTGCAGCGGAGTGTGTAGCAGACTTCGGTAATGAGGGAAGTCATTATAAACAAAAGAACAAACCCTCCCCAGGTTCCTATGAATGCCTCCGCTATTGTCAGGCAACACCCGAAGACAATGCACACGACGAAGATGTCGATGCGGTCGAAAATCATTTTTAATCTTTCTTTCATACGCTACAAATCGTTTTTATAATCGTTAGAAATAATCCAGGAGCTCATTACAATATTGAATATCAGCAGGAGAACAATGATAGCCCAATACTGCCCGTCGGTAAGCTCGATGGTAAGATAATCAAAATCCTCGAAGTTCTTTCTGTGCCATTCCTTTTCTACAATCGGACCGATATACTCGGCGTACTTTTCGAGATTTACAGGATTGCTCATAAACCAGTCTCTACTCTTAACGCCTACGACCGGGCTATCACACCATGAAAATGCGTTGCACCACTTGACATTCTTGTTTTTGTCAATACCGACGCACACGACAAGCTCATTCTTGTTGCCGCCCTGCCAGTATGAGCGCTGCTTTTCGACGATTTCTTCCGGCTTGTTTGTAAAGAACAGGACGAATACCCTAAACTGCTTCCGCTCGCCATAGTATCCGTTCAGCCATCTCATCGCCTTCTCCTGATTCTTCGGGATCTTCAGTCCAAGCACAGGGTTCTGGTCATAAAGAACGATATCCGGATACTCGAACAGTCCAAGCTTTCGTGCCTGCTGATAATCAATATCCTCAAACTTGAAAATAGAACGTGAGGCTTTCACTTTATTCTTATAATCGTGCTCAGAAGATAATGTGTACGAGTTTTCAATGGAACCATCCCACGCCCATTCCTGAGCATCGCCATCCTTAGTGTAGTAATCCCTGTGCATATCAATGAACACGCTTTTGGTTCCGAGAATCTTTCTGACTACATTAAACTCGTTGTCGGTCATGAAGTATTCTTCCTTGTTCCTAGCATCAAAATAAGTCCAACGTTCAGGGTGATTGTCTACGTACGAACAATCGTATGTTTCCGTACGTTGATTCTTTCCGCTTCCAACGGTCCTTGTACACGTGCGGTGCATGTACTCATTCCAGGCATCGTAATGACGGATTCTTGTAACGTAGCTTCCGAGATACTCCGTGTCAGCAGCATTTGACTGTTTGAACACGAACTCCATGAGGATACCTATGAGGATGGAAGGAACAATGAGTACTGCGTATTCCCACCAGGTGGTCTGCTTCCTGAAGAAAATCAACAGGAAAGCAGCAACCACGAATGGGATTAGGAATATGAATATTTCCATAAGCTGTTATTTCTTGAACAGGTCTACGTCGTTATCCTCTCCAAGCTGCATGATCATCTTTGTCTTGGATGAGGAGATAACCTTGTATTCGATAGGTTTGGTGTCAGATATGAACCACTTCGCCGGATATGTCTTCACGAGCGTCTCGTGCTCACGGATGATATCGAGCATTCTCTCCTGTGATGTCTGAAACTCGGAGCGCTGAATCTCTATGGACTGCATGAGGTCCTTGTAGAGCGAAACGTCGAAGTTAGGATTACTTTCCTTGATCCACTTCATAAGAGAGCCGTCTCCCTTTGAGTATCTGCCCTCGATAAGTTTCGGATAGATGGACTCGAATGCGGACTTGTACTCATCCGTAACCTGTGCCTTCTGCTGAAGAACCTTCCACATCTTGTCGTGAACACCCTCAATCTTGCCACGCTGAGCCTCTGACTGCTGGCGAAGTGAGATTTCCTGGTTGTTGTAATGGAAATAACAACCGATAACTGAACCTGCGGCGAGTACTACTATTGCGAGTACTGATGCCAAAATAATGTTTTTTACACTCATAATGTTTAAAAATTAAAAAAAATATACTTAGTCTTTTATTTTAAAAATATCAATCAACACAAAAGCACCTAGGAAGAAGAACCAGATGCTCTTCTCTCCGTATGCCCTACTGACGTCAAATCTTACAGTCGGTACTAGGTAATAAGAACCTTTCAGAATATCGCAATGGAAGGCTATCATTCTCTTTTTGGTTCTGATTTCCAGACGGTCAGTACTCTTGTTTAGTCTTATTTTCATATACTTAATCTTTTTGGTTTGACAACTTGTTATTGAGTCTGATGTAGAAGTCTTCCTCAGACTCTCCGTTCTCCTTGAAGTCAAGATTGTTTTCCTCAACGAAGTCAAGGATAGCCCAGACGCTCTTCCTGCCGAGATTCCTGAGTTTCATAAGCTCTGACCTTCCCCGGAGATTACGAACCAAGTCGCCTACGGTATATACGTCGAAGCCTTTGAGTGCATTCAGAATGCGGACAGAGAAGCCACAGTCCTTTATATCCCTGGAAAGGATCAGCGGAGGAAGTACTGCGCTACTGACAGGCTTGTCTCCTTTCGCGCGTCGGTATTCGTCGAAGCTTACCTGTAGCGACTTGATTACCTTCTTCAGGCGCTCAACCTCATACTGCAAGGTTCTGTTCGTTGAGAGCTCAGCAATGACAATATTCTCGTTGTAGGTAAGCTTGTTGCAAGTCTTGTCTATAATCTGCCTGATTCTCGTTGCAGATACGCCGTACTTGATTGACAGCTCGTCATAGGTCATTCCATTAATGATGTCTTTGAGAAGATTGGACTCACGATAGGTAAGATTCGGTAATACACCTAGATGCGACATTGTATTGATTACACCGAACAGCATGCCTACGGCGTTTGCAGCAAGCTTGCCGTTTGCGGTAGCTCTGTCTCTCAGTTCAGTGAGCTCTACGTTGATTGCGCGCTTGCGATACTCGACTTCCTTGAGCTTCTCGTCAATCATCTTCTCGTTTGCTGCAATCATCTTGTATTTCTGAGCATATTTCTCGATATCCTCGCTGTTGACATACAGGATGCCGTGTTCGCCTACGTAGCTTCCTAGGATGCCTTCCTTGATGTAGTTGCTGATAGTCTGTCTTGATACTCCAAGTATCTCGGCAGCTTTGTTTCTTGTTATTCTTGCCATGTTACTAATGTTTGTAGTATTTAACTAAATGTCATATTCCTGACATTATGAAAGTTTGCAGACAATCTGATCTTGCGCAACCTTGTGACATTCTCTGTAATTGTAATCTTGGACAACATACATGATAGCCGGGCGTCCTTGTGCCATCATTGCTTTATAGCTACCAAACACCTCTATAATCTCACAAGGTATATCTTCATATATAGGACTACCGATTCCGACTTTTACAATATCTCCAACACGAAACTTGGAATTTCTTACTGCGTACTCGGTTGCCAGATCATTCATATCTTCCCGGTATTTGTTACCTAACGCCAATCGACGGCTGGTAAGCTCGTCAAGTGTCATCTTACATTTCTCTACGAGCAAGCCGTCAGGGGACTTTATTCCTATCTGTCTTGTATCATACTTCATAATCTCTACAATTTATGATATTAATATTTTTTTTTAAAAAAAGGTTATATGAAACAGGCAATAGACCTCTGAGAGAGTGGTTCTCCCCCTTACCCCCATCAGTCATTGAAACGATGAGAGCTTGGTAGGAATATTCCACTCGAAGTTACATGAACCCAGTATAATGAGCCCCTTCGGTCGGATCGGTTGCCAAATCGTACAGCACCTAATCTAAGCAGCTTTCTAGGTACGCCTAGCCCTGCCCGCCTTCTGCCTTCAGTTCCTGCGGTGTCACCATGCACCTCTTGTGACGTGGGTTTAAAGTCTGTGTAGACGAGTGTATTTAGCCGACAATCCACCAAGACTACCTGTTTAATCAAACAAAGGAATAGGAAAAGCGAAAACCCTATCCTTTGTTCGTGTAACGCTCCGAACTCTGGATAGGGTTGTATAGGGAAGTGAATATTCACTTAATTATACTCATATGTCCGCTGTTTAGTGCGTTACTCCTAACAAGCACTGCAAAGATACTACGATTTTCTATTCTGTGCAATAGTTCCGTTTATACCATAAACCGAACTTATTAAAGTAAAAAGCGAGGACAAACGTTTTGAAGATAATGGTATAGCTAAAGGTTTCGTGTGGTGTAAAATCTGCTAATTGTGATATTCATTAAAGTACAGAATATTTACAATTAACGTAGTTTAAGAAAAAAGTGTGATTTTCGTTGCTTTTTTGGTGGTTATCTTAATAAAATAGCCACCTATCTACAAGTGAATAAGCGGCTATTTATAGTCTAGAACTTCCATTCTATTATCTTGTATTGTACATCAGGAGATTCTTTCTTCATAGCTAAATATCGCTGCTTGTTACAAATTCCGTTCGATTTAACTTTCCTTATTAGTTCCTCTGCCTCATCTCTATCTCCAAACAAGTCGGCATCAATTCTCAAATTTGCATAAAACAATCCTGGACGACCGAAGAAGTTGCTTGTAACGACCGCAATCTTTTCGTGGTTCTCGTTGTATACGGCCACATAATATACCTTTCTAATGCCGGGAATAACTTTCGAAAATTTCGATTTTAGTTCCTTGAATGAGATTTCTTGATGAGAAGCGTTATCTGGAAAGCAAAGGGAAATAGATTCTTTTAATTGCTCGTCCGTTGGACAATATATGTAGTCAGCAAGAATCGCCTCTGCATAATTATCGCACTTACTGAAATCGAATAGTAAGGAAACACCATCGGGAAGAAGGGTAAGATGCTTTGTCTTTCTTTCCATATAATCCGCTTATCCGTGATGCGTAGGGCTTAAAAATTATTACTCGTCAATAATATCACATCCATTGATGTTTATGTATTCAAAAACGCCTTTATTCTTGCGTTCCTCGTTCCACTTTGCAACTTCTAACTTTGTGACAGAATCACGACCAATGAGTTTCGCTGCATACTTTAATGCCTCGTTTTTATTCTTAAACTCTTCTCTGTGATATTCTCCATCTACATACGAAGTCAATACAGAGCAACAGTTGAAGTATTTGCCTTCTGCGTCGTTTGTAGCATAGACCTCACACATTTTCTCTTCCACTATGAAATACACCTTCATGCCGTCATAGTGTTTTTCGAGGAGCTTATTGAAGTCTGTTGCTCCCCATGCCTCCTCTGCATCGATGCTCAAGAGACCATCTGACAGCTCAAGATTCTGGATAAATCCACGAATG
>OGZL01003951.1_pt1 | contig 10151 bp, 7 predicted proteins | sample 1576761 | NCBI WGS metagenome assembly OGZL01 (sample SAMEA3541595, study PRJEB24748) | human gut metagenome | biome: human gut; feature: human-associated habitat; material: faeces | place: China | collected 2012
GTCCGGTTCCATGTGGTTGATGATGAGATATTGGATGGGGCGCTCGCCGATGATACTCTTTATCTTGCGCAGATACACCTCGAAGTAGCAGACTGTTCTTCCTCCAACGCCTCAAAAAGCAGATCCAGCGCCGATTGATAATCGTCATCGTCCTCTTTCGCCCCGCCGTACTCGATCATGGTGAGCATCATTTCCATGGTCTGCTCATAGGGAGGCGCTTCATGGATTAGGTACAGCATGGGGGCGGCGTCCAGAGCGATTTCGGATTTCTCCCAGAAGGGATCGTTTTGTGTGGCGTTCTTCGGTGTGGTGTTCTGAATGAAATTGGAGATCAGCCGGAACACATCGGAGTCCTTGCGAATATAGCGGAAAGGGTTATAGCTGTCGGAATGACTCGGCTCAATGAGGTCGAACACCTTGACAACATATCCCTGCTGTAAAAGGAATGGAGCGACAGCCCGGACAAGCTCTCCCTTCGGATCGGTGCAAATGAAGCTGGCATTGGCAAGAAGCAGATTCGGTTTGACCACGAAACGGGTCTTTCCCGCGCCGCTGCCGCCGACCACGATCTGAAGCAGGTTTCTCATGTGCTGCCGTCCGTTGAGGCTCATGCACAGGTGCTTGGTGAGGATCACGTTCCTGGCGGGGTCTTTGTCGCTGTACTTCTTGTTCAACTCCTGGACGCTGCCCCATTTCGCAGAGCCGTGTTCCTCGCCGGTTCTGCAGGCTAAATTTTATTAAATTGGAAATTCACTTGTGAAAATGGTAAGAAAAGGGTAAAATAGTAGAAGAGTTTATCATGGAGGCTTATGATGAAAAAAATAATTGTAACAGGATGCAATGGTCAGTTAGGACGAGCCATTAATTTGGAGCTTGCAGGAAATCCGGAGCTTGAGTTTGTAAATACAGATGTAAACGAGCTGGATATTACGAATATTGATGAGGTATTAAAGCTGGCACGCGAGGTAAAGCCTTATGCGATTATCAACTGTGCTGCACATACCGCAGTCGATGCCTGTGAAACCGATGTGGACAATGCTTACCGCATTAATGCCATCGGCCCACGCAACTTAAGTATTGCAGCAACGCAGACCGGCGCGAAGATGGTTCATATTTCTACGGATTATGTGTTTAACGGGAAGTCGGATCATCCATATATCGAATTTGATACGCCGGATCCGCAGGGCATATATGGAAAAACGAAGCTGCAGGGCGAGAACATGGTAAAGCAATTTGCAGACCGTTTCTTCATCTTCCGCACTGCATGGCTTTATGGAGACGGCAGGAACTTTGTGAAAACGATGCTGCGTCTTTCGGAAACCAACGATCAGGTCAGTGTCGTAAAAGATCAGGTAGGAAGCCCTACCAGTACGAAGGAGCTTGCGGGAGCGATTGCACATCTGCTCTTTACCGAGAATTACGGATTGTTCCATGCAACCTGTGAAGGAAGCTGCTCCTGGGCAGACTTTGCGGAAGAGATTTTCCGTCTTGCAGGAAAGAATACGAAGGTAAATCATATTACAAGCGAAGAATTTGCAGCGAAGGCACCGCGTCCTTCCTATTCCATTCTGGAGAACTATATGTTAAAGATTACCTCCGATTACCGGTTTGCAGACTGGCACGATGCAATTGAAAGTTACATTAAAGGAATGAAATAGGATGACATTTTTAACAGACTTAACACATAACATTATTTTCATGTCAGCAATCACCGGCTGGTTTGTTGCACAGGTTTTGAAAACCATTATTCATATTATTGTGAACAAACAGTTTGTCGCAGAACGACTGGTAGGGGGCGGTGGAATGCCGAGCTCCCATTCGGCAACGGTATGTGCACTTGCAACGGCAACCGGAATCCGGTATGGTGGCGGAAGCTTTGAATTTGCACTGGCGGCGGTCTTTGCAATTGTGGTAATGTATGATGCGATGGGTGTGCGTCAGGAAACCGGTAAGCAGGGCAAGGTACTGAATGAAATGATGGAGATTTTTACCCAGATGGGTAAGAACATCGATGCCGAGAAGGCACTTAAGGAATTGGTGGGACACACGCCGCTGCAGGTACTGATGGGAGCTATTCTGGGGATCATTATTGCAATTGGAATGTGTAATATGCAATTTTTCGCTTAAGAGAGATTGGGATAATATAGCGCTGAATCAGGCAGAGTATAAAAGAGTATAAATAAGGAAAAAGGAGAATTCTATGCAGAAAATAGCATTAATTACAGGTATTACAGGACAGGACGGCTCTTATCTTGCAGAGTTCCTGTTAGAGAAGGGATATGAGGTTCACGGTCTGGTACGCAGACACAGTATTTCCAATACGGCACGTATCGACCACATTCTCAATTCCGAATACAATAAAGTGAAGTTTTTCTTACACTATGCAGATACCACCGATTCCAGCAATCTGATGAGACTGATTGCTGAAATCCGCCCGGATGAGGTTTATAATCTGGCTGCACAGTCCCATGTCGGCGTATCCTTTGAGGTTCCCGAATATACCGCAGAAGCAACCGGCGTAAGCACCTTAAAGCTTCTCGAAGCCATTCGTGTCAATGGCGGTAACTGCAGATATTATCAGGCTTCCACCTCTGAGCTGTTTGGAGGAATCCCGGAAACAGCGCCGCAGAGTGAGAAGACTCCGTTTTATCCGAAGAGCCCGTACGGAGCAGCAAAGCTTTATTCTTACTGGATTACCGTAAACTACAGAGAATCCTACAATATGTTTGCATGCAACGGTATTCTCTTTAACCATGAATCTCCGAGACGTGGAGAGAATTTCGTGACGCGTAAGATTACGCTTGCCATTGCAAACATTATGGCAGGTAAGCAGGAGAAATTAAGCCTTGGGAATATGAATGCCAAGCGTGACTGGGGATTTGCAGGCGACTATGTAAAGGGTATGTGGATGATGCTTCAGCAGGACAAGCCGGATGATTTCGTGCTTGCAACCAATGAAACCCATACCGTTCGTGAGTTCGTAGAGGAATCCTTCGAGCAGCTTGGAATTACGATCCGCTGGGAAGGAACCGGAGTAGACGAGAAGGGATACGATGCTGCAACAGGAAGACTTCTTGTGGATGTGAATCCGGAATTCTATCGTCCCGCAGAAGTGGAATTCCTCTGGGGTGACTGCACGAAGGCCGAGAAGACACTTGGCTGGAAGAGAGATGTAGATTTCAAGGGTCTGGTTGCCATGATGATGGACGCAGATATGAAAGAGATCGCAGGAATGAGCTGCGAGGAATATAAGAATCGCTAATGATTTCCGTAACTGGTATTTTTCTTTATATGTTGATTACCTGCTATGTGCTGGGATTTTGTTGTTACGAATTACTGGCCGGATTCCAGAGAAAGCAGGAGAAAGCGTTTCATGAGGAACCGCATCGGACATGGACCGGCTGTGTGTATGCCGGAGTGGCATTCACGGTGTTCTATGCCCAGATGTTCAGTATCTTCTACAAAGTAGGACTTTTTGCGAATGTGCTGCTACTCATCCTGGCAGCGGCCGGTGTGATTTTTTACCGGGACAGATTTGCAGAAGAACTGAAGCGTTTATGGAATCAGAGGAATATCAAAAGAGCAATGGTTTATGCGTTGCTCTTTCTGTTGTATACCTACGGAACATCCCGTGGGATTGAGCATTATGATACCGGGCTGTATCATGCGCAGAGCATCCGGTGGATTGAAGAATACGGAGTAATCCGGGGACTGGGAAACCTGCACAGCCGGCTGGCTTACAACAGCGCGGCATTCCCATGGACCGCATTGTATAGCTTCCGCTTTCTGGGAGGACAGTCCTTTCACTGCGGAGCGGGATTTCTGGCGTGGCTTCTTTCCGTAGTATGTGTGAGCAGATTCTGGGAGAAGGGAAGCAGGAGCTTCCGGTTGTCAGACTTTGCCCGTGTGATGGCGGCGTACTACCTGTTTAATATTTTTGATGAAATGATCTCACCGGCGTCCGATTATTTTATGGTATTGCTGGTATTTTATGTGGTGATCCGGTGGCTCATGCTGGTGGAGGATGGTGTCACGGATTACTTTCCTTACGCCATGCTTTGTGTACTGGGTGTAACCATTCTGACAATGAAGCTTTCGGGAGCTGTGATTCTGCTGCTGGTATGGTATCCTGCGATACAGATGATCCGGCAGAAGAGGTGGAAGGAGACGGGCTGTTTTCTGCTGACCGGATTCCTTACGGCACTTCCGTATTTTATCCGGAATGTACTGCTTTCCGGATGGCTGATTTACCCATTTACTTCGATTGATCTTTTTGATTTACCATACAAGATTCCGAAGGGAGCGGCAGAGTATGATGCCCGTGAGATCAAGGTCTGGGGAAGAGGCTACAGTGATGTGACCAGGTACGGAGAGGGAATCACGGAGTGGTTTCCGGACTGGTTCCGGTCACTTTCCACAACCGATAAGGGCTTTTTTCTGCTGGCGGTAAGCGGAATGTTCCTGCTCATTGGAATTGTGCTGATGCCACTGATAAAGAAGAAAAGGGAACAGCTCCCTGTCTTATTTACAATCGGTGTTGTGAATGTTTGCTTTGTATTCTGGATGGCCACTTCACCGCTTGTCCGTTATGGCTGCGTATTCCTTTGGCTTACGGCCGTACTGGACTGGGGATATGTCTATGTTACGTGGATACAGCGTCTGGATCGGGGAAGAATTGCACTTGTTCTTGTGATTCTGCTTGGAATATACAAGACAGGCACCTTCTGCCTGGAAAATATCCGTGAGTTTACGCCGGATTATTTTGTGATGCAGAAGGATTATGAACATTTTGATACCATTGCTTATGATATGCACGGTTACACCTTTTATTATCCGAAGGAGGGTGACCGTACCGGATATGATGCTTTTCCTGCCGCACCATGGCAGAAAGAAGATATATTTATAGGAGAAACCATTCAGGAGGGATTATCAGATGATGGAAAAAACAGATAAGATTTATGTGGCCGGACACCGGGGACTGGTTGGAAGTGCGATCGTACGGAATCTCGAATCCAAGGGCTACACCAATATTATTGGAAGAACACACAGGGAGCTGGATCTGACCAACCAGCAGCAGGTACGTGATTTCTTCGAAGAAGAAAAGCCGGATGTTGTCGTACTGGCAGCAGCCAAGGTTGGAGGCATCAATGCCAACAATACGACGCCTGCCGAATTCGCTTACGAAAATATGCAGATTCAGTGCAATGTGATTGAATGCTGCCACAGATATAAGGTTAAAAAGCTGTTATTCTTAGGAAGCACCTGCATTTATCCGAAGATGGCACCGCAGCCCATTCCGGAGGATGCATTGCTGACAGGACCGCTGGAGACGACGAATGAAGCCTATGCCATTGCCAAGATTGCCGGTCTTGAAATGTGCAAGTTTTATAAGAGACAGTATGGAGATGACTTTATCAGTTGTATGCCGACCAATCTTTATGGACCGCATGATAACTACGATCTGCAGGGTTCCCATGTAATGCCGGCCATGATCCGGAAATTCCATGAAGCAAAGGAGAATAAATCTCCTACCGTAGAACTCTGGGGAACCGGTACTCCGCTTCGGGAGTTCCTGTATGTAGATGATATGGCAGATGCCTGTGTCTTCCTGCTGGAGAACTACAGCGGAGAACAGCATGTAAACATCGGAACCGGAAAGGAAGTAACCATTAAGGAGCTTGCGGAAACAGTTAAGGATGTTGTCGGATACGAGGGCGAGATCGTATGGAACAAGGATATGCCGGACGGTACACCGAGAAAGCTTACCAACGTGGATAAGCTTCACGGACTTGGCTGGACACATAAGGTTGAGCTGCGCGAAGGCGTACAGCTTGCTTATGACTGGTTCCGGGAAAATGTACAGAACGCAAGAATGTAAAATAGAGAACAGGATAAGAATGAAGCTGCACATTGAACCTCAATGTGTAGCTTTTTTGACAAAAAATGGTATATCTGATGTACAATTTTGCCTTTGGCATTGTATAATGAGATCCCTTTTGGTAACGTAAATTATGTGAAATACTGTGGGTGAAGATCGTAACGGGATGGGGAGCAAATGAAGAATATAAGAACACAGTTGTTTGTTTTATTCATAACGGTATTATTGCTGATGGGATGCGGTGTGCAGGAAAATATAGACCTTAAATCTGATCAGGGGATGAAGATTGCTAATGCTTTACCCATCCGTGAAGATACCGGATTGGATCGCAGCAATCTGGACATACTGGACGAAATATTGGATCAGTGCCTGAAGGATTATGATATAAATAAAAGTGAAAACGGAGACTGGATGGTTTATGAGTGCGAACCGACTGAGGATACCATTCATGCCGGATGCCCGGTAATTGAGGTTAAGAAGAATTTTACATCTGAAATACTTACCTACGAGGAAGCAAAGCCTTTTTTCAGGGACATCATCGACTATGACCAAATGTGGCATTATGTGGAAAATAATAATGAATATGGGATTGGGCAGATATTTGAAGCAGCTCAGGGTAATGAAGCTTATTATCTGTTGTTTTTGGAGAATGATTCCTTCCTGGTTCATGTAGAAGGAAAGCTTCGATTAGAATCGGAACTGACTTCACAACCGTGGGATCAGAAGATCAGAAACCAGTATGGCAGGGAAATGGTGGAATGCGCGGATGGTGCCATCGCACAGATTATAAGTGATATTTCTTTTGTGAATAAGGAAGCGCGGTATGACTTCTATCTGGGTGAAGAGGAAACCTATCAGGCTGTACTGGAAATAGAAGATGCAGAACCAATGCAATATCACTTTACACTTTATTGTGGGAATAAAGAAATGCAGGACATAAGCTGGACCTCCCGTTTTGAAAGTTATCCGGAATTCCTGGATGCCAATAGGGATGGCTATGTAGATATGATGGTAGCAACCGATCAGGTTCCTGCATATGAAATCCACGATTTGTATATATGGAATAATCAAAGTGGGTGCTTTGATCAAGTGGTATATGATGATGTTCTTGCGTGGATTGAAATAGAAGAGGACAGTATCCGGAACTGGATTAGAAATGGGGATGGCTATATTTTACAAACTTTGCAATGGAGAGGAAAGGAGTTAATCCGGGTAAAGGAAGAGGAAATAGCGCCAATAAGTGAGACAGCACAATCCGGAGCGAAGAGCTTCGATAGCACACGTGACTTTCCTTATGAGAATATGCAGGTTGTAAGTGATGAAGTTTACGAAGTTCTTAAAGGTGCTTATGGGAAAATGGACTTTAGTGTTGAATTTAAAGGAGGAAATATTGAGGATAATTCAGAGTATATTTATGCCGGTCTTAAACGGACAGAACAGGAAATGAAAAAGATAGATGAGCATTTTGATCCGCATGAATATATTTACTATGTATTTGACATGGATGGTGATTCACTCCCGGAAATCTGTGTCTGGAAATATATGACATATATTTTTAAATATGACGCGGAAGAGGATAAGGTTCATTTATGGCATGAAATAAAGTCGCCGTGGGAACAGGTCTTTGGAACAAACAAGTTAGGGTGGAACTGGGAAGGAGTGCGCTGCAGTATGTGCAGACTGGATCAGAATGGAGATACTGTCTCCGGGGTCTGTTTCATGGAAGAAGCAGCATGGAGCAATGGAAAAGAGACATTTCTCGTGACTATGCCATTTGATTTGTCGGATGATCAAAAATTTGTATGGACCGAGAGAATGGAAAACGAAGCATATTATAGCAGGGAAGATGATTTGTTCTTCTTTCCGGTCACAAAAGAGCAGTATCATGAACTTACCAAACGATTTTACGAGGCAGAAACACTGGCAGACCAGGAACGAAAAAAGGTAGGTTATACCTATGATGAACTTTCAGGTAAAAAAATGTGTGAACAGTGTACAAAAATGAAAGCACTTTATTTGTAGGTTTGGTTGAGAAACAAATACAAAATATTACGTTTGATAGATTAGAGATGCCCTATCAGATATAAACACTATAGGATATCTCTATTGAATTAACTAATGGTATTACTTTCACACTCTGAATAAATTTTCTGAATGTCGCTTTCAGAAAAAATATAGGAGAATGTTGTCACAATTGTTGATAGGGGAACTCCATTTTTTATCAGAAGTTTAATGTTTTTAATGGAGTTTTCTTTGGTAGCTTCTTCTGTAGCCTTTTGCGCTGCCTCTTCTGCGGCTTTAGCACATTCAATTTCTACGATTTCTCTTACAATATCACTCATTTCGTTTTCTCCTTTCGGGGTTTCTTTGAATAGGCGCTTCCGCGCAGAGGTGCACGGAAAACGCTGGTCATCATAAGCATTATCTTCGGTAAAGATGGTCATCAGGCGTGAAACATCGGAGCCGTCTTTTACTTTCGTATTTAGAAAGACACGTTTCCAGCCATCATTGATGATTTCTCCAGTTTCACGAATGACACTATCCACATGGTACAAGGGATGATTTCCTTTAAAAATATCGGATCTGGATATAAAGATGACACATACGTCGGGCACCTGTTTAAATTTTGATCCGGTATTTGTAATATTTACGGTAATACAGGAACCGTTGTACCGGACACGGCGGATATGGTCATCATCATTTTCTTTCTGGACTTCAATATTGCAATGCTGGTTGTCTGATGTCTTACAGAAAGAATCCAGAATCACGGAGCGTCCCTGCAGATTTTTCACGCTGTTCTGCGGAATCAGCTCCTGTACGATAAGACCGGGATCCTCCATTACGATACGCAGTACTTCCTGACAAAAATTCGGGTCCTCTGCCATTTTCGTAAAAAATTCATCATCAATAGGGTTCAGGTGTTTCATCTTGTCGGCATACTTCCAACTGTTCATAGCTCTCCTTTCGTATCACAGGAGAAAAGGCAGTCATCTTATGCAATATCTATAGTAGATGCTGCATGGAAGAATAGAAAACACCTTACATACGGGTTCAAACATTCAGAAAAGTATGAGTATCCTGAAAATCTCCTGCTTATTAAAATAAGTAAATTGGAATAGTTAAAGCATAGACTTTCTATAATGAGTTTCCGGGAAACAAAACAGCGAGAACTGTTGTGCTATATGTGAAACAAAAGAATGTAAGAAACGGTATGCTTTGATAGGATATTAACACAAAATATATGGAAATAGCAACAAATTTCACAAAAAGTGGATAGAGAAGTTTGAGGTGATTTTTTGTAACCTTTTACCATAGTGCAGGGGATCAGGAGTGAAAATAAAAAAGATAATTACATGAAATGATTAAAATTGTCATATCTTATGTATAATTTTGACATTTGTGTTGTATGGTTATTTTATTTACGTTAAAATAAATCTTAGAAAATAGATTATATCACTTTCTTGTGGGGAACAGGGAAAAGCGGATGAGGGGAACTTTACTATGAAAATTTATGAAATTCTTTTAGGGATTATTATGCTGGGAGTGACACAGCTAAGTCAAATTCCGGCAGATATAGAGGTAAACGATGTTGTTGTGGAATCAGATTATTCTGATATAGAGACAGGCAATATTGTTACAGAGTCAGACTATTCTGACACAGAAGTAAGTGATGCTGCAATTGAGCCAGATTATTCTGAAACAGAGATAGACGATATCGCAGTGGAGTCAGGTGATACTGATATGAGTATTAGTAATGCTGCTACAGAAGAGGATTATTCTGACAGAGTATCCATAGAACGGCGGGATGAGTCTGTTTATGATGAGGAAGGTCGGTTAATTGCTATTGTTTATTACGATAAACCGGTACTTCAAGGGGATTCAGAGGCTGCAAAGAAGATTAATACTTATTTTGAAAAAGAAGCCGAAGCTTTTTATGATCGAGGAACAGGTATTTCATGGCTTTCCCAAATAAATTTTTATGAAGAATTTAAAAATGGAATGGAGCTGATGAAGGAAAGGTGGGGGAATGAAATGTTATCGCAACATCCAACCCACTATACCATGGACACCCGTGTTTGTTATATGGATGAAGATATGATTAGTATTGTACAAGTCTGGAATTATAACCTTGAGCACAATAACTGGCATTGTTATGGAAGTACCTTTGATTTACGGACAGGTGAACTAATTCCGATTACAAAGCTCATTAGCATAAAACCGGAAGAAATGAAGGCAATTTTTCTTATCACAGGAAATATTATAGATATCGGAG
>OGZL01003962.1_pt1 | contig 10135 bp, 10 predicted proteins | sample 1576761 | NCBI WGS metagenome assembly OGZL01 (sample SAMEA3541595, study PRJEB24748) | human gut metagenome | biome: human gut; feature: human-associated habitat; material: faeces | place: China | collected 2012
CCCGAAGAGAGTCTAACCCCTATATTTGTGACTTTAGTCACAGATATAGGGGTTATTCTCTCTGGGGTTCGTCTGTCTGCTTCACCCCGGCAAATTCCTATTTAACTTCTTCTTTGTCCATTACGAAGCCGCATTCCTTATCTGCACATACAAGCTTCTTACCCTTTTCCACCATATATCCCCCGCATTGTTTACAGCGAATATTGGAAGGCTTCTGCCAGCTCATAAAATCACATTCCGGATTATCGATGCAGCCGTAGTATTTTCTACCTTTTTTTGTCTTTTTAAGAACAACATCTTTGCCGCACTTTGGACAACTTACACCAATCTTTTCGTAATATGGCTTTGTGTTTCGACAGTCAGGGAAGCCTGGACAAGCAAGGAACTTTCCGTGTGGTCCATATTTTACTACCATATTTCGTCCACATTCCTCGCAGACTTCTTCGGAAACCTCGTCTTCAATTTTTACTTCTTCTAATTCCTTTTCTGCCTTTTCAACAGCCTGCATCATATCTGGATAGAAGTTTTCGACAATTGTTTTCCACTTTACTTTTCCCTCTTCAACACTATCTAAAAGAGATTCCATATTCGCAGTAAAATTCACATCAACAATGGTAGGGAAGCCATCCTCCATCATATCGTTTACAGCCTCTCCCAACTCTGTAATATAAAGATTCTTACTTTCTTTTACAATATATCTTCTTGCTAAAAGAGTAGTAATTGTTGGCGCATAGGTGCTTGGACGACCTATTCCTAATTCTTCTAAGGTTTTTACAAGAGAAGCTTCTGTAAAATGTGCTGGCGGCTGTGTAAAATGCTGCTGAGGATCTAATCCAGATAACGTAATCTCTGTATCCTTCGTGATTTTTTTCATTGCGGCATTCATTGTTGATTTTTCACTATCATAGCTATATACCGTCATAAATCCATCAAACTTGACTTTAGATGCTGCAACATTAAAACGGTAATCTCCAGCTCCAATTTTAACAGATGTTGTCTCATATACTGCTTCTGCCATCCGGCTTGCTAAAAATCTCGTCCAGATCAACTGATACAAACGGAACAAATCTCTTGGAAGCTGTTCTTTAAGCATTGCTGGTGAAAGACTGCTGTCAGTTGGACGGATTGCTTCATGTGCATCCTGAATCTTTCCTGTTTTTGATGACTTTACTGCCGTTTTATCTCCAACAAACTGTTCTCCATACTGCTGTGCGATATACTCTCGGCAACTTGCATCTGCTTCTTCTGAAATACGTGTAGAGTCTGTTCGAAGATAAGTGATAAGACCGACACTTCCCTTTCCTTTTAATGTAACTCCCTCATAAAGTTCCTGTGCAAGACGCATTGTCTTTTGTGTAGACATATTCAGACGCTTCGATGCTTCCTGCTGTAAAGTACTTGTTGTAAATGGCAGTGGCGGCTTCTTTCTTCTCTCTCCATTCTTTACTGACAATACCTCAAACTTCTCTTTTTGTAATTTCTCTACCAGAGCATCTACTTCTTTTTGTGAATGAAGTTCAATCTTACCATTTTTATCTCCAGCAAAATGAGCCTCCAGAGTTTTTTTCGCTCCTGGCACTAAAATGTTTGCAATAAGGCTCCAATATTCCTGTGAAATGTATTCATCAATTTCCTTTTCTCTGTCACAGATGATACGAAGCGCAACAGACTGTACACGGCCTGCTGAAAGCCCTCTTTTAATCTTTGACCAGAGAATCGGACTAATCTTATATCCTACAATTCGATCTAATACCCTTCTCGCCTGCTGTGCATCCACAAGATTCATATCAATATCACGGGAATTTTTAATGGATTTCTTTACGGCATCCTTTGTAATCTCATTAAAGGTAATGCGACTGCACTTCTTGTTCTCAAGTTTTAATGCATAATACAGATGCCATGAAATAGCCTCTCCTTCTCGGTCAGGGTCAGTTGCAAGATATACTTTATCTGCTTTCTTTACTTCTTTACGAAGCTGAGCTAAAATATCTCCCTTTCCTCGAATTGTGATATACTTTGGTTCAAAATCATTCTCAACGTCTATCCCCAGTGTACTTTTTGGCAAATCTCTTACATGGCCGTTTGAGGCAATAACCTTATATGACTTTCCCAGAAATTTCTGAATTGTTTTACGTCCTGCAAAACAGCGGTGAGCCGCTCATCGCTGGCCGTAAAGCTCTTGACCTTCTCCTGCACGAAGTAGCTGCGCATCTCGCCGTAGCTGATATCCCCGGCGCGGCGCAGATTGCCCGCCACCTGGGAGATCAGCACCACCGCCGCGACGATCAGCAAAATGGTGATGCCGCGGAAGCGTCGTTGTGTATTCATCCTTCTCTCCTCCCCCTTCTCAGCCGATCCAGCGGACGCCCTGCCAGCTCTGCTGGGAACCGATGGAAATGGCCGCCAGCATGTGCCCCTGAATGGCGTCCACGGGGATATAGGGCTGGCTGAGGAACCGGCTGTCGTTAGAGCCGGTTCGGTTGTCGCCCATGACGAAGATGCAGCCCTCCGGCACGGCGAACGTATTGGCGCACTGGGTGATGCCCTGGGTAGGCAGATAGCTCTCGTCCAGCTTCTGCCCGTCGATATAGGTATAGCCGTCCCGGAAGCTCACCGTCTCGCCGGGCAGACCGATGACGCGCTTCACCAGCACGCGCTGCATCTCCTCGTCCCAGAACGTGACGATATCGCCCCGCTCCGGCACCGGGTCGGACACCACAAACCCCCCACCAGATGGCCGTTGACCTGCACGGCGCAGGCATAGTCCACGGCCCCGAAGTGGAGCAGCACCCGCCCGCCGGTGCCCGCCGGGGGCACAAAGCTCCGGTGGTAGTGGAGCCACGCCCCGGGCTGCAGGGTGCGCCCCACGCCGGAGGCTTTCGTCTCCGGGGAGTAGGGCACCAGAATGTCGCCGTCCCACTTTGCGGGCAGCCCGGCAGAGCCGGTGATGGCGTACTGCCACAGGCCGTTCAGGTTCTCGTAGCTGTCCCGCCGCAGGGCCGGGCGGGGGTATTCGGGCAGAGGATGATGCTGCATACTGTCACCGCCTTTTCTGCTCCCATTGTAGCACAGGCCAACCGCCTTGTATAGGCGCAAAAAGCCCCCGCCGCCGGGGGGTCCGGGGCAGGGGCCGTGATGCAGCGCTTATGCCAGTTTTGCTTCCAGCCGGGTGCGGATGGCCTGGATGAATTCCTCGCTGTTCACCTGGGTGGGGGTGATCCCCTCCGCCAGGCCGCAGAGGTCTTTGGTCATAATGCCGTCGTTGAGGGTCTGCAGGCTGGCGGCCTCCAGCGCCTCTCCAAACCGGACCAGCGCGGGCAGGCTGTCCAGCTCGCCGCGCTTTTTCAAGGCACCGCTCCAGGCAAAAATGGTGGCCATGGGGTTGGTGGAGGTGGCCTCGCCCTTGAGGTACTTGTAGTAGTGGCGGGTCACGGTGCCGTGGGCGGCCTCATACTCATAGTTGCCGTCCGGGCTGACCAGAACGCTGGTCATCATGGCCAGCGAGCCAAAGGCGGTGGAAACCATATCGCTCATCACGTCGCCGTCGTAGTTCTTGCAGGCCCAGACAAAGCCGCCCTCGCTGCGGATGACACGGGCCACGATATCATCGATCAGGCTGTAGAAATAGGTGATGCCTGCGGCCTCGAACTTTTCCCGGTACTCGGCATCGTACACCTCCTGGAAGATGTCCTTGAAGGTGTGGTCATACTTCTTGGAGATGGTGTCCTTGGCACCGAACCAGAGATCCTGTTTGCTTTCCAGCGCGTAGTTGAAGCAGCTGCGGGCAAAGCTGTAGATGGAGGTGTCCTTGTTGTACTGGCCCTGCAGGACACCGGCACACTCAAAGTTGTAGACCGTGGCGGCCTGCCGGGAGCCGTCGTCGCCGGTGTAGATCAGCTCCGCCCTGCCGGGGCCGGGGATGCGGAACTCGGTGCACTTGTACACGTCGCCGTAGGCATGGCGGGCAATGGTGATGGGCTTTGTCCAGTTTCTGACCACCGGTTTGATGCTGTCGACCATGATCGGCGCGCGGAACACGGTGCCGTCCAGCACGGCGCGGATGGTGCCGTTGGGGCTCTTCCACATCTGGTGCAGGTGGTATTCCTCCACGCGCTGGGCGTTGGGGGTGATGGTGGCACACTTGACCGCCACGCCATACTTTTTGTTGGCGAGGGCGGCATCCAGGGTCACCTGATCCTGAGTGGCATCCCGGTTGGGCAGGCCCAGATCGTAGTACTCGGTCTTCAGATCCACAAAGGGCAGGATGAGCTCCTCCTTGATGATCTTCCAGAGCACACGGGTCATCTCGTCGCCATCCATCTCCACCAGCGGCGTGGTCATCTTGATCTTTTCCATAACAGTTTCCCTTTCCTCTGTTTCAAAAAATACTGTGACCCCCGGCGGCACTGCCAGATGCTCTGCCGGGAGGTTCGGCTTTATCGATACGCGGCCGCCAGCTTTTCCAGCGCGGGCAGGCTGCGCTTTACCTTTTCGGTGTCGATGCAGTAGGCAAGGCGGACATAGCCCGTTACGCCAAAGGTATCGCTGGGCACCAGCAGCAGGTCAAATTCCCGGGCCCTGCGGCAGAAGGCGTTGGCATCCTCCTCCAGTGCCTTGGGGAAGAGATAGAAGGTGCCGCCGGGCCGCTCGACCTCAAAGCCCAGCGCTTTCAGCTTGTTGTAAAGCAGATCCATATTGGTCTCGTAGACACTCAGGTCGCTGGTCACATCCAGGCAGCGGCTCACGGCGCGCTGGATGATGCTGGGCGGGCAGTTGTGGCCGGTAAAGCGGGAGATCTGGGCCATCATATCCACCAGCACCTCCTCCCCCTCACAGCCGGGGCGCACGGCCACGTAGCCCAGGCGCTCGCCGGGCAGGCTCAGGCTCTTGGAGAAGGAGAAGCAGGTCAGGGTGTGGGGGTAGAACGCCGCCGGGTAGGGCACAGCCCTGCCGTCAAAGGCGATATCCCGGTAGGGCTCATCGCTGACAAGGAAGATGTTGTGGCCGTAGGCCCTGCTCTTCTCGGTCAGGATCTCCGCCAGCCGGGTCAGGGTGTCGGCAGAGTAGACCACACCGGTGGGGTTGTTGGGGGTGTTGATGAGGACGCAGGTGACCTTCTCGGTCAGCATCTGCTCAAAGGCCTCCAGATTGGGCTGGAAGGCCGGGGCCTGGGGCGGCACCACCCTGAGATGGGCACCGGTGCCCTCCACATAGGGGCCGTACTCCGGGAAGTAGGGGGCAAAGGTCAGCACCTCGTCCCCGGGCCGGGTCACGGCGCGCAGGGCGTGGGCAATGGCACCCGCCGCGCCCGTGGTGGGAAAGATATCCTTCTGCGCATAGGGCAGGCCGAAGGTCCTGTTCAGGTGGGCCGCCACGGCGGTGCGGAACTCCGGGTCGCCCTGGCTGGGGCAGTAGCCATGCAGGGCCACCGGGTTCTCCTGTGCCAGCAGCTCCTGCATGGCGGCGGTGAACCGCTCCGGGCAGGGCACGCTGGGGTTGCCCAGCGAGTAATCAAACACGTTCTCGTAACCGATCTGGGCCGCGCGCTGCTTGCCGTACATAAAGGTCTCGCGGATGACGCTCTTGTGGGCCAGCATCCCGCGGTAAGTCTCGTTCAGCATAAGTTCCTCCCCCTCTAAAACACAAATTTATTTTTCGTGGGCAGCAGACGCATAGCTCTGCTCTACTTTCACCACACAGCTGTATTTCGGGTCCTGCTCATGGACGAACTGGCACATGGCGGCCAGCATCTCGTCCTTGTTCCCGGTATAGCCCGCCGGGAACTCCAGATCGAACAGGACATTCGTATGGGTATCACCCGGCACGATGCGCAGGTCGTGGATCGAAAGGCAGGGGTCGAGCTGGCGGGCCTTTTCCATCAGGCGGGTGCGCAGCACGCCCACCGCCGCATCGGTGGTGACGATGGGGTCATAGTGGATGGTCACCTGCAGGCCGTCCCGCTTTATAAAATCGTTCTCGATGTTGTCGATGACATCGTGGGCCTTGAGCGGGTCGGTCTCTGCCGGGAACTCGATGTGGAGGGATGCGAACTGATGCCCCGGGCCGTAATCGTGCACCATGAGGTCGTGCATCCCCAGCACGCCGGGGTAGCCCATGACCGTCTGCTCAATGTGCTCCACCAGCTCCGGGCTGGGGCTCTCGCCCAGCAGGGGGCTCAGGGTGTCCATGACCAGCCCCCAGCCCGACCAGAGGATGAAGGCTGCCACGGCCACGCCCATGATGCCGTCCAGCCGCGCCCAGCCCGTCAGGCTGCAGACCACGGTGGAGATCAGCACCGCGCCGGTGGTCAGCACGTCGTTGCGGCTGTCGGCGGCGGTGGCCATCAGGGTCTCGGAGCCGATGGTGCGGCCGATGGTGCGGTTGAAGCCGCTCATCCAGAGCTTGACGAGGATGGATGCGGCCAGCACACCCACGCTCAGCCAGCTGAACACCACGGGGGTGGGGTGGAACGCCTTGACCACCGATTCCTTGAGCAGGGAAAAGCCGATGCCCAGGATGGTCACACTGACCACCAGACCGGCCAGATATTCATAGCGGGCGTGGCCGTAGGGATGCTCGGCATCCGGGGCCTTGGCGGCCAGCCGGAACCCGATGAGGCTGACCACGTTGGACGAAGCGTCCGAGAGGTTGTTCAAAGCATCCGCCATGATGGCGATGGAGCCGAACAGGGTGCCTGCCAGCAGCTTGCCCAGGCAGAGCAGCAGGTTGCAGGCCATGCCCACACCGCTGGCAAGGTTGCCGTAAGCCGTGCGGGTGGCGGGGTCCTGGGGATCATTGGGATGCCGGATGAACCGGCGGATCAGAAATTGCGTCATATCTATCTTTCATCTCCAGAAGTGCGTTCAAAAAATACGACTTAGGTATAGTATAGCACCCAGCTTTACCGTTGTGAAGCGTTCACCCATGAAACTGCGGCTTGTCAGGCGGCAGTTTTGTGAATTTGCTTCTTGTTGCAATCAAAAAAGAGCTGCCACGCGCGCCCCTTGCCAACACTTTGGTTGGCAGAGAGCGCCGCAGCAGCCCCTTTTACGGTTCCGTCAGGGGAACTCAGACATTCTTGGCAGAGGGCTTGCTCAGATCCACACCGCGGATGATCTTGCGCACGGGCAGGATGCTCTTGGCGTTCATGGACAGCTCGTCCACACCCATCCGCAGGAAGGTCTCGGTGAGGGCGGTATCCGCGCCCAGCTCACCGCAGATGCCCACCCAGATGCCGTGGCGGTGGCCCGCCTCAATGGTCATCCGGATGGCCTTCAGCACAGCGGGGTGGTGGGGATCAAAGAAAGGCTCCAGCTTGGCGTTCTGGCGGTCCAGTGCGCAGGTGTACTGGGTCAGGTCGTTGGTGCCGATGGAGAAGAAATCGCACTCCTGGGCCAGATCGTCCGCCACCAGAACTGCGGCGGGGGTCTCGATCATGGTGCCCACCTCGATCTTGTCGCTGAACTTCTTGCCCTCGGCGGTCAGCTCTGCCTTGCACTCCTCCAGCACGGCCTTGGCATCCTGCAGCTCCCGCAGACTGGTGATCATGGGGAACATAATGCTCATGTTGCCGTAGGCAGAAGCGCGCAGCAGGGCCCGCAGCTGGGTCTTGAAGAAATCCCTGCGGGTCAGGCAGATGCGGATGGCGCGGTAGCCCAGCGCGGGGTTTGCCTCGTGGTCCAGCTTCATGTAGTCCACGGTCTTGTCCGCGCCGATATCACAGGTGCGCACGACCACCTTTTTGGGGGCCAGGCTCTCCAGCACCTGCTTGTAGGCCTCGAACTGGTATTCCTCGGTGGGGTAATCCGTGCAGTTCAGGTAGACGAATTCGGTGCGGAACAGGCCCACGCCGCCCGCGTCGTTCTGCTGGACCGCGCCCACATCGCTCATGCCGCCGATGTTGGCAAAGACCTGCACAGTCTTGCCGTCCAGCGTGGTGTTGGGTTTGCCCTTGAGCTCGGCCAGCAGAGCCAGCTTCTTCTGGTCCTCCTGCTGGCGCTTTTTCAGGCTCTCCAGCAGATCGGGGGTGGGGTCCACATATACGCAGGCGTTGTAGCCGTCCACCACAGCCATCTTGCCGTCCCAATCTTCCTGGATCTCCTTGCACTGGATCAGGGCGGGGATGTTCATGCTGCGGGCCAGGATGGCGGTGTGGCTGTTGGAGCTGCCCTCCCGGGTGATGAAGCCCAGCAGCAGGCTCTTGTCCATCCGCACCGTCTCCGAGGGTGCCAGATCCTCCGCTACCAGAATGCTGGGCTCAGTGCCCTGCAGGGTGGCATTGTCCACGCCCTGCAGGATGTCCAGCATGGCCTGGGCAATGTCGATGACATCGGCGCTGCGGGCCTGTAAATAGGGGTCGTCCATGGCGGCAAACACGGCGGCCTGGTTGTCGCCCGCTTTCTTGACGGCATACTCCGCACACATGTGCTGGCCGTTGATGATCTCCTTGATGGCATCCACAAAGTCATCGTCATCCAGCATCATGGCATGGATGTTGAACACCTCGGCAATGTCCTCGCCTGCCTCGGCCAGTGCCTTTTCATACAGGGCAGTCTGCTGATCAATGGCTTTGGCCCGGGCCTCTTCAAAGCGGGCTTCCTCTGCCGCCGTGTCCGCGACCTGAGCGGTGGAGATCACGGTATCTTTTTTCTTGTAAATTTTCAGCTTGCCGATGGCAATGCCGTTCAGGATGCTTTTACCGGTTCCTACCTGCATCGTTCTCTCTCCTTTGTTGAGAATTTAGTGCGAAAAAGCCCCCGCAGGGTCTCCCGCAAGGGCTTTTGTCCGCAGATTCAAAGATCAGACGTTCTCGGTCAGGAACTTCTGAATGGCCTCGGCAGCGGCGGCCTCATCGTCGCCCTCCACCTTCACGGTCACGGTGTCGCCCTGCTTGACACCCATGCCCATCAGAGCCATCAGTTTGCGCAGGTCGCAGCTCTTGCCGTCCTTTTCCAGGGTAGCGGTGCTGGCAAAGCCCTTGGCCACCTTCACGAGCAGACCGGCCGGACGAGCGTGGATGCCGCATGCATCCTTAACAGTATACTGGAATTCCTTCATGATCATTTTCTCCTTACTTCATCCCGTTTCAGATCCGGACGGTCCTGCCACTCCGGACGCAGCCGATTTTGCTGCGGGATGCTACTATTATTATAAACCCGCTTCGTTATTTTTTCATCATCCCATATTGCTGATTTTTAGCCAGAAATTTTGGTGCTATTGAACAGAAGTTTTGCCCCCATTTTTCCACCGGATTCATTCGACAGGGTACCCCTCGGCATCCAGGGGCAGGTCGGTGTACTGCGCCTCCTCGGGCACCACGGAGTCCGGCTCCCCGCTGGTCTGCTGGCTCTGCCCGGACGCGCCCAGCTCCTCATCATGGCGCTCTCCCCAGTCGCCGCTGTAATCCTCACCGGACACCTGCTGGGCATCCTGCTGCTCAGCCTGCGCCATTGCGGTCTGGGCATCCTTCAGGCCGATCACCGTGCCCGACGGCTTTTCCAGCAGGTAGGCCCCCACGGCCTTTTTGCGGTAGACCAGCAGCACGCCATAGCGGCTGGTCTCTCCGCTGCTGGCCGCCGGGATCAGGGCGGTCCACTTTTCCACGGTTTTCCCTTTGTAGCGGGTAAGATCCATTCCGCTTTGCTGCACCACCCCGTTGAAGGCCGAGAAGCTGTCGTCCCACTTGCGGGGGATCTTGACCTTATCCGCCGTGATGGACGTGCCGTCCACATCCAGCCCGTAGCCCGTGAACCAGGTCTGGATGTCCTGTGCGCTCTCGATCCGGTTCACCCCGGCCGCTGCCGCCACCGTGCGGGTGCTGATGTACCGCCCCAGAAAGGCGCTGAAGATCACCAGCGCACAGCAGAGCGCACCGGCCCCCACCTTTTTCAAGCTCGTCTTGTTCAGCGTTACCACAAACATGCCGTTCCCTCCCACCCGTTTTGTTCTGAAAAGAATATATGGGGCGGGCAGGCAGAATATGTTTGGCAGCACCAAAAGAGCCCCCGCCGGAAATAGACCGGCAGGGGCTCTTTCTCATAGCGGTAAGTTCAGGATCACTCGATCAGGCCGTTCAGCAGGGCCAGGCACTTGCGGCTGTGCAGCTTGCGGATGGCCTTGGCCTCGATCTGGCGGA
>OGZL01003967.1_pt1 | contig 10131 bp, 9 predicted proteins | sample 1576761 | NCBI WGS metagenome assembly OGZL01 (sample SAMEA3541595, study PRJEB24748) | human gut metagenome | biome: human gut; feature: human-associated habitat; material: faeces | place: China | collected 2012
TGTGGTTCGCCGGGCGTGTCCCGGCGTTCGACGCCGATTCCCAGAGTTGGGAGGAGTACGCCACGGCGATCAAGCCTCTGACCGCGGATGTGGCCGCGGACGCCTGCCTCGTCACGCCGACGATCTGGGGGACGGAGCTCGGGACGCTCATGGGCCGCCTGTGCAATGCCGCCGTGACCGTTGCGGATTCCCCGATGCGCGTTGCAACCGGGGCTCTTGTGGGCTCCTGGACGGAACGCCCGGTCGACAAGTCCGGGCGGCGGCTCGACATGAGCGTCCTTGAAGGCCTCGACAAGGCGCGGTTCTCAGTTCCTCAGTGGTACCCCGACTATGAGGGCATGTATTGGGCGGACGGCAACGTGCTGGACGTGAACGGCGGGGATTTTCAGGTCATCGAAAACGTGCGCGTGATCATGAAGGCCATGCGGCGCGTCTATCCGCTGGCCGTGGCCCGCATCGCGGATCGCCGCTTCAATTCCACGCCCGCCAGCGTTGCGCAGAACAAGACGTATTTCATGCGGCCCCTGCGGGAAATGTCCCGCTCCGTGACCATCCTCGGGCAGACCTTCCCCGGCGAGATTTACCCGCCCGAAGACGGCGACATAACGGTGAGCTGGCCCTCCCGTACCAGCGTCGAGCTGTACATGGCGGTCCGGCCCTACAACTGCCCGAAAAAGATCACCTGCAATCTTTTCCTCGATCTCAACAACTACGCGGCATAGGTGAACCATGCAGAGACTCAGCGGCAAAAGTTTCGACGTCACGCTCGGCGACCTCAAGCTCCACATTGAGAAAGCCTCCCTCGACATCGAAGACGGATCGGAAGTGGCCAAGACGGGCGGCGTCCCCAACGGATGGGTCGACGGCGAGGTTTCCGCCAGCGGCGAGATCGAGCTGGACGGCGAGAACGTGAAGATCCTTTCGGAGGCTGCGCGCAACGCGGGTTCCTTCCGCGGCCTCCCGGAGTTCGACCTCCTGTTTTACGGCTCCACCGGGGACGGCGCGGAGATGAAGGTGGAGGCGTTCGGCTGCAAGCTGAAAGTCTCGAAGCTCCTCGACGTCGACGGCAAGGGCGGGGAAAAGCATATCACCACCATCCCCTACATCGTGACGAGCCCGGATTTTGTGCGCATCAACGGAACCCCCTACCTTAAGCCCGAAGAAACGGAGGAACTGTAATGGAACAGGACATGCTGACCACAAGCGAGCCCTTTGATCCGGTTATGGCCGTCTATGACGGAGCCCTTGCGATTAAAGACGTGGCTGCGGGGCTTGAAGAGGATCGCCCCGGCGCGGCCGCTATGCTGCGGACAAGGGACACAACCTGAATAGTATCGGTATTTGCTATGAGGGCGGCCTCGACTGCCACGGACGTCCTGCCGACACCCGCACTGAATGGCAGATTCATTCGATGAATGTGCTCATCCTCACGCTGTTGCGCGACTATCCCGGTTGCCGCATCTGCGGACACCGGGACTTGAGCCCCGACCTGAACGGGAACGGGGAGATCGAGCCGGAGGAATGGGTGAAGGCTTGCCCGTGCTTCGACGTGACGAAGGAATGGAGGTAATCATCGGAGAATGTCATAGTAGACTTCCGTAACCTGCTGTGATACTCGCCGGCTATTGAAACGTTCCTGAATGGTGGACATAGCTGTGACTCCGTAATCTTCTTTCCATTCGGGATGATGAAGATAAGCCAAATAGCATTCTGCCAATTCTTCCGGTTTGCCGAAGTCTACTATTAACCCGCTTTGCTGGTGAGTGATAACCTCTTTGGTACCGTCTGTCGGGGTTACTACCAACGCTTTTTTCATTGCCATAGCTTCGAGCAGGGCAATGGAAAGTCCCTCCCATAAGCTGGGTAAGCAAAAAACATCGATAGCGTGCAATACATCCGGTACGTCACTGCGAAAAGGTGAGGTCCGGATGTATTTTTCCATTCCATACAGGCGAATTGCTTCTTTAGTCTCTTCTTCCATGTCACCCTGACCCACTAATAGCGCTTTTATTCTTTTGTCTTTCTGCCGTGCAAGAGCGATACTCTTTACGAAGTCCAAAGGAGCTTTCTGCAAGGTGATCCTGCCCACAAAGCCTATCACGAAATCCTCGTCGGTAAACCCGAACTCGTTGCGGAGATTGCTGAACTCCCGGTGGGGGTTGAACTTTGTCAGGTTAATGCCGTTTTCTATGACGATCGAATGTTTTAATCCGAAAGTTTTCTGCCCGGTAATCCGGTTACTTTCCGAGACACAGATTACTTCTTTGCTCAACTTGCATATTATTTTTTCACTCCATGCCCGGAGACGTTTGATGAAAAACGACTGGTCTTGGTGAAAGCTCCACCCGTGAACGGTATATACCATGGGGATGTGTAGCTTCCGGGCTATAAAAGCGACATTGGATGCGGCACGACTTCCGTGGGCATGGATCAGTTGTATGTTCTCTCTGAGAATCAGCTCTTTGATCTGCCGGGTGATGCGTACGTCAAATGGGTGAGAGGTGTTGACAACGTGGCACTTGACTCCTCTTTGTGTGAGCGCGTCAATCATTTGTCCGCCTGTGAATGATAGGACAATGGGATTGACACGGTTGTCGAATCCTGCTATGAGATCGAGGAGGTGAGACTCGCCACCACCTACCTGACCTTGTCTGATTACTTCTAATACGTTAATTGCCATGCTCGGTATGTATAAATTTTTTGTTAACTCCTTTTAATTTGAACAGATTACTTGCAATGCCGAGCAGTAAGGACGGTAGCTGGAAGATTGCCCGTAAGAGTTGCTTGTTCAGTAAATGTCCGGGGATTGCCGTAAACAGTGCAAGAAATAAAGCAAAAGCGAGTATCCACCATTTAATGCTTGAATAGGGGGAAACCAGGGTGACTAGTATGGTGAAAAAAAATGTGCAGAAGATCAGGATGATACGGGGCAGTAGTGTCCATTGAAAAACTTTGTCGCAATAGTCTATATTGCCGCGCAGTAGCTCTTTTGGAAAGTCGGGAAGTGCCCGTACTAATGAGTCAAATTGGGCAGCTATCCAGCGTTTGCGCTGGTTTTTGATTCCTTCTTTCTTTTGGGTCTTTTCGTCTTTCACGTAGACGTGTTCCAGATATTCTATATGGATGCGCTGTTTGAGCAGGAGGGCTTCCATTTCCTTATCCTCTCCTGCCGTTTCGAGCAGGTGTATATGTTGGCGGAACCAACAGGCTTCCAATGCCATGCCTGAACCGATAAGGGCCGAAGACAGTCCGAGTGCGATGTGCCCGCTGCGGAATATTGAGTTGTTGATTTCTTCACTGGCCGCATCGAGAACGGCAATATCCGTATTGGTGTTTTTCGCGGTGCGGTGTGCCTGAACGGCTCTGGCTCCTGACTGAAAAACAGGGTTGAGTTCGGATAGAAAACTTGTACCGGCAGTATTGTCCGCGTCCATAATGACCACTGCGTCGTATGGTATGTCTGCGGTGGCGTTCATTGCCAGACTCATTGCTTTGGCTTTCGAACTGTCGGTATAGTCCGCTATCAGTAGACGGACAGGCAATTGTCGCAGAGCTTCGTTCGTGCTTTCCTGCATCTGGTCGGAAATCACGATAATGTCATATAATTCCCGTGGGTAATCTTGCTGTAAGAAGGAATAAATGGCGGGGATAATGACTTTGTCTTCTTTATAGGCAGGAAAGAGCACGGCAAACTTGGTCCCGGGAGCCGTGCGAGGATAGATACGGGGGCGGCAGAATTTTGACGCTATGGCAAACAATAACAGGTAACCTGTGTTGAAGGCCAGGATTATGTAGAGTATAATTTCTGCAATGTGTAGTATGGTTATCATTTTTATTCTTTTTTATGAGGAATACGGATGAATGCTGATATACCTTTTATGGTAGCCGTTAAGAGATCCGGCCGACCTTTTAATAAAAAAGATAGTCCGTTTTTTCCGGCAGCCAGCGTTGTCTGGTAAATGATAGAAAGCCAGCGGTTGCTCCCCTCCAGATTCCGCCAGGCATAGAGCAGGCGGTTACGCGTCAGATAGTAGGTGCGCAATTTGCTTAGCTGCCCGGTGCTTTGGCTTTCTTTGTGGAAAACAGTGCAACGCGGTTCGTACCATAATTCATAGCCGGCATGTGTTATATGGGTGCTCCAATCCAGTTCTTCATAATAAAGAAAGAATATTTCCGGCATCAGCCCTACTTTTTCAATCACTTCGCGTTTCACCAGCATAGCTGCCCCATGCAGATAAGGGGTGGGATGTGGGGTGTCGAATGTCCCGTTGTCCGGACAACCGAAACCTATGCCTGCATTGCGCAGTGTGATAGGGGTCAGTGGAGTGAACCCTGCGAATTGTATATTCTGAGGAGGAAAAGCGAAACGGATTTTGGGAGATACACCTCCTATTTCCGCACGGCTTTCGAGTCGCTCTATCAAAAAAGAGACTGTATCCTGCTCTATGTATGTGTCATTATTTATCAGAAAGATATATTTCCCTTTTGCTTCTCGGATGCCTATGTTATTGCCACCGGAGAATCCTTTGTTTTCATTGCTGCGGATAGCAATGACGGAGGGGTAGCGTTCACGTATTTTGGCAGCTTCGTCTTCACGTGATGCATTGTCTACCACGATCGTCTCATAACGTATGGAATGTATTTTATTTTGCAATGATTCTATCAGTTCACAGGTGTCTTTGAACCCGTTATAGCAGATCGTGATAAAGGATATCTCCGGAATATTGTTTGTCATATTTGCTCGTCGGTTTCTGGGGTGGATACTGATTGGGTGTTTTCTTCTTCACTGATGCGCTTGTCTATATGCGGTGCGGCAAAACAGAGGGCAAAGCCTATATAGACAGGTAACTGGTTGGGATATTGCATCACATCATTGACATAGGCGGCTATAAAGAATCCTGCGTCCATGCAGAGCCAGGCCGCTACGAGTCCCCGCAGGCTTTTATTGCGTACCTTAAACATCAGTATCCAGGAGCACCAGGCGAAAAGGGTGCCGTGTATGCCGAGATAAAGAATCAGTCCGACAATCCCTGTTTCTACCCATACACTGACCAACCATGAATCAGGAGGATAGGGCATCTGCTCTTTTGAATTGAAATGGCCTGATTTAGACAGCCCGATACCGTAACCAATGGGTTTCTTTATCATCAATTCTTTCATCCTTTGTCGATTCTCGACACGCACATTGTAGGAGGCGTCTTCGGTTGGGTGGAAAGAAGAACGCATTTTATGGATGTATTGGTTGCCGCTTCCTATGTTAGTGAAATAGAAAAAACAAAAAACTCCGATAGAGACAAAGATGCCTGCCAACAGCGCTTTCCAATTTTTGGCCAAAATGGTTATCATCAGCATTCCGCCCATGATAACTCCCATGGCTGCTCTGGTTCCGGAGATTCCCACTCCGTAGAGCCCTCCCATTGCAATGCACAGAAAGTAGATGCGTTTCCATTTTGAGTCTACGAAAAATGCGCTAATGGTGAAAACTACGGTTGCCATAGCGCAATGTACGCCGTAATTTGCCGCATCTGTAAAGCAGGAGAAATAGCGGATGCCCGACCAGATGATATGGGTTCGGGCACCTCCCATTGAAAATAAAAAATGAAGGTCCTTGGAGCTGAAACCATGGCTTTTCTGCCAATATCCTTTGATTGTAAATATGATGACGAATACAGACCATACGATCAGTAGCAGTTCGATGTCTTTTTTGGTACGAATGACTATCGGAACTATAAAGGCACATATCAGGCCTATGAGTGTATATGGGGTGATGTTGATATTCCATGCCTCTATTACATTGTTGGGATTCAGTAATTCCAGGAAATAGAATAGGAGCCAGGCTACAAACAAATATGTCATTATGTTTCGTCCGGGCTTCCAGTTTGTTTGCTCGTCATTGTTAAGCTGTATCAGGCAAGTAGTCGTTAACAACAAGATAAATATCATGGAAAAAAGACCTATCTTGATATTCATTATAATGTTTGCCGCAACCAGTGCAAACTGTGCGGCAAGCAGAATATGAAAAGTTACTATCCTGTTATTCATCGTCTTCGTCTTCTACTTCTTTGGTCTTATTCTTGAAGTTGAATATGATTTTTTCAGTTAATGATAATTGGCTGAGATGATAACCGATTTTACGTAATAACGTATACGGTGGCAGCTGACCGGTGAAATCTTCTACTGCTCCCCGTCCGGCATTGGTCAGGCAGATACGGAACGGAACATCTGTTGTTCCCAGCTGGACCATAAGCTGGTCACAAAGCTGTTTGTCGAATGTTTTCCAACCATGATTCGCCGAAGCTATCAGGATGTTGGCATTGGCATCGTGCAACAGTGCACTGGGTATGCTGCTCTCCGATAACGGCGGATAGGCAACTATCAGGATGTCTTCTCCTTGTAAAGTGTAGAAGTCTGTGATGTTCTTAGCTAACAAATATTGAGTGGAATTGGTGTTGAAATCCACTCCGTGGGTGATAAATCTTGTATTCAACATACGGCTTTGCATATATCCGCAGACAAGGTTGCCTATTGTTTCTTCATCGGAATCTTCATTGATACTGAACAAATTGATGATGAATACACCCGGAGATTTTCGTTTGCCCAGAAAACGAAGCAGCGAATTGGTCAGCTCACTTGCGGAATGTTGCACGTAGGTCTTGGTCAGTCCTCCGTAACGGGAAGTCGAAAGGCTGGGGACAGCACCTACCACTTTATATCCCGTCACTCGCTTGGTGCGATCGGCATCCCGCAATGTTCTGTCAAGCATTTCTATTAGCAGCAATAAGGCAACAATTATTAAAAAACTGCCTATACACGCAGCTATGATGATTTGCTTCCGGTTAGTTGAATGGGGCGAGATCGGATAGGTCGGTTCATTCAGCACCTTCAGTGTAGCGGAGGTCATTTCCAGATTTTTCTTTCTTAATAAGGCCTCGTTATAGCTGTGCAATACGGTTAGATAGTTGCGCTCGGTAAAGTTAATCATACGCTCTTTCTGTTTGATCGTAGTACCTACCGGTGCAAAGAATACGTATCGCTCGTTCAGCTCTTGGCGCGAGTTCTGTGCAATTAGCAGTTCGGCTTTGGCCTTTTCATATAACAGGGTTTGTTCGAGCCACTGGTCGATGATGTTTGTTCGCAAAACACCTTCTTTGCTGTATTTATGTCCTACATAGGCATCTGTCAGTTCGCTTAGCTCTTTTTTAAGTTCACTCAATCGCTTCTTGTTGTTATTGAGAGCAGTAATGTCTTTATTATTTGAATCGGACATAGCTTCGACCTCCGAGATTCTTCCTGTTATATCGGAAGCTTCTTTTATTTTTCCGACAAACTCCATGTTTTTAATTATCTGTTTGGCGTTGCTGTCCATGTGCCGTTCTAATTCGTCGAGCATGGACCTGCTGCTGTTTAATGCAAACATTGCGTCCTGCTCTCTCAATGCGTATTCTTTGTTGATAGCGGCTATTTCCTTCGTTTCATCAAGATAATTGATGACGCGTTTTTCTACGTTGTATTTAGTTAAGTCTTCTTCTTCTGTACTAAGTTTCTTCCCGATCCTTTTCAGTTCTTCATCAAAGTATTTGATAACTTTGTCGGTCTCTCCATAACGGATACGGCGATATTCTTCCACAAACTCATCCATTAAGATACTTACTGTGTTGTATGCGATACCCGGGTCGCTGGATGAGTAGCTGATGTCCAGCAGATCGCTGGTCAGGCGGCGCTGTACTTTTATATTTTTCAGGGCATTATAGCTATAAAACGGATGAATATAGTAAAACAGGCCGTAAATATAGTTCTCTTTATGCGGCCGCATATATTTTTCCAGATTGGAGACTGTTTTGTATTCGCTTGATTTGTCTATCAGCTTTAGAATTTCATTCCCGTTCGGACTGTTTTTTAAATGGTTATATGTGGTGGTATAACTGGAAACAGTAATACCATTGGTTTCCCTGTCCGGATTTCCTTGGATAAGAACTCTGGCAAATAGTCGCAGGCACACTCGTTTTAGTGTACTTTCAGCTTGCATGATACTGATCAGATTGTCCATTGAATTTTGTACGGTAGCCCAGTCTGTCCGCTTGTCACTTTCCAGATTATATCCTGAAGCGACCCCGGTGTACAGAGTGGCCTTTACATCATATCCGCCCTGCATGTGGCGTGTATAATAGATGACTGATAGAGTGAAGAGGGTGGTTCCAATCAGCAATAACCACCGGTGGCGGAATAAAGTCTGTATGGTAGAGATAACAAAATTCATATCTTCTGTTTTTATTTTCGTATAATGGGGGTACGTGAAATAACCTCGAGTATCATCAGGCTTTTTGTTAACTCATATTTACTCTTTTCGTATGCTTCACGGGCTTGTGACTGTCTTTCTTTATCTGTTGACAGATCGGCCGATTCTATGGTTCCGTTGGCAAAGTTCTTTTCGGATATTTCGTATTGTACATTGGCAAGAATCAGGCTTTCACTTTTCATTTGAAGAACTCTTATCTGCGAAGTGGCCATGGCATACATCTCAATAATGTTTTTCTTAATCTCATCGTATTTGATCTCCTGCTCCAGTTGCGCGCTTTTCAGTATAAGCCTTTGTCGGCTGACACGTCCTTTGAGATCAAATAAATCATTTAACGGAATGCTGACACCTGCCCCCAGCGTATAACCGTTTTGCGCCTGAGTAGAATAGGTGAGGTAGGGAGCTATCGCCACATCTGTATAGGTAGATTCGTTGCCGAACATACCATATTGATAACTTCCCCTCAAACTGAAGAAGCCGAGAAATGCCCATTTTTCCTTTTGTAATAATTTACGCTCTATTGCTGTTTTAGCGTCTGCCAACTCATAGATAGGATTGTTTTTGGCATTTTCGAATAGAACGGACAGGGGAGGAAGATCTATCTTACTATAATCTTCGTCATTCAGTTGAGAATAGTCGCCGATTTCTTGCGCAACTACACGGGGGGTAGAGGCAAACAAAAGTAGTAATCCCGAAAAAAGATATATAAATTGCTTCATAAAAAAATCATATTATTTGCTCTTGCTGTGTTATAGCTTGCGCAAATATAAGGATTAATTTTATTTATGAGCAGTCTTTTATTATCTATTTTGCAATCTTTCTTGTTAATTGTGCGCGGATTACCGGTTAAAATGCCTCCGTCATATTGAAATAGAACAAATTCTGTTTGTTCACCATATCTCTGCCGTAGTCGAGACGCACATTCATACGGGGTTGGACTTCGATGCGCAACCCCAGTCCGAGGTTAGGAAGCACACCTTCTATCTTGCCAGGCGTAGGACCCATGAATCCGCATCCTCCCCATGCTACATAACCTACATGATTCAGCATTCTTTTCACCCACGTGCTTTTGTCCGTGTTTATCATCTGACGATATTCAGCCATTATTACATGAGAGGACTTGTCGCGAAACTGTCCCATATAATATCCGCGAAGATCAAAAGGGGTTCCGCTGAGTGCATATTTCGTCAGTGGAACATCTCCGAAGACGTTCTTAGTCTGTACCGTCCAGGCAACCACCTTGCGTCTGCCGACAGTCTTATATTGACGGTAATCGATCTCTAAACGGTAAAAATTGTCATCACCTCCGAATACTTTGCTATACATCATTCCGCGAAAATCAAGATATGTTCCCCGGTAAGCATTTGCCGGAACATCACGTGTGTCGTACGTCAATAAGAATCCGAGCCCCGAACTGAAATTTGTGTATCCGTGCTCTGTCCCTCCGGCTGCAATATACGAAGGTTGCTCGATCATTCCGGCGGCGGGTTTCGTGATCTTATCATAATTCAAATCAATCTGAGGGCCTGCAAAGAAGTTGCTTTTTCCCAGACGGAACAGAAACCACGGATTCACCTGAATGCCGCTGTAACGGTATTCGCTGGTGTCTTCTCCGCGAGGATAGTCTTTGTTGGTGCTATATCCGATGCCATAGAAGTTCTCAATCGTATTTTTGTAGGAGAAGGTACCGAAGATACGGAAACGGTCACCTTTGAAGAAAAGCTGCGGCTTGGTCATCAGGTTCAGACCGCCTTTAAACATCAGGGCAATCGCCATAGGGACGATCGAACGCCGCTGGGTAGTATCGCTGGGATTCATCCGGAATGTCATTAAAG
>OGZL01003977.1_pt1 | contig 10112 bp, 8 predicted proteins | sample 1576761 | NCBI WGS metagenome assembly OGZL01 (sample SAMEA3541595, study PRJEB24748) | human gut metagenome | biome: human gut; feature: human-associated habitat; material: faeces | place: China | collected 2012
ATATGAATCTAAGACATTTGTATTTAATGGGAAAGAATACACATGGATGTCTCCAGAACATTGTGTTGTAATTACAGGATATGATCTTAATAAGAATATTGTTTATATAATGGATCCTATGGAAGGTAATGTAACAAGGAATCTTGAGACATTTCAATCAAGATATGAAGCGATGCACAGCCAGGCTGTCTATATTATAGAATAATTAAGGGAGGGCAATATTGTCCTCCCTTTAGTCATGTTATTAGTTTGATTTAATATTGTGCCTTGCATTAAGCTTTTTGGCACAATGTATGAATGCAGGGAACAAAAATGCGTCAGCAGCAATCCATGCGATTGGTGAGGCGAGGCATGCACCCATGAATCCAATACTTGGAATGAGTATGATGGCTGCAAATGCACGGCCAATCATCTCTAAGATACCTGCTGATATTGCAAATACTGAGAAACCCATACCCTGTATGCAGAAGCGGACCACGTTAACACCTGTAAGTGGAATGTAGAAGCATGCAGATGCAAGGATGAACTGTCTTGTAAGAGCAATAATTGTTGTCTCAGATGCATTAACGAATAATAATGCAATATAATCTGTAGTGAAATACAGTGCAATAAGAGAAAGAACACTGTATACTGAACCGATTATCATAGCGGAGCGTACGCCCTGACCAAGTCTTTTAATCTTGGCAGCTCCAACATTCTGTCCGGCATAGGTTGCCATGGTTGAGCCGAGTGCATCAAATGGACAACAGGTAAAGTTGAACATCTTAGAACCGGCAGTCATTGCGGCTACATATGTTGAACCAAGTGTATTGACAGCAGCCTGAAGGATTGTACTTCCGATGGCTGTTATTGAATACTGGAGTCCCATAGGAACACCGTTCATACACAGGTTAGTGATAAATCTTCTATCAAGTACCCTTTCTGATTTGTCACCTTTTAAGATGTCATATTTCTTATACATATATATAAGGCAGGTAAGTCCCGAAATTAACTGTGATGTTACAGTTGCCCAGCCAGCTCCGGCAACCCCCATCTTACATACAAGAATAAGAAAGAAATCAAGTACTACATTTATTATTGAAGAAAGCACAAGGAAAACTACAGGTGTCTTACTATCGCCAAGCGAACGGATAACACCGGACACCATGTTGTACAGGAATACAGTTGGGATTCCTATGAATATAACTACTATGTAATTGTAGGCATGGTCAATAATATCTGCCGGTGTATTCATGATAATAAGTATTCTGCGGCAGAATATTACGGATGCAAGCGTAAGCACTATGGCAAACACAATACTGCAGATATATCCGTTAAATACATATTTTCTAAGGTCAGCAGGCTTCTTTGCACCAAAGCATTGGGCAACCGGAATCACGAATCCGTTACAGACTCCCATACAGAAACCGATTATCATGAAGTTGATAGAACCTGTTGCTCCAACTCCGGCAAGAGCTTCAACACCGAGAGTTTTACCAACGATTATTGTGTCAACAAGGTTGTAGAACTGCTGAAACAGCATTCCGAACAGCATTGGAACTGCGAATCCAAGAATATGCCTGGAAGGCGAACCATTTGTCATGTCTTTTACCATAGGATTTCCTCACTTTCGTATATTTATAAAGCCAAATGATTATACTATATTTTTGCAAACTGTCAAACTGATTTTGCACGAATTTGAATTAATTTAACGAATTATTGTCTTAATATGAAATGTCTGTTAAAATGCATAGGTAATATTTATGCGGAGGCAGATATGAAGAAAACTTTTGATGTTAAGAGACTTACAACACTGGCATTGCTTACAACAATAGCGCTGACAATATTTGTTGTGGAATCAGCAATACCTACGCTTGTTCCAATACCGGGAGTTAAATTAGGACTTGCCAATATAGTCACACTTTTTGTGTTAAAAAGATATAAATTCAGTGATGCAGCGATTGTGTTAGCTATGAGAATTATACTTGCTACAATATTTACAGGGCAGGCAGTATCATTTATATATAGTGTAAGTGGTGGATTCTTATGTCTTATTGTGATGGCAGCTGTTAATAAATTGCTTAGGGGACAGTATATATTCCTTACAGGTATACTTGGCGCGGTGTCGCACAATGCAGGTCAGATTCTTGCTGCATTTTTCATACTCAGATTGTCAGGTATATTTGCGTACATGCCGTTCCTTGTGATAAGCGGTGTTATAACAGGTCTGTTTACGGGCCTTGTGTGCTTCTTTGCAGACAAATATATTCCTAAAAAATATACTATGTAGCAGATGGAGGAGATTGTGAAAAAAAGAGTTATTGCAGTGGTGGCTGTGATTGTCCTGCTTGTCGGGGCAAGTGTGGCTTCTATTATATATATGAAATCAGGAAAGAATAACGGCAGAAAGACCGCTTATATATACAGAGATAACGAATTGTTAAGAACTGTTTCGTTAGATGACGTTAAGAATCCGTACACATTCAGGATTGAATATGGGGATGGAGAGTATAATGATATTCTTGTCGAGAATGGAAAGATTAAGATTGCTGATGCAAGCTGTCCGGATAAGCTGTGTGTAAATATGGGATATATATCTGAACCTTTAATGCCAATCACATGTCTGCCAAATCATCTTGTTATCAGAATTGTGAATGACGGCGAAGAATCGCCGTCACTCGATGGTGTTGTGTATTAATCATTTCATCCAGCGGCCAGAAGCACCACATGGAAGAACAAGTCCGTTGCTTGAAACAGGAAGACCTACTTCCTGTGAATCACAGTGTCCGCCAAAGCTCTTAAGCTCTGTGCTTAACATATAAGTAAGAACGGCCGGCTGAAGACCTGTAGTGTATGAATTAATAAGGAAAAATAATGGTTTATCAGAAAGAAGCTGTGCACAAAGCTTAACAAGCGGGTGTATAGCTTCTTCTATTTTCCAGATTTCTCCTTTAGGACCACGCCCATATGAAGGTGGATCCATGATGATTGCGTCGTAATGGTTGCCTCTTCTTATCTCTCTTTCTACAAACTTTACACAGTCATCAACTATCCAGCGGATAGGCTTGTCAATAAGTCCTGAAGACTGTGCATTTTCTTTAGCCCATGCGACTATACCCTTAGAAGCATCTACATGCGTAACATTAGCACCTGCGGCTGCACATGCAAGTGTTGCTCCACCAGTATAAGCAAACAGGTTAAGAACCTTTACAGGTTCGCTGCCACGCTTTTTCCTGGCATCAGAGATTATCTTTCCAAACCAGTCCCAGTTAGCAGCTTGCTCAGGGAATATTCCTGTGTGCTTGAAGCTGAATGGCTTTAAGTTGAATGTCAGCTCCTGTTCAAATGAAGGACTGTTGTAGTGAATCTGCCACTGCTGTGGAAGGTCAAAGAACTCCCATTCTCCGCCGCCCTTAGAACTTCTGTGGTAATGACCGTTCATATTCTTCCAGCCACGCTCTTTCTTAGGAGTGTCCCATATTACCTGTGGGTCCGGGCGTACAAGAATATACTTACCCCAGCGTTCAAGTTTTTCACCATTAGAGGTATCTATTACTTCATAATCTTTCCAGTTGTCAGCTATAAACATAATTAAGTATCCTTTTCTATATTAAAATATGTTGCGGTTTGGTACCGCATTTGTTATTAAATAATTATATACGAAAATATTAATAACTGCAATCGTGCAAAAATGTTTTGAACAGGCTTGTTTTATGTTAATATATTTCTATCGAAATTTGATTAAGGGGCGATGCATATTGAAAAATGTTAGTTTAAAGAATATACAGAAGGATATTGTATCAGGAATAATTGTTGCTCTTGTGTCAATTCCTATATCAATGGGATATTCACAGATTGCGGGACTGCCAGCGGTGTATGGTCTGTACTGCTCTATTCTGCCAGTGCTTATATATGGATTTGTTACATCTTCGCCGCAGTTTGTGTTCGGAGTGGACGCAACTCCGGCGGCACTTGTTGGTGGAACACTTGCAACGCTTGGAATAGTGTCAGGATCTGAGGAGGCAAAGGCAGTAGTTCCGGCGATAACTTTGGTTGCAGCATTGTGGCTGCTGCTTTTCTTCTTTATCAAAGCAGGACGTATTGTCAATTACATATCGACACCAGTAATGGGTGGATTTATAAGCGGAATTGGTGTGACAATAATTCTTATGCAGGCAGCAAAGCTTTTTGGTGGCAATGCTGGGACTGGCGAAGCGATACAGCTTGTTATGCATATAGCTGGCGAGTTTGGTTCATTTAATCTGCTCTCGGCAGTGCTTGGAGTCGGAACAGTTGTGATTATTCTTGTTGCGAAGAAGTTCATTCCAAAGTTTCCAATGTCAGTACTTCTTATGGTGCTTGGTGCACTTGCAACTGCAATTTTTCATATTGACAGATTTGGTGTTAAGCTTCTTCCACATGTTGATAAGGGGCTGCCGGGATTTTCGATTCCTGATATGTCAGTTGTGCTTAAGAATCCGTCAGAGATAATACTTCTTGGACTTTCAGTGGCAGGTGTTGTCATGGCGCAGACATTGCTGGCAGCTAATAATTATGCCAACAAATATGGCTATAAGGTAAGCAACAACAGAGAAATTCTGGCATATGCTGCTGCAAATGCGGCTTCTGCTGTAATTGGCGGATGCCCTTTGAATGGAAGCGTGTCAAGAACAGGAATTGCAGACCAGTTTGGCTGCAAATCACAGTTCATGTCAATAACAGCTTCTCTGACAATGCTTCTTATAGTGCTTTTTGGTACGCCGGTGCTTGAGTATCTTCCTGTACCAATACTTACAGGAATTGTTGTTGCGGCACTGATTGGAATTACTGAATTCGGGCTTGCAGTTAAATTATGGAAAACAGACCATACGGAGTTTGCAATATTTGTAGGTGCTTTCTTAGGTGTTCTGTTATTTGGAACGATATACGGAGTTGTAATCGGTGTAATACTTTCATTCATTGCAGTTATTGTAAAAGCTGTTGAACCGCCGAGAGCATTTCTCGGGGTGATACCAGGACAGGAGGGATTCTATAGTCTTAACAGATACAGCAATGTAAAGAAGATAAAAGGTGTGGTTATATACAGATTTAACGGAGCACTTTTCTTTGCAAATATTAATACATTTATAGATGATATAGAAAAGAATCTTGATGATAATACTAAATGGGTAATTGTAGATGCCGGAGGCGTTGGATCTATTGATGTGACGGCAGTTGACAGGCTTATGACTTTATATAAGGTGCTTGAAAAGAAAGGTATCAGATTCTATATTACAGAGCATGAACACACATTAAATGACCAGTTAAGAGAGCTTGGTGCAGGAGAGTTTGTTGAAAAAGGTGTTGTAAGAAGAACTATTCCGCTTGCCCTAAGAGATGCAGGTCTTGACAGACCTTATCCTGTCGAGGAGGAAGAAGAGCAGGCTGTTTCTGGCGAGGTACATGAGGACAACGAAAGACTTGCAGAAATTGAGTGGGCTTTTGGTGCAGATGCAGACGAATGGCTTGAGAAGATGGCAGCTGAGATGGCTGATGAGATTGGCAGTGTCAAGAAAGATGAGAAGAATGTTATTGTTGATGCTGAAAAGCATGCTGCATGGGGAAGAATAGGACTCTTTGATGAGAATGAACTGCTTGAGCGACTTGAGATGCATTTGTTTGATGATAAGAAATATCCTAATCTTGATATTGATGATATTGAGAAAAGAATTGATGAACGCCGCGTCGTTGTTGAGAAGAAGCTGGCACAGATTAATCCTGATGCAATACAGATGCTTAAGGAACACAGAAAACAGATACTTGACAGAATGAAGCTTCACAATCCGTATGCATATGAGCATATGATGGAGCAGAAGAAGAAGCATTATGAACATCTGAAGAAGAAAGACCCGGAGCTTGCACAGAAACTTAAGAATTTCTATAATCTTTCAGATGACGACAAATAATTGATATAACGGAGATAATTGTGAATATATTAAATGTTGAAAAGGTCAGCAAGACCTATGGAGAAAAGGAACTTTTTAATAATATAAGTCTGGGAATTAACAGTGGAGATAAGATTGGACTTATAGGGGTGAACGGAACAGGAAAGTCTACACTTTTAAAAATTATTGCGGGCATTGAAGAGCCGGATGAAGGACAGGTTGTCAAGGGCAAGGGGATTGAGCTTGCGTATCTTGCACAGACACCTCTGTATTATGAGAATGAAAATGTACTGGAATATGTTATGCGTGGAAAGCATGCGGACAGCCAGCCAAAAGCAAAAGAGATTCTTAACAAGCTCGGAATAACAAATCATGGCGCAATGATGAATATTTTATCAGGTGGTCAGAAAAAGAGAGCGGCACTTGCGAGAACTTTAGTTGAGCCGGCAAGACTTCTTATTCTTGATGAACCTACGAACCATCTTGATAATGACATGGTACTCTGGCTGGAACAGTTTATTAAGAATTTCAAGGGAGAACTTATCATGGTTACTCATGACAGGTATTTCCTTGATAATGTAACTAACAGGATTGTAGAGCTTGATAAAGCTTCCCTTTATAGCTACGATACGAATTATTCAGGCTTTCTTGAACTGAAGACCCAGCGTGAGGAGATGGAGAGGGCAACTGAGGCTAAGAGACAGAATATATTAAGGAAGGAACTCGCGTGGATAAGAAGAGGATGCCAGGCTCGATCTACCAAGCAGCAGGCACGAATTGACAGATTCGAGGATATGAAGGAGGCTTCAAAGCAGGCGAGAGCAAGATTTGACAAGCAGCTTATGGATATGAATTCAGTCAGCAGCAGGCTTGGAAGAAAGACTGTTGAACTCCACAACATTTGCAAAAGTTTTGGAGAGAGGACAATAATTGACGATTTTACCTACATTTTTCTAAGAGATGACAGAATAGGTATTGTCGGTGATAACGGATGCGGCAAGTCTACGCTTATGAAGATTATAGCAGGCCAGCTTGAACCGGACAGCGGCAGTGTTGAGGTTGGAGAGACTGTAAGAATCGGATATTTCATGCAGGAGAATGAACCACTTGACGACAGCCTTACTGTGCTAGAGTTCGTAAGAAGCATAGGCGAATATGTTACGACGGCAGATGGAAAGGCAACAGCGTCACAGATGTGTGAGAAGTTTCTTTTTACACCGAAGCAGCAGTGGACGCCTATAAGCAAGCTGTCAGGTGGTGAGAAGAGAAGACTTTATCTGTTAAGTGTTCTTATGAGTGCGCCAAATGTACTTATTCTCGATGAGCCTACCAACGACCTTGATATTGAAACTCTTGAGATTCTTGAGGAGTATCTTGATGGATTTTCAGGTATTGTAATCACGGTTTCACACGACAGATATTTCCTTGACAGAGTTGTTGACAGGATATTTGCATTTGAGGCAGGAGGCCACCTTACACAGTATGAAGGTGGTTATACGGACTACAGGGATAAATGTGTTTCTTCTATATATAATGTGGAATCAAATGGAACATCTGATGCGCCCAAATCAAAGGCAGCAGGTCAGGTGAAGAAAGCATATAACAGCCATGAGAATAAGATTAAGTTCACATATATGGAGCAGAAGGAATATGAGACTATAGATGATGATATAGAGGAGCTTGAAACTAAAGTTTCAGAACTTGATGACGAGATTGCAAAGAATGCAACTTCTTATTCTAAGCTTGCAGAACTTACTAAGGAAAAGGAAGATGTGGAAAGGCAGCTTGAAGAAAAGATGGAGCGATGGGAATATCTTAATGATCTTGCAGAAAAAATAGAGAAACAGAAACAGTAGTAAATATTAACAAAACAAGTGACATCAGAACAGATTATTTGGTTGAGCAAATCATATATTCATGGTATGATGATATATGATTTACTATATTAATCATATGAGGGAGGAAAAATTATGTTTTGTCCAAATTGCGGAACAAAGAACGAGGACGATGCACTATTCTGTGGAAACTGTGGAACACGTCTAGTGATAGATGTGCCTCAGGAGACACCGGTGCAGGAAAGTGTGGAAGAAGAGCCAGAGGTAACACCGGTACAGGAGAATGTGCCAGCAGGGTCGGAGGAAACACCAGTACAGGAGAGTGTGAAAGCAGAGCCGGAAGTAACACCGGTACAGCAAAGTGTTCCTGTTCAGCCACAGCAGGCTTTTGGCCAACAGCCTGTACAGCCTACACAGTTTACAGGTCAGAATTCTGGTCAGCAGCCTGCCAATAATAAGCCTGCCAGATTCCCTAAGGGTATAATTGCAATTGTAGCTGCGGGAGTTGCTGTGATAGCTGCCATAATTATATTTGTATGTGTGGGAAACAATGTGACAGATTATAAGAAAACTGCCAAGCAGTATGTTAAGGCGGTTGCAGAGTGCGAATGGAATGATGCGTATAGTCTTATTAATCTACCAGATGGGGAGTTCCTTACTAAGGAAGCATTTATTAATGTTCATGCAGATGCGACTGGTGAGAAAGTTGAAAAGATGGCAGCAGATGACATTGTCTCAACATATAGCAAGATGCCTGGTAACAAGGCTGTTAAGGTCGGATATATAACAGATTCGGGAATGCAGTATAATGATGTGTATCTAACAGTAGCCAATAAGCACTATATGCTTTTCTTTAAGAAGTATAAAGTCAGCGCTGAGAATCTTGTAGTAAAGGATGTTACAATAAAGGTTCCAAAGGGACTTACGTTATATATTAATGATGTTATTGTTGGCGATGGATATAAGTCGGATGCATCTAAGAATGGAAACGGCTCTTCTGATGAATATGTTATACCATATCTGTTCAATGGAAAGAATAATATTAAGGTAACTGGAGAATTTATAGAGGACTACACAACACAGCTTTATGCAGCACATGATGAAGATACATTTACTGTTGGAACATACAATGCAAAATATGTTAATTCGAAGCTTGAAGAACTTAAGACACAGGCAAGAACAGATGTGGATGCAATAATTAACGCTATACAGGCAAAGAAAGATTATTCAGCTATAGCCGACAGGGTGTGTAAAGAAGAAAAGAAGAACATAGAGTCAGCTTATAAGAATATTTACGACAGCTACAATGACAAATACAAAACTGTATCCGATTTGAAGATTTCCAAATTCACAGCTTCTATCGCGGATACATCTTTCAGAGTGGATTCAGATGATGGATGCCCGGTGATTAAAGTTTCAATTAAATTAGGATATACATACAAGATACAGTACTCAGGAAGTGATAAAGCTAACGACAAGAATAATAACAATAATTCAGCTTACATATATTATAAATATGAAGATGGTAAGTGGAAGATTAATTCTATGTATCTTGGATTTGGATTTTATTAAAATACTGTTTTGACCGGGACTTATGTTCCGGTCAAATTTGTTCTACATTGTACTAAAAAAAATACAATTTTTTCTGTTGATTTTATATAGGGAGTAGTGTATATTAATACTTGCTGTGACATTGATAGCTGTGAAGCGTGAGGTTGCTGCTTTAATAAAGCAGGTTTTCCGTGGAGCGAATGTCAATGCTGGAGATAATCTCCGGCGAAGAAACTGGCGACAAGTCACTGTACAAAAATCATCTGCAATCCGCAGAAATGACGCGCGTGGGTCGAATTATGAATGAGACTATATGATACGCGTGGGAGTGTGTACAGTCACCGCTTGTCGTACTTAAACAATAAAGTGCGAAGGAGGCGACTTTTTTTATGGCAAATCAGGTAATCAGAATTACTCTGAAGGCTTACGATCATCAGTTGATTGATCAGTCAGCTAAGAAAATCATCGAAACTGCTAAGAAGACAGGAGCACAGGTGAGTGGTCCGGTACCTCTTCCAACAAAGAAGGAAGTTGTTACTATTCTTAGAGCTGTTCACAAGTACAAGGATTCAAGAGAGCAGTTCGAGCAGAGAACTCATAAGAGACTTATCGATGTATTATCACCATCTCAGAAGACTGTAGATGCATTATCTAAGTTAGAGATGCCAGCTGGTGTATTCATCAACCTTAAGGTAATGAACTAATCATTATCTGGAATTTTTCATTATTAAAGCAATAATCCTAAGGGTTTAATATAGAAGTAACAAGCAGTGGTGCGGGTTCCACTTATATTAGCTGTTCTAGGATGACAGGATGCGCTGTG
>OGZL01003980.1_pt1 | contig 10108 bp, 8 predicted proteins | sample 1576761 | NCBI WGS metagenome assembly OGZL01 (sample SAMEA3541595, study PRJEB24748) | human gut metagenome | biome: human gut; feature: human-associated habitat; material: faeces | place: China | collected 2012
ATAATTAAAAGGCTATCCCCGCCGATAGGCGAGAAGAAACGATGATGAAACCCGCTTTGCGGGGGTTGGGGTACGGGACTGTATTTTCCCCGGGAAATTCCCCCATAACTTCGTCCAATCTGATCCCAGCGATCTTGAGAATAGGAGATACTATGAGCAACATCGAACAGGTAAAACAAAGCCACTATGACGAAACACAGATCCAGGTGCTGGAGGGACTGGAAGCGGTCCGCAAGCGCCCCGGTATGTATATCGGTTCCACAGGCCCGCGCGGCCTGCACCACCTGGTATACGAGATCGTGGATAACGCCATAGATGAGGCGCTGGCAGGCTACTGCACCCACATCGAAACCGAGATCCTGGAAGGCGATGTCATCCGTGTCACCGATAACGGCCGCGGCATCCCCGTGGGCATCCACCCCAAAATGGGCATCCCCGCGGTCACGGTGGTTTATACCATCCTGCATGCCGGCGGTAAGTTCGGCGGCGAGGGCTATAAGGTTTCCGGCGGTCTGCACGGCGTGGGCGCTTCGGTCGTCAATGCCCTTTCGGAGTGGCTCATTGTCGAGGTCAAAAACGGCGAGCACATCTACCAGCAGAAATTCGCCCGCGGCGTGGCCCAGGGCGATCTTCAGATCATCGGCGATACCGATGAGACCGGCACCCGTGTTACCTTCAAGCCGGATGGCGAGATCTTTGAGGAGTTGGTGTATGACTATGAAACGCTGCACACCCGTCTGCGGGAGCAGGCCTTCCTCAATGCCGGGGTGCGCATGACCATCACCGACCGCCGTACCCCCACGGGCCCCAGCGATTCCATGTGCTACGAGGGCGGCATCCGCTCCTTTGTGGAGTTCATCCACCAGCGCCGCGGTCTGGAGGCCCTGCACGAGGATGTCATCTACATGAAGGGCGACAGCGGCGATAATGTGGCGGAAGTGGCCATGCAGTACAATGACAGCTACAATGAGCTGCTGCTTTCCTTTGCCAATAACATCAATACCGGCGAGGGCGGTACCCACGAGGACGGCTTTAAGCAGGCGCTGACCCGTGTGCTGAACGCCTATGCCCGGAAAAATAACCTGCTGAAGGACAGCGACAAGAACCTTTCCGGCGAGGACTGCCGCGAGGGTCTGACCGCTATCATCAGCGTCAAGCTGCGGGAGCCGCAGTTTGAGGGCCAGACCAAGGGCAAGCTGGGCAACACCGAAATGCGGCAGGTGGTTTCCGCCATCGTTACCGATAAGCTGACCACCTACTTTGAAGAAAACCCGCAGGTCGCCCGCACCATCATCGAAAAGGCCATTACCGCCAGCCGCGCGGCCGAAGCCGCCCGCAAGGCGAGAGAAGCCACCCGGCGCAAATCTCCGCTGGAGGGCGTGGGCCTGCCCAGCAAGCTGAAGGACTGCAGCGAGCGCAATAACGAGCGCACAGAGCTGTTCATCGTCGAGGGCGATTCCGCCGGCGGCTCCGCCAGCGATGGCCGCGACCGCCGTTTCCAGGCCATCCTTTCGCTGTGGGGCAAGATGCTGAATGTAGAGAAGGCCCGCCTGGATAAGGTATACAGCAACGAAAAGCTGCTGCCCATCATCGCCGCTGTGGGCTGCGGCATCGGCGAGGACTTTGACGCCAATAAGATCCGCTACAATAAGATCATCATTATGGCCGATGCCGATGTGGACGGCAGCCATATCCGCACGCTGCTGCTCACCTTCTTCTTCCGTCACATGCGCCCGCTCATCGAACTGGGCCATGTCTATATCGCGCAGCCGCCGCTTTATAAGGTCAGCCGCGGCAAGCAGTTCCACTATGCCTACACCGAAGCCGAGCGGGACGCCTGCATTGCCGAACTGAATCCCGATGGCACCGGCAAGGTGGATATCCAGCGGTACAAGGGCTTGGGCGAGATGGACCCCGTACAGCTGTGGGAAACCACCATGGACCCCGCCCGCCGTGTCATGCTGCGGGTGAACATGGAGGACGCCATGCGTGCCGATGAAACCTTTACCATCCTGATGGGCGATAAGGTGCAGCCCAGAAGGGAATTTATAGAGCAGAACGCCCAGTATGTCACCAATCTTGATGTTTGATGACGCAGAAAGGAGCCGAAAAAATGAGCAAGGATAAAACTCCCAACAATATGGGCGATTTTGATGCCATTAATGAAGTAGTGGATGAGGTAACCGCTGAAAACAGCCTGCACAATGAGGGCCGGATCATCCAGGTGGAGCTGGACCACGAAATGCGCAAGAGCTTTTTGGAATACTCCATGTCGGTCATTGTGGACCGTGCCCTGCCCGATGTACGGGACGGATTGAAGCCGGTTCACCGCCGCATTCTGTTTGCCGCCGATGAGGACGGCCTGACCCCCGATAAGCCCCACCGCAAGAGCGCGACCATCGTCGGTGATGTGCTGGGCCGGTATCATCCGCACGGCGATGCCAGTGTTTACGATGCCATGGTGCGCCTGGCGCAGACCTTCTCGCTGCGCTATCCGCTCATCGATGGCCACGGCAACTTTGGTACCATCGATGGCGACCCCCCCGCCGCCTACCGTTATACCGAGGCACGGCTGAGCAAGATTGCCCTTTACATGCTCTCGGATATCGATAAGGACACCGTAGACTGGAACCCGAACTTTGATGACCAGCGCAAGGAACCTGTGGTACTGCCCAGCCGCTTCCCCAACCTGCTATGCAATGGCTCGGTGGGTATCGCGGTGGGTATGGCCACCAATATCCCGCCCCACAACCTGCGGGAGGTCAGCGACGCGGTATGCTACCTCATCGACCACCCCGAAGCCGAGCTGAATGAACTGATGCAGTACATTCAGGGGCCGGATTTTCCCACCGGCGGCATCATCATGGGCCGCAGCGGCATCCGGGCGGCCTATGCCACCGGCCGCGGCAAGATTACCCTGCGCAGCAAGACCGAAATAGAGGAAATGAAGAACGGCCGGGAGCGCATCATCGTGCGGGAGATCCCCTACATGGTGAATAAGACCCGTCTGATCGAGAGCATCGCCCAGCTGGTAAAGGATAAGCGTGTCGACGGCATCAGCTACATCAATGATGAAAGCGACCGCGAGGGCATGCGCATCGTCATTGACCTGAAGATGGGTGCCAACGCGCAGGTGGTGCTGAACCAGCTGTATAGCTTTACCCAGCTGCAGGATTCCATCGGCGTCATTATGCTGGCGCTGGAAAACGGCGTGCCCAAGGTAATGACCCTGAAGGAGATGCTGGAGCAATATCTCAAGTTCCAGTTTGAGGTCATCACCCGCCGTACCGCCTACGATCTGAAAAAAGCCAAAGAGCGTGAGCACATTCTGGAGGGTTTGAAGCTGGTGGTGGATAAGACCGATGAGGTCATCTACATCATCCGCCACAGTAAGGACCAGAACGATTCCAAGCTGAACCTGATGGAACGCTTCAGCGTGACCGATCTGCAGGCCGCCGCCATTGTGGCCATGCGTTTGGGACAGCTTTCCGGCATGGAGCGCATTAAAATTGAGGATGAATTGGCCGGAATCCTGGAAAAGGTGAAAAACCTGGAGGAGATCCTGCGTACGCCCTCGATGATTTACGATATCATTCGCACCGAGCTGACCGCCATCCGGGATAAGTTCGGCGATGACCGCCGCACCGCTATCGAAACGGTAAGCGGTGAAGTGGATATTGAAGACCTCATCCCCGAGCAGCAGTCGGTCATCACCCTTACCCACGGCGGCTACATCAAGCGCCAGCCTGTGGAGGTATACCGCACCCAGCGCCGCGGCGGCCGCGGAGTTTCCGGTGTGGCCCGCAAGGATGAGGACTTTGTGGAGGATATGTTCATCACCTCCACCCACGATTATGTCCTTTTCTTTACCAACCGCGGCAAGATGTACCGCATGAAGGGCTATGAGATCCCCGAAACCGGCCGGGCCGCACGCGGCAGCCATGTGGTCAATCTGCTGCCCATCGAAAAGGATGAAAAGATCAGTGCCATGATAAGGGTGGACGAGGTGGAAAACGACAGCTACCTTGTCATGGTCACCCGCAACGGCACCATCAAGCGCACCGCGCTTTCCGCTTACCGCAATGTCCGCAAGGGCGGCATTATCGCCATTAACCTGGAGGAGGGCGATGAGCTGGCATGGGTGCGCAATACCACCGGCGAGGATGATCTTATCATCGCCACCCGGCAGGGTGTGGCCATCCGCTTTGCGGAAAGTGATGTTCGCCCCATGGGCCGTACCGCCACCGGTGTCCGGGCCATCCGGCTGGATGAGGGCGATGAGGTCATCGCCATGGCCACCTGTGAGGAGGGCGGCTATCTGCTGACCGTCACCGAAAACGGGCAGGGACGCCGCACCCCGCTGGAGGAATACCGTACCCAGAACCGCGGCGGCCGCGGTGTCCGCAACTACGATTGCGAAGGCAAGGGCACCCTGGTGGCCGGCGTGCGTGTAGTGGGCGAGGAGGACGATGTCATCCTCATTGCCGATGACGGCATCATCATCCGCATCCCCTGCGAGCAGATCGCGGTGCAGAGCCGCTACGGCGGCGGTGTCCATGCTATGCGCCTGGAGGAAGGCAGCCGGGTCGTTGCCCTGGCCCGCGCCCCCCGCGAGGAGGACACCGAAGAAGCCGATGGGGAGGAGACCGCCGAGCCCCAGGAAGCAAGTGATGAAAATGTAACCGAAACCCCGGCAGAAGAATAAAAGAGTCTGCCGAGTCCCAAAGCCTCCCCTGTGTAAGGGGAGTTGGAAGCGTACCAACCAAAAGCCTCCCTTGTGTAAAGGGAGGTGGTGAGCGGAGCGAACCGGAGGGATTGCCGACCAAAACTATGCCTTAGTTTCATTTCGCCTGTCGGCGTCGCGGAGCCTTTAGCAAAGGCATAATTTGCACGGCTACCGCCGGGGTACCGTCTTCTGGTGGAAAAATTCATGGCACAGTCCTGTACCATTCTTCTATCCACCCACCTAATTTCTGAGGTGGAGAACCTCATCGACCACACCATCATCCTGCGGGAAGGGCGCATTCTGCGCAACGCGCCGACAGAAGAACTGCTTACCTCCGCCTACACCCTCTCCGGTCCTGCCGGGCTGGTGGAGCAGTACACCGAAGGAAAGCAGATCCTGACCAGCCATTCTCTGGGCGGCCTAAAGACGGTTACCTTGCAGGAGGAATCCACCGAACCCCTGCCTGCCGGCCTGGAACGAAGCTCTATGCGCTTACAGGATTACTTCATCAGTCTGCAGGAAGCAGAGGACGGCACAGCAGAGAGAAAGGATGCAAACCATGTCTATGAATCTTAAACCCGCCATTCGCTACCAGCTCCGAGAATACCTGATAAGCTGCCTTGTCTTTTGGGCCATTAACGCCCTTCTCATCGGCATAGGATTTCTCGTGTTATCCCTCAACCTGGGGAGCGGGGACCGCTCCGGCTACACATACAACGGATATGGTTTTGCCTGTGCCATCTTTTTCTTGGTCTTTGGACTAATTCTTCCCCGACAGGCCATTCGCCTGCCGGGTCTTCGCCTGTGCGTACAGATGGGAGTCTCGCGCCGGACAACCTTTCTCAGTCTTTTTCTCTCCGCTTTGCTGCCCGCTGTCTGCCTCTCTCTGGCGGGAGAACTGATGCTGTCCCTGGCCCAGTTCGCCGCTGATCATACCCAATTTCAGTTGGAGTTCTCTGATCTGTTTAGTATGATCTATCTCAAGCAGGGGCTTCCCCTGACCCTCCTGCAGCACACCGCCTCTATTCTCTTTTCCGCCGCCTGCATGTTGGCCTGTTACTCCCTCGGCCTCTTCTTCACCTTTCTATTTTGGCGGCTGAACAAGGTCGGCTGTATTGTCGCGGCCTTGGCGATCCCGGTCTCTCTGATCGGCGTTCCCCCCTTGCTGGCAAAAGCAGAAGAAGTTTTTCCCCCTGTTCGCACCCTGTTTCTCACTCTGGGCGACACCTTCTTTCACTCGCCGTGGGGTGCAATCCTGCTCCTTCTGGTCGTCGTTCTTTTGTTCTCCCTCATCGGGTGGCTGCTCATTCGCCGGACCAATATCCGAGGCGGAATGCTTTCCAGCAAGTAACCCCTTCAGCGCATACTTACCATCAAAAAGGAGATTCTCTATGCTAACGCTCAATCACGTGACAAAATACTACGGAAAAAATCTGGCCAACGACGATATCAGTTTCCAGGTTGACAGCGGCCAGATTGCCATTCTTCTGGGGCCCAACGGCGCTGGAAAATCCACCATCATCAAGTGCATTGCCGGGCTTCTCCGGTTCCAGGGTGACATCACCATCGGTGGCCACGGAAACAAAACCACCGAGGCCAAACGTCTGCTGGCCTATATCCCTGAAACACCAGCGGTGTATGACATGCTCACCGTCTCAGAGCATCTGGAGTTTATCCGGCGGGCCTACCGCATAGAGGACGACGGGTATGGCGAGAGACTCTTGGAACGCTTTGAACTGGCAGACAAACGGGATAAGCTGGGCCGTGACCTCTCCAAAGGAATGCAGCAGAAGCTGTCCATCTGCTGTGGGTTGGTTCATCGCCCAAAGCTGATCATTTTTGACGAGCCCATGGTGGGGCTGGACCCCCACGCCATCAAGGAATTAAAGCTGCTTTTCCGGGAGCAAAAGGCCCAAGGCGCCGCCCTCCTCATCTCCACCCACATGATTGACAGTGTGGAGGATTACTGGGATGTCACACACATCATGGTGAATGGGCGTTTTGCCGCCACCCAATACAACAGGCCAGAGGAATTGAAGGCCCGCAGTCTGGAGGACCTCTTCTTTGCCATTACAGAGGGAGGAAAACCGTCATGAGCGCCCTGACTTATCTGACGCTGACCCGGCTGAAAAACGGGATTCGAGACTTGCTGCGGAAACCTGCCCGGCTGATCTATGTTGTTTTTTTGCTGGCCCTCTTGGTTTTCGCTGTGCAGGGCAGCGGCAGCACATACCCTCCAGAGAGCTACCGGGACCTTCGTGAAGTGGTGGCCATGGCGACCGCCCTGTTCCTCTTTATCTTCCTTCTCACTGTCTGGAACGGCTTCTCGAAAGGGGGAACGATTTTTTCCCTCTCCGACGTGAACCTTCTCTTCCCCTCCCCCATTCACCGGACCCGCACGCTATTCTACGGCCTCCTGCGGCAAATCAGCACAGCACTCTTGCTGGGCATCTTTCTCTTCTACCAATATGGATGGCTTCATAATCTCTATGGCATCACCATGGCGTCCACGGTCGCGCTCTTTCTATGCTACACCGCAGCGGTCTTTCTGGGACAAGTTACCGCCATGACCATTTACACCTTTACCAGCAGCCATGAGGGAGCCCAAAAACTCTTAAAGGGCCTGATCATTCTCTGCCTGCTTTTGGTGGCTGGATGGCTCTTCTGGGGATTCTGGACCTCCCCCGACCAACGGTTGGCCGGAGTAATTGACGCTTCGGTCAGTCTGCCGGTACAGCTCTTTCCAGTGGGCGGTTGGCTGGGCTGGGTTTTCTCCGCCTGCCTTGGGCTGGGTACCTGGTGGCCTGGGCTTCTTCTCTGCCTGGCCTGGTTTTTCCTCCTTCTCTTCCTTTTGACACACTTCGACCGGGATTGGTACGAAGATGTCCTCCGTACCGCTGAGCTGGCCCAATCCGCCATTGTCGCTAAAAAGGAAGGCACCATGGAGTCTGTCCCAGGCAAAGTCCGTATTGGAGCAACCGGCTTGAAGAAGGGATGGGGTGCCTCGGCCTTCTATTATAAACACAAAATTGAGAACCGGCGGGGCAGCTGGATGCTGTTGCCCCCTGCCAGCCTGATCTTTGCCGTGGTGCTCATTGGCTTTTCCTTTTTCATGCGAGAGAGCGGCATCCTCCCTGTGTTCGCCTTTGCGGTGTACCTACAACTCTTCACCGCAGGACAGAGCAGAATCAATCGAGAACTCTACAAACCCTTTATTTACCTGGTGCCAGAGTCCTCCTTCTCCAAGCTTCTGCACTGTCTGCGGGAACTCGTCCCCTCCGCGCTGGCAGAAGCCATTGTGGTCTTTGTCCCTGTGGGCCTGATTTTAGGCATGGGGCCTGGTGCTATTCTGGTCTGTCTCTTCGCTCGGATGAGCTATGCTCTCCTGTTTCAAAGCGGCAACCTTCTGCTGGAACGGTTTTGGAGCGGCGCCAGCAAGGCTCTGATCATGTTCCTCTATTTCTTGATTCTAATTCTCTTGACCCTGCCCGGCATCCTCATTGCAGTGTTTTTGATGGTGCTTCTGAACTTGCCCGGCGGTGTCAGCGGCGGACTTCTGGTGGCTGGAATCATCAATATTCCGGTGGCACTGCTCCTTTTGTACCTCCTGCGTGACATGCTGCAGTACGCCGAATACAACCGCTAACGCCTCTGTCCTCTGGCTCAGCTTTTTCTGGGCCAGAGGCTTTTTCTTGCAGTGTTCCAAAAACTATTGTAAAATGGAGGATACTCGAGAGGAGGAGCTTGCGATGGAATATACCTTTGACCAAGTGGCCGATCTGTTGGATGAGATGGCCGAGACTTTTCCACCTGTGTTCTTTGAGCAACTGAACGGAGGCATTCTTCTCCAAGAAGAGGCCAAGCCGGACCCCATGTTTCCCGAGGGCGAGGTCTACTTCATGGGGGAATACGTTCAGGACAGTTACCTGGGCCGATATATTAACTTATATTATGGTTCTTTCCTGGCCTCCGCCCGCAATGAGAGTTGGTCAGAGGAAACCTGGCGGGAAGAGCTTTACACCACGCTGGCCCACGAGTTTACCCACCACGTGGAATCCCTGGCCAACGCCCACGGTTTGGACGACAAAGATGAGGAAGAGCTGCTTCGTCTTTTGGAGAAATATCGGGACGCTCCCTGATGCCTGAGCCCTGTGTCCGATTGTTTCCCCTCTATATATTGTGGTCTCTTTTGGCCCGTCCCTTGACGAATTTTGTCGAAGGCCGGAAAAAGTTGCAGAACGGTTTCAATATATTGAAAAAGAATTACAAACGTTCACAAAATATTCCACAAAAGCCTTGAAATTCATCATCTTTTGTAGTATCATGGTAAAAACGCTTGATAGAAGCAAGAGTTGTGTTCTTGTCACATTGGGGATTTCGACCAAGAGAGAGCATATCAATACAGAGGAGGTACGCACATGTCATTCTTTAGCGCGTTGCGCCGAAAGCCGGAAGAAGAGGACCTGTACGAGGATTACGAAGAAAGCTATGCCTACGAGGACGAGGGACAGGACTGGGCATCCGAGGGAGTTCAGCCCATCCACAGCGTTGCAGATATGCAGATCGTCTTGGTGGCTCCCCAGGAGTACAAGGATGCATCCAAGATCGCTGACCTTCTCCGGGATATGAAGTTTGTGGTGCTGAACCTGGCCAAAACGGAGCGGGATGTCGCCCGCCGCTTATTGGATTTTGTGTCCGGCGTGATCTATACTGAGGATGGCCACATTATGAAAGTCGCCACCAATGTCTATGTAGTTGCCCCCTATTTTGTAGATTTGCTGGGAGCCCCCGGCGAGAGCGACGAGCTTTATTTTTAATGAAAAAGAGCAAAACACAGGTGCACGGCGGCCCCATGCACCTGTGTTTTTTCTTATTTTCATCCGGTCAGCAGTTTTTCCTCGGTTTCTTTACATCAACACGTCTTCCAATGCCTCCGGGTCCAAAACAGTAACCGTCCCCCGCCCCAGGGAAACAATGCCCCGGCCGGCAAACTGGTTGAGCATCCGGGTCACAACCTCCCGGGAGGAACCGATATACCGGGCGATCTGCTCATGGGTCGCAGAAAAGGAGGGAGACTGTCTCCGCTGGCTCTCCTCCAGCAAAAAGGTCGCCAAGCGCTTTTCCAGGCTGAGAAATATAATCTGCTGCATGGTCCGCAGCACCCCGGAATACTGAATCACCGCCTGCTTATAGACCAGCCGTTCCACATCCGGGTTGCTGTTCATCAGCTGTGAGAGCGTCGGTGCGGGCAGGATTGCAATCTCAGAATTCACCTCTGCGGTGATATGACTTTCAAACTCCAAGCTCTGAAGCACGCAGGCCGCTGAAAGAATACAAGATTCTCCTTTTTCAATGCGGAATACGGTAATCTCTCTCCCCTCT
>OGZL01003984.1_pt1 | contig 10106 bp, 13 predicted proteins | sample 1576761 | NCBI WGS metagenome assembly OGZL01 (sample SAMEA3541595, study PRJEB24748) | human gut metagenome | biome: human gut; feature: human-associated habitat; material: faeces | place: China | collected 2012
CACAATGCGGTTCCATTCATCATCGTTCAACTCATATCGCCTTAACATAATAAACCCCCCTTTTTCTTTATTTTAACATGAAAAAGGACATTAAAATATATGTTTTGTGCAATATTTAATTTTCAAACACGCTCTAGATACATGTATGTATCTAAAAGATATTATACGAGAGGTGGTGTAAATTATGAGGTTCTATACATGGAAAGATATTGAACGATATATTTTAATGCATCATGATGAGTGGAAAGATGAATTATACGATATAGAAGTTTATCCGAATGAAATGGTTGTATACCCAAAATCAGAACAGGGTACGCTGCAGAATGCTGTATTAAAGAAACTTTTTCCGAAAAATATTGCACCTGATAATTTAAGTATAAAATTGGATGGTCAGGGAGAAGATTTGATGATTTTATATGAGTACGAGTACAGTCCGGTTACTGTAAGAACGTTGCCATTGTTTAAAAAGGCGATTTATGAAGATTCCATATATCCGACGGAGCAGTTGGCGGATCTTAGCTGTCCGGTTTTTGCATTTCATTCTTATAAGGGTGGAGTTGGACGAACACTGTCGCTTATTGCATTTGCACGGGCATGGACCAATCTTCAGAAGAATCCGGAAAACAGCAAACTTTTAATTATTGATTCTGATCTGGAGGCACCGGGACTTACCTTAATCCAGGGTGATCTAAATGATAGTGCTTTTAGTTATTTGGATTTATTAACTTTGATTCAGGATAACAGCAATGTAGAGGAAATTGTATCAACGGCAGGAAATTTAATGGGGACGATTACCTTGCCAATCGAAACCAGCCAACAGAGAGTAGAACATTTCTTTCTTCCGACATATCGTTATGAAGAACAATTGTTTGATCTGTATGCAAGTCCGCAAACAATCACTGCCAGTCGAAATAAAGAATATATTTTGGCAGAAGTACTTTCAAAACTGGCAAGTAGTTTAGGGGCAACAGCAGTTCTGGTGGATCTTCGTGCGGGGATCAGCGAATATTCAGCACCATTGTTGCTTGATCCGCGAGTGAAAAAATATTGTGTAACTTCTACTTCTCTTCAGTCTGTAATGGGAACAAAGCAGGTATTAAGTTTTATTGCAAAAGGTCTGAAGATAAAGGAAGATACGCTTCTGCCTACTGTTTTTCTGGGCATGATTCCGGAAACTTTTTCAAGAAGAGAGAAACAGGAAATCAAGGAAAATTTACTCGGATGTTTTGAGACTACAGAGGTAAAAGAGGAACTTCTTGATAATATGATCGTGGAGCTTCCGTTTGCCAGTGAATTAATACATTTAACAGAATGGAAGCAGATTTTAAATGTTTTAAAAGACAGGGATATGTATGATGCTGTCAAAGAATTAGTAAAGCCTTATTGTATATCAGAAGAACCAGCAAGAGGAATGTATACAGAAAAACAGCATCAGATCATTACAAAACAAATTTGTGACTTTGCGAATAATCAGATCACGGCTGAAGCCAATGGAGCGGAAGAACTATTATTAACCGAACCGATTAAAAATCTTTGTGCTCGTTTCAATCACCAGGTTCCAGTAACGGTTGTTCAGGGAGCAAAGGGATCTGGAAAGACATTCTTGTATCGTCAGTTGATAGAAAAGAAAAACTGGAATTCTTTTTTTTCTGAAATTACTCATAAAAAAATCAGTGAGGAAAATGGCTATTTTATCCCCGTTTTAGCACCGCAGAATATTTCACAGATTCAAACGGTTCTGGGACAATGTATTGACTGTTTTAATGGGGCATTGCCTTTTGCAGATGTTTCACAGAGTATCTACAGTGACAATTCTTACAGACTGGATCTTAAAGCGAATAAAGAAATTGACTGGATGAATTTTTGGGAACAATTGTTTGTAAATTCCGTTAATAAAGAGTTTACCTCATTTGCTCAACTGAATGAAAAATTAAAAGAAGAGGAAAAGACAGTTATCTTTTTGATTGATGGGCTGGAAGAGATATTAAAAGCAGTATCTTCAAATAAAAATCAGCAAAAAGCGATAGAAGTTTTATGCCAGGGAGTTTTGAATACTATCAGTGCGAGATATGAAAATATTGGTCTTATTATTTTTATACGAAGCGATATGGCACAGAATGCAATTACAGTTAATTATGAGCAATTCAGGCAGTCATTTGCCTATGCAGAACTGAAATGGTCTTCGGCAGAAGCTTTAAAGTTGGCAGTTTGGCTGGTAAGCCATGCAAACAGTGATTTTTATCGGGAAAGTATTCCGATTGAAAATGCGTCACAGGAAATAATCGATAAATATCTGGAAGAACTCTGGGGATTGAAATTAGGAAAGAAGGATTCAAATGAAGCGTATTCATCACGTTGGATACTGGCAGCTCTTTCCGATTTTAATGGACAACTTCAGGCACGTGACATTATCCGGTTTTTGAAATATGCAGCAGGGCAGAATATGAAAAAACCGCCGTATGATGATCGGATATTAATGCCTGCAGAGATACGTTATGCAGTACCAAAGTGTTCAAATGCCAAAATCAGTGATATTAAGGCGGAATATGAAAATTTAAAGCCTATTTTTGAAAAGTTGGAAGATTTGCCGACAGACGAAAAAACACTTCCAATGAATCTGGAAAATAATATATTTACATCGGCAGAAGAAAAGTCCATGACACAATCCGGATATTTGAAACGTGATGGAGAAAAACTTTATTTACCGGAAATTATACGTCATGCACTGGGATTTCGATATGAAAAAGGTGCAAGACCGAGAGTATTGTCTTTGCTTCTTAAACATTAAAAACATGGAAGGTTAAAAAGAAAGACTCCACAAATCAAAGAAATAGTGGTATGATAGATAGACTTTAGATTTATTGGAAAACTTGAAAAAGAAAAAATTGGAGAAAATATCATGAAATTTTTTGTGACAGGTGTCGGCGGACAGCTGGGACATGATGTAATGAACGAACTGATCAGGAGAGGACACGAAGGTGTCGGTTCTGATATTCAGGAGCAGTACAGCGGAGTGGAAGATGGTTCTGCCGGTAACCACAGTAGAATATGGCTTAAGCAAGGCAGCAAGGCCGTTTAACAGCCGTCTGGATAAAAGCAAGCTGGTGGAAAATGGATTTACCCCGCTTCCGACCTGGCAGTGTATTCCATCATTGCAGAAAACAATGCCGGACAGTATTATCCCGATTATGCGTATAACCATCCATTATTTACAGACCGGATGAAAATCTACAGTGACACAAAAGTCTCCGATTTCATTAACAGCATAACAAGAGATCAAAGCCTTGCATTTCTGGATGGATGGAATGAGAAACAGGATCACCGTCAAAAGATATACATATCTTATGATTCAACAAATAAAAACTGTCAGGCAGGTGATATTGATTTCGTAGAGTACGGTCATCCCAAAGAAGACAAGGGAGCACCTGTTATAAATTATTCTGTTGCCTATGATGGAACCAATGCAAAACCGCTGTACTATGAAGATTATCCGGGAAGTATTGTGGATGTGTCACAGCTGCAATATACACTGGAAAGAGCTGGCGGTTATGGATACCGGAATGTTGGCTTTATCCTGGACAGAGGATATTTCAGTAAAGAAAACATACACTACATGGACAAGTGTGGATATGAGTTTATCATTATGATGAAGGGGATGATTGGATGTTCACTATTACGGTTTCAAAAATCAGTGAAGTTCAGGGAGATTTTAAGCCTCGTATCGTTAAGGCAAAAGGAAGCATTCAACAGTATCCAGACTGGGATGAAGATGAGTTTGACGAAGAATAATGTGCTGTTTGTGACTAACGAGAGTTAATTTTACAGGAAGTTAAAATACATATTAGAAGGTAATTATAGTTAAATTTTTGAAAATTTGAAACAAAATGTAACATTAGAATAATAAATATTTTCCAAAAGCATAGTTAGTGATTGTTTTTCATTTAAAATGTGCTATACTTATAGAATATCTGAAATAATTAAAAGGAAAAAGAAAATGAAAAACAAGAGAAAAAAAGCAGACTGGCTAACGATAATACCGATATTGTTTTGGTTGTCGTGTATGGCTTTTTCGTTAGCTAAATTGTATCAGTCTGGTAATGAAATACATATTATAGATTATATAGAAATATTTAACAGTAATACGTTTTCTACTTTTATTTCAATGGTAATATGTATGGCATATAAGTTTTTTACGACAGATGAAAATAAACAGGAACTAGATTCTGGTTTATCTCGTAAATGGATTTGGTTGACAATTTTGGCAACAATTATATATGGTGTGTGTGCGGTTATAAATGCAAGCAGATATTGTTTAATAACTTCAGTTATTATGGCTGCAGCTTCTTTAGCTTATATAATATTATTTTTTAAAGTAATGCGAAAAAAAGAAATTTGATTACAGCAGTTTATGGATATTGATAGAGGTGATTATTATGTTGAGCAAAGTATGTGAGGTATTTACAAAGGAATATAGAAAAGAAACGGCATATCAGGAGTTTACGGCAAAGATGATTCAGTACTTTAAGCTCAATAATAATAGTGAGAGTGTGGAAGACAAAGTTGAGCGGTTAAAGGGAAAAAAATATGTATCAAATTTTTGGATGAATATAGGTGAATATAAAAAATGAAATTTGAAACATTTGAATATTTGTGGGAACAGGGGATTGTGCCAGCTGTTAAGAATGTTATTGATGAAATCCCGGAAAAAGAGAGAGACAGTTGCAGTGTTAAGTCTGATGTATCAAGGAAATCTTTAAAACGGTTATATGATGAATATGAGTTTTTAAAAAAACAAGTAAAAGAGAAGTATTTTAATGAAGCAGACGAACAACATAAAATTGATGGACATAAAATTTGTGCGTGCATTACAGGAGCTTTACTGAAAATAAAATTGATTGATTTCAAAATGAATGATAAAGTACCAGCTTCTATTGCAATGTCAAATTATGCAGTTGCTTTTTTGGCATCTAATTACATATTGTATTTGTTTTTACTGTCCGATTTAGAGAGAGATGGTAAAGATGAATTATATAGTAAATTAGAAGAGCAAGGAACATTCCTGTTTCCGGAAACGAATAAAGGACATGATTCATATGTTCAGGGAAGAATAAAGGCATTAGCTTTAAATGATGCATATAAAAATGACTTTGATATATTAGCTTATGCAGATATGTTGTTCTGGATTGAACAATATAATATTTCCAGACTTTGAGGGGAATGTCTATATTTAAATGTGTATATATGATATACCGAAAAGCAAACTAGGTATTTTGCAAGAGTAAAAGAGGAAAAATATGGTAGAAATCAGAGCATCAAAATGTCGTTGTGGCAAATGTGGAAAGGGAAATCTGCTGAAACAGGAACTCCGGGAGCCGGCCATTTACAATGCGATCATCAAGGCAATTTCTTCCCATTGAGCTGAGTGAAATCGGTCAGTGGTGGGGAACAGACCGGAAGAAGAAAAAGCAGATACAGATTGATATCGTTGGAACACCTGTTGAAGGTAAAGATTATTATATCTTTTCAAAAGGAGATTTTACGGATGGACTTCTTCAGGCACAGGAGAACGGTGAAGTCCGGCTGGTAACGCTGGAGGATCTCTACAGATAGAGGGAGATTTTTGAAAAATTTTTTTGAGTTATTATGGAAAAAGAGAAACATAAGGATTGTCTGAAGTGTTTGATTTTTGATAAGAGCAAATTTCAAATCATTTTATTCAGAAAAAGTGGAGGAATACATTATGTGTGGAATTGTTGGTTTTACAGGAGAACATCAGGCAGCACCGATTTTATTGGATGGTTTGTCAAAACTGGAGTACCGGGGATATGATTCGGCGGGATTGGCTGTTCGAGACGGAGAGAATCTGGCACAGGTTGTGAAGGCAAAGGGACGCTTGAGCAATCTGGCGGAGAAAACGGACGATGGTCATACCTTAAAAGGTACTTGCGGGATCGGTCATACTCGCTGGGCAACGCATGGGGAACCGAGTCAGACAAATGCACATCCGCATGTGTCGGGAAACTGCAGCGGTTCTGGCTCAGGTATGGTAGAATCCGAGGTTGTTGGTGTGCATAATGGCATTATTGAGAATTATACGGAGCTGAAGGAAAAGTTATTAAAACATGGATATACTTTTTACAGTCAGACAGATACAGAAGTTGTGATCAAGCTGGTGGACTACTATTATAAGAAATATAATCTGGGTCCGATCGATGCGATCGCGAAAACGATGGTGCGTGTACGCGGTTCGTATGCTCTGGAACTGATGTTTAAGGATTATCCGGGGGAGATCTGGGTGGCACGAAAAGACAGTCCGATGATCATTGGTATTGCAGACGGCGAAACTTATGTTGCTTCTGATGTTCCGGCAATTCTCAAATATACCAGAAATGTTTATTATATTGGAAATCTGGAGTTCGCAAAACTGACTCCGGGAGAGGCACATTTTTATAATCTTGATGGCGATGAGATTGAAAAAGAAACAACCGAGATCAAGTGGGATGCCGAAGCAGCGGAGAAAGCCGGTTTTGAGCATTTTATGATGAAGGAGATCCATGAGCAGCCAAAAGCAATCCAGGATACGCTTAATTCGGTCATCAAAGAGGATAAAATTGACCTTTCAACAGTAGAGATCACGGACGAAGAGATTCAAAATTTTGATCAGATCTATATTGTTGCCTGCGGATCGGCATGGCATGTGGGTATGGCAGCACAGTATGTATTTGAAGATTTGGCGGATATTCCGGTGAGGGTAGAGCTGGCATCCGAATTCCGTTATCGAAAAATGCCATTAAACCAGAAAGCACTGGTGATCGTAGTCAGCCAGTCCGGTGAAACAGCCGATACACTGGCGGCTCTTAGAATGGCAAAAGAAAAGAATATTACCACAATGGCGATCGTCAATGTAGTTGGAAGCAGCATTGCACGCGAAGCCGATAAGGTATTCTATACACTTGCAGGCCCGGAAATCTCAGTTGCGACAACGAAAGCCTACAGTGCACAGTTAGCCGCAATGTACTGCCTGGCAGTGCAGTTCGCAAAAGTCAGAGGAAAGATTTCAGAAGAACAGTACAGCTATTACATTTCCGAGATGCTTACCATCCCGGATAAAATGCAGAAAGTCCTGGAAGATAAAGAACGGATCCAGTGGTTTGCTTCCAAATATGCAAACGCACATGATGTATTCTTCGTGGGTCGCGGCATTGATTATGCAGTCTGCCTGGAAGGAAGCTTAAAACTCAAAGAAATTTCCTATATCCATTCCGAAGCCTACGCGGCAGGAGAACTGAAGCATGGAACCATCAGCCTGATCGAACAGGGAACCCTGGTGATCGGAGTTCTGACACAGAGCGAACTCTATGAGAAAACCATCAGCAATATGCTCGAATGTAAGAGCCGTGGAGCTTACCTGATGGGACTGACTACCTATGGAAAATACGAAATCGAAGATCAGGTGAACTTTACCGTTTATGTACCAAAAGTAGATGAGCATTTTGTCGGAAGCCTGGCCGTGGTTCCGCTGCAGCTGATCGGATATTATGTCAGCGTGGCAAAAGGACTGGATGTGGATAAACCGAGAAATCTGGCGAAGAGCGTGACGGTAGAGTGATATCAGAGTGACATCAGGTGCGGTATGACCTGCAAAGAAGACGCAGCAGCACTGAAAGATTTCAGAGAACGTAAACAATACTATATATCAAGGAGGTGCAGCACTGCATGAGTAATGTATTACCTGTTGAGGATTTAAGTAAAACTTACCTGGAACACTCTATGGTTATCAACAATTTTGTTATCAAAATCGGCAGTCAGATTAAAGACAGTCTGTGTCGTGTCTTTGGTGATGGTGTGCAGTATGAATGGCGTGCGAACGATGATAAAGTAATGATTCCGGATGTATCCATTATCTGCAACTTGAGAGATCGAAAGAATATTTCTTTTACAGGTATTCCACGTTTTGTGATGGAGGTCTTATCCAATGCTACGGAAGAATACGACAGGCACGAAAAAATGAATATTTACTGCAAAGTCGGAGTTTCTGAATACTGGATCGTTGATTGGAGAAAAAAGTCCGTAGAAATCTATCTTTTTGACTTCGAAGAGGATGGAACAGGATATCCGTATCTTTATAAAACAGTTACTGCACAGAATAAAGAGGAGTTACAACTGGTGATGTTCCCGAATTTGAAAATAACCTTTGAGGAATTGTTTGATCTTGGAGAATATTGATTTTACATGACTCTCCGGTGCAGTCAGGGAATGATTTCAGCTTTTCAGTTTGACTTAGTAAATGCTATGAGTTATGATACTTAAAAGAAGTAACTTGTGAGCCAGTCGCTCATGAGCATAATTAGTGGAGGAAACAGCATGAAATTTTTTGTAACAGGTGTCGGCGGACAGCTTGGACATGATGTAATGAACGAACTGATCAAGAGAGGACATGAGGGTGTCGGTTCTGATATTCAGGAGCAGTACAGCGGTGTGGAAGATGGTTCTGAGGTGACAAAAGCACCTTATCTTTCACTGGATATCACAGATAAAGAAGCAGTAAAGCGTGTCATTGAGAGCGTAAAACCGGATGCGGTGATCCACTGCGCGGCATGGACTGCGGTTGATATGGCGGAAGATGATGACAAGATTGCAAAGGTCCGTGCGATCAATGCGGGCGGCACACAGAACATTGCGGATGTCTGCAAGAAGCTGGACTGCAAGATGACTTACATCAGCACAGATTATGTATTTGACGGTCAGGGCACAGAGCCATGGAAGCCGGACTGCAAGGATTATAAGCCGATGAATGTCTATGGGCAGACGAAGCTGGAAGGGGAATTGGCAGTAAGCCAGACACTGGAGAAATATTTTATCGTCCGTATTGCATGGGTATTTGGCTTAAATGGCAAGAATTTTATCAAGACGATGCTGAATGTCGGCAAGACGCATGACACGGTTCGTGTAGTCAATGATCAGATCGGTACACCAACTTACACTTATGATCTGGCACGTCTGCTGGTTGATATGAATGAAACAGAAAAATATGGTTATTATCATGCGACGAACGAGGGCGGATACATCAGCTGGTATGATTTTACGAGGGAAATCTACCGTCAGGCAGGTTATACGACCAGGGTTCTGCCGGTAACCACAGCAGAATATGGCTTAAGCAAAGCGGCAAGACCGTTTAACAGCCGTCTGGATAAGAGCAAGCTGGTGGAAAATGGATTTACCCCGCTTCCGACCTGGCAGGACGCACTGAGCCGTTATCTGAAAGAAATCAAAGTGTGATTTCGGATACATTTTAAATGATAAGTACAAAAAATAAGAAGTGGGAGTCTTCTCCGACTAAGATAAAAAGATACTGAACAGTTGCAGAAGGAGATAAAGAAAATGGGACAGATCAAAGTTGAGAAAAATGTAGGCGGCATCGAAGGCCTTTGTATCGTAGAACCGGCCGTTCATGGTGACGAACGTGGTTATTTCATGGAAACCTACAACGAAAGAGATATGAAAGAGGCAGGCATTGATATTCATTTCGTACAGGATAACCAGTCCATGTCCACAAAAGGAGTATTGAGAGGCCTGCATTTCCAGAAACAGTATCCGCAGTGCAAGCTGGTCCGTGCGGTACGCGGAACGGTATTTGACGTTGCCGTGGATCTGCGTTCCGATTCCAGGACTTATGGAAAATGGTTCGGCGTGGTTTTATCTGCGGAAAATAAAAAGCAGTTCCTCATTCCAGAAGGATTTGCACATGGATTTCTGGTGCTGAGCGATGAGGCAGAATTCTGCTATAAAGTGAACGATTTCTGGCATCCGAACGATGAGGGCGGCATGGCATGGAACGACCCGGAGATCGGCATCGAGTGGCCGGAAGTGAAGGGCGAGTACAAAGGCAGTGCATCTGCAGAAGGTTATACACTGGCAGACGGTACACCGCTGAACCTGAGTGATAAAGACCAGAAATGGCTGGGATTGAAAGATACCTTTAAATTTTAATGAAAATAAGTTTTGATTTATGATACAATAGAGCCATGGAAAACCGTGGCTCTTTTGTTTGGTGCGCCTAGCGGCGCACGTTTCTAACGGGTTAAAGTCCCGAATCCGCCCGGTAG
>OGZL01003986.1_pt1 | contig 10105 bp, 10 predicted proteins | sample 1576761 | NCBI WGS metagenome assembly OGZL01 (sample SAMEA3541595, study PRJEB24748) | human gut metagenome | biome: human gut; feature: human-associated habitat; material: faeces | place: China | collected 2012
CCAAAGGATATGAGGCTTCTGAACCAGTCATTCTTCAGGGACATATGGACATGGTCTGCGAAAAAAGACCTGATATAGAGCATGACTTTACCAAAGACGGTCTGAACCTTTCTGTCAAAGACGGATATGTATCTGCAAACGGCACCACACTCGGTGGAGATGATGGCATTGCAGTTGCTTATTCCCTTGCACTTCTTGACAGTACAGACATCCCACACCCGGCGCTGGAAGTGCTGATCACTGTAGATGAAGAGATTGGTCTTCTCGGTGCTTTCGGGCTTGATTGCAGCGTACTCAGCGGCAAACGTATGATCAACATGGATTCCGAAGCAGAGGGAAGTCTCTGGATCAGCTGTGCCGGTGGTCTTTCCGCAGTCAGCCATATTCCGGTTCAGCACGTTGCAGCAGAAGGTGAAAAACTTCAGATAAAAGTCTGCGGACTTATGGGCGGACATTCCGGTTCTGAAATTGATAAAAAACGTGCAAATGCCAATATTGTTATGGGAAGATTTCTCTATGCCCTCAAACAGGAAGCAGATTACGAAATTATTTCTTATGAAGGTGGTCAGAAAGACAATGCCATCACAAGAGAAGCCATATGTGAAATTCTTGTTGCCAGAGAAGATGTCGAAGCAGTAAAAGTCAGTGCAGCAAAAGCAGAAAACGGTTTACGCGAAGAGTATGCCGGCACTGACGGCAGCATCACTGTCCAGATCACAGAAGAAGGACATGCGGAAACTGATGTTCTTCATCCGACCAGCCGCGCAGCGTCAGCCCCAATGCCAGCAGAAACAGCGCGGCCGCCAGAAGTATCTGCCAATGTCCCCGCTTCATGTTCTCCCCTCCTGACGCGGCACTGCCCCGGAAGGACTTTCCGGGGCAGGTACAATTTACTTGAATTTCTTCCGGTTACTTGAATCTCTTCCGGGCAATGATGATGCAGGCAGCGGAGGCGGTCATGAGCAGGATACCGGCCAGACCATACATCCACACACCCCGGTCGCCGGTAGCCGGGAGATCAAAACCGCTGGTGTTCACTACGCTGAGGGGTACAAGGGCATTGGCGCTTCCATTGTCTGCCAGCATCGCGGCCTGTTTCCCATCCACGGTGGCAGAGGCGGAAGCGTCCTTCCGGGAAATCACCACGGCAATTCCCTTTTTCAGCAGGGTGTAGCCGTCCGCGGTCTTGATTTCGGTGACGGTATATTCGTCATCCTCCAACCCCTTTATGAGAATCTTGCCTTTTCCATCCTTGGCAGTCGGAACAAGCCGGGTAGCGTCCTTCTTGTCCGCGACATGATCTGTGACGTAGTAAACGCCGGTGGCTTCATCCAGCTTGGCCTTCACATAATAGCCGTCGGTCTTATTCTGCATGATGAACTGCACCTTGGAGAAATCCCCCTTGCCGTCGGAGAACAGCTTCGTCAGTTCCAGACCATAGGTGAAGACCTTGGCGTCATCCTTCAGGGTATCATAGGAATTCTGGGAAGTGCGCTTCCAGGTCAGCACCACCTCGTTGGGGTTGCCGTTGTCGCCGTAGACCACATCGGCGCTGCTGTTCACGGTCGCGGCATAGGTGATCCGCAGGGTGCAATCCGAATAGCCGGAGTTGACCATGGATGCGTCGGAATACACCGCCGTGTTCATTTCCTTCAGGCCGTCCGCCGTCATTTCAATGGTCATTCCGGACTCGCCGGTATCCGTGGTACTGTAGGTAACGGTAAACTTTCCGTCCGTTTCCGCCCATCTGGCAACGGGATCGGTGCAGGCCGCGTCCGTAAAGAATTCCAGCACCACATCGTGTTTGTTGTAGGCGATCCCCTTGCTCAGGGTGTCGGCGAAAGTGTAGCAGGTCAGGTAAGTAGACGCGGAGGTGATGCTGGGCAGTGTGCTGAGGATCTGGTAGTCAACGCTGTCCCCGTCAGAAGCCGTTCCGGTGTCTGCGTAGCCGTCGTCGACGTCGTTGGTTCCGTTATGCTTGCCGGTATCGTCCTTGCTCTCCCGCAGGGTCTTGTCCAGCGTCGGATTACCGGTCAGATTCTTTGGGTATACAGTCACATCATAAATCCAGCTGCCGCCGCTGGACGTCATGGGCAGGCAGATGAAGAAGGGATTGCAGGTACTGGTGACCATTTCCGGCACTTTAGTTTCCACCACCAGGTACAGTCCCAGCTCCAGATTTTCCGCTTTGGTTTTGCCGTAAGTATCGGTCAGGGGCATGGCAGTGCCGCTCTCAGTGACGTAGGCTTCCAGAGCGTTCTTCACTGTGGTGGCATTGGCTTTCAGCGCGGTACTCAGGGCAGAAATAAGGACATCGGACTGATAGTAGTAATTGGAATCGTCCAGCTGGCCGGAACCATCCGCCTTCTCATAACGGTTAGCGCCGTTTCCCAGCCCCAGCGCATTCAGCAGGTCTGCCCCAGCGGTCTTGCTGATGCCGTAGAGGGTCTCCACATGGTCAAAGTCCGCGCCGTCCGCCGCAGACCCCGTAAGCTGAACAACATCCGCGACCCGGAGATAGGTAAACTCCACATCCTTCAGGGCATAGCTGTTGAGGGTATCATTCACGATCTGGTCGTAGACGCCGGTAGACACGTAGCTGGAATCCCACGCGCCGTCTTTCTCGGCGTTGGTCAGATCCACCTTGTAGATGGTCAGGGAGCCTTTGGCGGCGGTATCCACGCCGGTATCTTCCGGCTCAGCTGCGGAAACGCCGATGGGGAAGCAGAGTAGCAGCGTCAGGGAGAGAATCAGGGCGATCATTTTGGTAAACTTTTTCATAAGAAGCATTTCCTTTCATAATGTCAGTGTATTATTCAGCCATGGCGTATCCACAGGCAGCGGCCTGTCCCTTGCTCTGTAGGGCGGATTCATGGAGCTATTTCCGCTTCTTTGACAGCCGGATCAGGATGAGAAGCAGAGCGACGCCAGTTCCGACCTGTATGGCAGTCATAGCGGTATAGCCTGTAGAGCCGGTCATGGGCAGTTCAAATACGGGAGCATTCACCACAGTCAGCCGGATGAAATTCCCGTCATCCTTCCGGATGCCCCCTTCATAGACAAGTTCCGTCAGGAGCTGATATCCCTTGGGCGCTTTCGTTTCCGTCACGCGGTAGAGACTGCCGGAGTACAAGCCGGTGAACCGCACCACGCCGTCCGCTCCGCTGGTGAGCTTTCCGTCCGTAAGTCCTTCCGTTGCGCAGGTTCCCTCCGTGACATCCGGAGAATCCGTATAGGTCACCTTCTGCCACTGCCGGCCGTCCCTTGACCATTCCAGCAGAAACTCCGCCCCGGCAAGCGGCTCCCCGTGGGTATCCGTCTTCTGAATCCGGATCTCTCCGGGCTTCATGCGGTTGAAGAAGGTCACCTCCGCCGTCTGGCCTGCCGAGATCGCAACGGTTTTGGGATTGGGCGCGTCACAGGTGTAGGGGCTGTTCTCCAGGATGATTTCCTTGACGGTGTAGGTTCCGGGGAGGAGGTAATCCGTCAGAACGGTTCCGTCAGATGCGGTGGTATAACTCCCCACCAGCTCATTATCGCTGTCATAGACTTCAAACTTCCACCCCGCAGTGCTGCCGCCGTCCGGCATGGTCTTGATGATCTTCCCCCTGCCCTTGTGCGTATTGGAAAAAGTCACCGTCGCCGTACCGTTTGCTGTGACCGTGACTGTTTTCACGGAAGTGTCGCAGACCCAGTAAGGATCGCTGCCGGCTTCCTCCCTTGCGTAGTAAGTACCGGGAGTTAAACCCGCGGCAGTGACCGTTCCATCCGCGCCCGTGGTAAAGGGCGAGCCGGTGACCGCGCTGGTGCAGGTGGAATCCATGTACAGTCCGATCTTCCAGCCGTCCAGATTCTTCCCCGTGTTGGTTTCCTTTACCAGCTTCACGCCGCCGGTATTCCGTCTGTTTGTGAAGCTGACCGTCGCCGCCGCACCGGCAGTTACCGTCACCTTCTGCGGATTTGCACCGGAACAGTAATACAGCTCACCGATAGCGCTGTCCATATGCCCCAGTTCCCTGACGTAGTAAGTCCCCGCCGTCATACCGGCAGCGGAAATCTTGCCGCTGCCGTCGGTGGTATGAGGGCCGGATACCAGTTTCGTACAGGCGGCATCCGAATAGATACCGAATTTCCATCCGGAGAGGTTCTCTCCATCCTCGGTGGTTTTGGTCAGGCTGATACTTCCCGGCCGTGGAGCGGCTTTCAGCTTGAAGTAGGCGTTGAGGCTGCCTGCGGACGCAGTGTCCAGAGATACCGTTGTCTGGTAGCTGGAGCCGGACATATACCAGATTCGGTATGTGGAGTCGAACGCGGAGGGCAGATTCCGGGCTGCCTTATATACCGTGGACTCGGAGATATCCCCGGTCTGGGTGATATACAGCGTATTCCCGCTCTTGTAAAATTCCGCGCCATTCCCATCCGGGAAGGAGAAGTTGGACAGGACGCCGTTGCTGTCCGTCACTGAGGTTTCCTCCCCTGTCAGGGTGATGGTGGGCGCACTGCTGACGGAGGCGCCGGTAAAGCTGGGTATCTTCTTCGCCGCCTGAATTGCGTCTACCAGAGCGTTATACTTGGGCGCAAAATACGGCACGCTGGCTTCTCCCGCGTTGTAGAAGATATCCCCGGAGGTGCCGCACGAATTCACGGAATTGCTTTTGAATGTGGCAGGGTCACGCAGACCGCAGACGATCTCATAAATAAGGAACTGGGTAGCGATCCGCAGGGGGACATTGGGGTTGCTGTCCTTTTTCGTGGTGGTCACGCTGACAGAGTGATCCCACATCCGGTCACTGTACAGGAGAATCAGGCCAATGGCCTCCCGGTAATCTTCCGGCATGGCGTACCACACATTGCTGCCCGCGGTACTGCCGGTGCCGTCCAGAGTCACGCCCCGGTCAACGGAGTTTCCGGAGGTGCTTGCGCCGTAGTTTCGCCAGGGTTCAATGCAGTACAGCGGTTCGTCCGGATAGGCAACACCGCCATACCGAGCGAAATGCCAGCCCAGGTTTTTGATATAGGCTGTCCGGGCAGCGCCGGTTCTATTGGGTTTGTATTCGCAGGAAACCTGTGACTTCAGGACGGTGGTGTAATTGCCATTGTCCGCGTAGTCAAACAGCAGGATGCTTTTCTGGGTACTGCCGACAGACAGTACCGCATAATCGCCCTGCGGGTTAGCGATGTCTGGCGGTTCTGTCGGCTCCGTGGGTTCAGTAGGGTCAATACTATCGGTTGATTCTGTCCCCTCGGAGACTGTTTTCTCGGGCTGGGTGCTGTCCGCACCCGATTCCACAGCGTAAGCAGCGGGGATGATGCCGATGAGAAGCATCACTGCGAGGAGAATTGAGAGACAGCGTTTCAGGTTTACTATCATTGGGTCTTCCTTTCCATAAAAAATAGCCCCTGCTTTCGCAGAGGCAAGTCACCGATATTAGAAAACCTCTGATTAAATCGACAAGAGCTGTGGGCAAAAATATCCGCTCACAGTCGCGGACGATTTATTCAGAGGTTCCTTAGGTTACATTCCACCCATTTCCATGGGTAGCATCCCGTCGTCACAGTCATTCACCCAGTCCGGGTACTGAGGCTCGGGATATGGAGGCTGGGGATAATACTCCCGCTGGTGCTGGACTTCCTGCAAAATCCCCTGCTCCTCATAGCCCTGCTTTGGTGTGTAGTTGGGATCGATCTGCTGCTGGTATGCCTGCAGAACCGTCTCCTGCAGCTCCAGCTTCGCGGAGTTGGTCAGGGCGAAAAACAGATTGCTGTACTTCTTCTGCCCGTCCTTCCCGGAAAAGGTTTCCTGGGGCATGGAGACAAACAGTCCTTTCCTTCCGTCCATGATTTTCAGGTTCTTGACCACAAACATTCCATCCAGAGAGACGGAGGCAATTGCTTTCACATTGCCGGAATTCACCATCCGGTCGATTTTTGCTTTGATCTTCATGTCGCACCTCAGAAACAGTAGAATGTCATACCCATGTCCGCCTGAACTTCCCGCTGGGAAATCTGCTGGGGTTCCGCGTACATTTGCAGATACCGATTGACCTCCGCATCTGTCAGCGAGCGGAAGTTCTCCCCCGCGTCGCCAATGACGAAAAATGGCCCCGCAATGACGGAACCACCGTCCAACCGGCGGTTGCCCTCCATACCCAGCAGCTTAGCTTCATCGTTTGCCACAATGAGGGTTCCGTCACGGTGGCAATAAATGCATTCGATCAGCCCGCCAACTTCTGCCTGCAGGTCTTCCAGCTTCGTGCCGATCTTCTTCTCCACAGCAGGCTTTCCCGGCTCCACATACACGACCCGGTACTGGTTCATTCAAGCTCCCCCCTCTTAGGGTTATCATGGCTCTGCGCCCAGAGGACGGAAAGATGCACCAGTGCGCTGTAACGCTGCTTTTCATCCAGACTGTCCAGAAATGCCGTAATGGCAGCATCCCGTCCAGCGCCGGGGTTCTTCTCTTTCCCGCAGGTACTCTCCCGCCGCACCAGCACACTGTCATCCTCCATGAGTTGGAAGGACACCACATCATCCGGTCGGAAGTTAACCTTCTGTCGGATTGCCCATGGAATGGTGATCCTGCCTTCCCTGCCGATGATCCGGAAAATTTTCATTCCCGGCACCCCTCACAGCAGCAGTCACAGGGACAGTACCGGCTGCCGCCGCATGCCTCCTCATCCACTGCCTGAATGATGATACGTCCCCGGGATACATGCATCTGGACAGTGGAACAGGGTCCAATCCCCACTTCCTCCAGCATGTCCGCCGGGATGGCCATAAGGACGGTTTCTACAAATTCGTTGTTCGGTTTTTGCATGGTATAATTCGCTCCTTCAAAATTTGTTCTACCGGGATGGTCTCTCCCAGCAGTTCATTCAGGGACATCTGTAGGGGAACCTCCCGCTCCCGTTCCAGAAGATCGTAGTTTCCGATGAGCAGCTCCCCAAACTGCTTACCGGGGGCATACTTCTGCACCATGGGGTGAATGCGCTTGAAGTCCAGAATCTGATACTCCCTGAACAGATACCGGATTTCCTGGCAGTCCACCTGAGAAACCAGCCACTTACCCTTGCATTTTGCCAGCGTGTCCCGGAGTAGGACATGGTGATCCCAGCCGAACTCCGCGTCATAGACATACTCGCTGTCATAATAGGGCGGGTCGCCGTAGAAGAAGCTGTCATCCCGGTCGTAGTGAGGAATCAGCACCTCAAAGCTCTGCTGCTCGATAATGACGTTTTCCAGCCGCCGGGACATCTCCCAAATCTGCGCAAAAAGAGTACGCACATTGAAGGGCTGACAGGCGAAGCTCCGCCCGGAGCTGGAATAGCTGTTGCGCACACGCATCAGGTAAGCAGCCGCCTGCCGGACATCCCGGTAGTCCGAGCGCTTCCGGAGGGATGTTTTCAGCTTCTCTGCTTCTTCCGTCAGAGAGGTGGGTGTTGTTCTGTCAATGATCTCCAGCTGATCCGCCAAATGGATGTTGGGTTCATTTCCGCCGTCGTGGAAGTGGAGCCAGCTGGCAAACTCCTCCCTTGAATTCAGGGGCAACAGATCCAACTCCAATAGCAGCTCTGCCGGACGGTTCTTCACTACCCGGAAGAAATTCACCAGTTCCCCCTCGATATCGTTGTAGACCTCAAATTTGCTGGGTTCCTTCCCCAGCAGCACAGCCCCGCTGCCGCCGAAGATTTCAATATAGCGTCCGAATTTCCTTGGGAACACGGACAGGATAATCGGCAGCAGGTTTGTCTTGTTTCCAATGCGGGTTATGGGTGTTCTGATAGGTCATCTCACGCTCCATTCATAATAGAAAAGGCCGGTACAGCGCCTGCGGTCAGGCTGCTGTATCGGCCGTTAAGTTTGCACTTCTTCCTGTATTCAGGATACCTGTCCTTAAATTTGCGTTGGTCTTTCATATTCATCACCCCCTTCATGGTTTTGAAGCATCGCACCTCGATAGCAAGATTTTAGAAAAAGTCAAGTCTTGTTCTTTCACTTATTTCATGGTATCATCTCAACCAGTGCGCACAGCAAAAGGAGAGACTTACAATGGGTACTACAGCCATTTCTCACACAATGCAGGAGCTTCTGCAGCGACAGGAAGCATTTTTCCGCCGCATTCCCGGCATCAGCGCCCTGCGCCATGCCGCGCCTGAAAGCATTCCCGAACTGGAAGCCAAATACCCGGACGCTGCCTTTGCCCTGATGATCTCTGACAACCTTTTTGTCGGTGACCGGGAGCTTAATGAAATCCACCAAAAGGCATACACTGCCATTCTCCGCGGCGAGTCAATTTCTGGAGTTCGCTTCCGATATGACTATGATACGGAATCCTACCTGAGAAGGCATATGTGGGACTGATATCTTCTGCAGAAAGCAAAAAAGCCGTTATGGTCTCCTCTCGGATTCCATAACGGCCTTAATTCATTTCCATGGACAGTTCTTCAGCCTGCTCTTTGGCTGTGATATTCACATAATCCCCAATAATGCTCAGGGCGGAATCATAGCTCTGGCATTGAAAGATCCTGCTGCACATTTCCTCCGCCTGTTCCTGCATTCCATTCTCCCGGAGTGCCTCTGAGGCAATTCCCATAATATGGAATATGTTGCCGTCCTCACCTATGAGCGGGCAGTCGGGTTTAGCACCTTCGAGCGAGGACTTCTGTTCCTGAATAAAACCGCCCAGTCGGTTAGGTACATAGTCAGACAGCCATGTTCCGCCGAAGGTGGAATAGGATGCCAAACGCCATGCGGCAAGCCTTCCCACATCCAGTTCCATATCCTCTTTGAAGGGGAACAGCATACAGGTCAGCCCGTCATGCCGGAAGGTATAGGCTTCTTCGAAGCCAGCGCCCTTTTTGAGAATGCACTCCTGAGCAAGAATCTCATTGATGCCATCCAGCCACTCCTGTGGGTCGCCGCCGCAGCCTTGAAGAATCAGGCCTTCCTGATCTCCCATACGGCGGAGCTGCTCTGTTGAAATCAGCCGTATGCTCACAGCTCCATCTCCCCCATTTTCATTCCCTGCTCCTGGATAATTTCCTGTTGGGTAAGTTTGCGGAAGCTGTCTTCACCGGGAATGAGAGAAAGGCTGCGCCCATTGTCCCATGCAACGCCGAGCTGACCGCAATCGTCCACGTACCGCACAGTACCACGGGTTCCAGATTCCACTGGAGAGTATGGGTCATCCATGTTGTTCAGCATAACGCGTGTGCCGAGTGGATAATTCTTTCGGATAGCCTCCACCTGACTGCGGCTGGGAAATGGCATATTCATTTGCTTTTTTCCTCCCTATCAGATAATTTCATTACTCGTGTGCGCATACACTCCCCGTCTCCGCCCTGACACAGAAAACCGTGACCGGGAAAAGGGCACCCCTCACACAGTGGGGATGCCCTACAGATGGGTTTCTCTGCAAAACCGGGAGGGCCGGTATGGTCACGGTATTCCGGGACGGTTCTCATAGGTTTGGAACTCATTTGATTTTTCACTTTTAACCTCCATATTCTCCGGCGCCCTTTTTTCAGACGCAGGTAATTTACTCCGAAAACGAAAAAAGCCGCCCTTCCCGCTTAAGGAAGAACGACTGATAATCAGGAGCTGGAAGCCAGCGCCCTTTTTGAAAATGGAAAAAGCCGGGATTCTTATGGCTTCACACCACAAAAATCCCGGCAGGTTTAAAAATGATAACTTTCTGAAAACTCTATACAAAATCAGCGCCCTTTTTCAAATTTCCTCCGAAAACAAAAAGGGTACTGCTCATACTACGCATAAATCACGCAAAACCGTTTCCAACAGGCTTCAAAGATGAGAGGAGATCAATGGAAACTCAAAAATTTGTGTTAACATTTTACCCTAAAATTTCAAACATCGCAGGTGCTAAAATGGCAAATAAAAGAGAAATGTTCACTTTTGTCCGAACTTTTTGCGCCCGAGATCAAAAGTGAACATCACTTCTGGAGGTACCGCCCAGATTTGAACTGGGGAATGAAGGTTTTGCAGACCTTTGCCTTACCACTTGGCCACGGTACCATATGAAATTGGAGCGGGTGACGAGGCTCGAACTCGCTACCTCCACCTTGGCAAGGTGGCGCTCTACCGGATG
>OGZL01003989.1_pt1 | contig 10099 bp, 10 predicted proteins | sample 1576761 | NCBI WGS metagenome assembly OGZL01 (sample SAMEA3541595, study PRJEB24748) | human gut metagenome | biome: human gut; feature: human-associated habitat; material: faeces | place: China | collected 2012
GGCATATTCATGCCAAAACACCTCGCGGGATAGTGGTGTGTGAACAGTAACAACAAAGTTTATTTCTACAAATACGGGATCCCCGGTATCTCCGGATAACTGCCCATTCCGATCAGAAGCTCCAGACCTGTCTGTCTGGCATTTAATACCGCTGTCTTAGCAGCACTGGCATCTCCGGAAACTGCCAGGATCACTTCATTGGAATGGCTGGTTCCCTTATTCGGCGTCATATATTTCGCAATGGAAAGAGGCGCTGATTTCATCGCGGTATCTGCCATCACAAGCCCTATTGCAGCCGGAGAACCCGCCATAAACCCAAAGGCTTCTCCAACCGGTACTCCGAATGCTTTATTCAGAGCCTGTCCTGCACTGGCTGAATAGGCAAATTCCAGATGTCCGGCATCGCTGACATAGATCTCCCCGGCATTACGCTTCGTCTTTTCCAGTGCAATCTCCACCGCTCTTCTGGCATCTGCCACGGTCTCTGCGCCGATCACAATGTAGTTTCCATGTCCGCCCCAGCCTTTGGTATCTCTGGGCAACATAATGGAAAGCACTTCTGTGTTCGTCTCTTTTACCGCATCGTCTACCGCCGTGCTACTGACAATCACCACACTGTATAGTGTAACAGCGAAACGGTTCATTCTCAACCTTTACAAAAAATTATTTACTTTTTTCTTCGAGGTAGTCAATTTCAACAAGCCTTAATCCTTGTGGAGGAACTGTCATACCAGCTTTCTGACGATCTTTTGCCTCAATTATCGCCGGGATTTGCTTCGGATCAATCGCTCCTCTTCCGACTCCGATCAACGTACCTGCAAGGATTCGGACCATATTGTAGAGGAATCCATTTCCACGGACACGAATGGTAATAAGCTCCCCCTCTTTCTCTACTTCCAGATCATAAATCGTGCGAACCGTATCTTCCACCTGAGTATGAACATTACAGAAGCTCTTAAAGTCATGCTCCCCTTTCAGATATTCTGCTGCTTCTCTCATCTTCTCAAGATCAAGATCAAATGAAACATGATACGTGTCTCTTCTTCTCATCGGATCCGGGAACTTGCTATTTAAGATCTTGTATTCATACGTTTTCTCCGTATCACAATGTCTTGGATGCCAGTCTGCTTCCACCTCATCAGATGCCACAACCACGATATCTTCCGGAAGCAGTGGATTCAATGCATAAGCAAATCGGTCTGCCGGGATTGTAGACTCTGTGTCAAATACAGCAACGTTTCCCTTCGCATGGACTCCCGCATCCGTGCGGCTTGCCCCGATCACGATAATCTCTTCCTTCGTAAGTCTGGAGATTGCCTGATTCAATTCGCCTTCAATCGTCGGCACTTCCGGCTGCACCTGCCAGCCACAGTATGCTGTCCCGTCATACGCCACTCTCAATCTGATTCTTCTCATATCTGTCTTTCTCCTAATACTATGATAAACACGCTCCGCGAGTTTCTCAAGTTATCGCGGCAGTCGCCAAGGTCTCGTGCAAGCACGGACTTTGACTCGTTGCTCGCGTAAATAAAAGGGACAGAAATCTCCGTCCCTCTTCTCTATTTATTTTATTCTAAAAAATCCACAATTTAAACGGCACAAATCTTCCGATTACTACAATCGCAATCAGATACCCCCATGTGATTGCATAAGCAAGTCTGTCCTGATAATGATATTTCAAAGGCTTCATCTTTGTACGCCCTTCGCCACCATGATAACAGCGGGCTTCCATTGCCATCGCCAGATCATTCGCTCTTCGGAATGCAGACACGAAAAGCGGAACAAGAATCGGAATCATTGCCTTTGCTCTCTGGATAATATTTCCTGATTCAAAATCAGCACCTCTTGCAATCTGTGCCTTCATGATCTTGTCTGTCTCTTCCAGCAGAATCGGAATAAAACGCAGTGCAATAGACATCATCATCGAAATTTCGTGTACCGGTACATGAATTCGGTTCAGTGGATGAAGCAGCTTCTCCAGTCCATCTGTCAGTCCGTTCGGAGTCGTTGTAAATGTCATCAAAGAAGATCCTGCAACAAGCAGTACAAGACGAACTGCCATGAACACAGACGTACGAAGCCCTGTCTCTGTGATTGTAATGATTCCCCAATGGAATAACACTGCACCGCCTCTTGTGAGGAACAAGTTCATAGCCACTGTAAACAATAACAAGATCACAATCGGCTTAAGTCCTTTTCCGATAAACTTTGCCGGGACTTTAGAAATGTGAATCATGCACGCAAGAAATACAAATGCCAATGCATATCCAAGCACACTGTTCTGCACAAATAAAGAAACCAAAAAGATCAATGTGCAGACAATCTTCACACGCGGATCCAGTCTGTGGATCGGGCTCTGCGCCGGATAATACTGTCCTATCGTAATATCTCTGATCATGACTGCACCTCCTGTCTCTTCTTCAGGAAGTTGTAGATCTCGTCCGCAGCCTCTTCCACAGTTGTCGCATCTGCTGATACATCAAATCCTTTTTCTTTCAGATCATGCATTACATATGTTACCTGTGGTGCTGCCAGTCCAACAGCCTCAAGCTCTTTATAATGACGGAACACTTCTTCCGGTGTACCGTCAAGCATCTTCTCTCCATCATTCATCACGATCAGGCGCTCCACGTATTTCGCAACATCTTCCATACTATGGGAAACAAGAATAACCGTCATTCCGGTCTTCTCATGAAGCAATTTCACCTGATCTAAGATCTCATCTCGTCCCTTCGGATCCAGTCCGGCTGTCGGCTCATCCAGAACAAGTACCTTCGGATGCATTGCAAGAATTCCCGCGATTGCCACACGACGCTTCTGACCTCCGGATAATTCAAACGGGGACTGCTTATAATATTTCTCCGGAAATCCTACGAGCTCCAGGGCTTCTCTTGCCTGCTTCTCGCACTCTTCCTTGGAAAGTCCCTGGTTCTTCGGTCCAAAACACACATCACTTAACACATCAACTTCAAACAACTGATACTCCGGATACTGGAACACAAGTCCTACCTGTGTACGCAGTTTCTTCATATCATATCCGTCCTCGTAAATGTTCTGTCCCTCATAAAGTAATTTCCCTGAGGTTGCTTTCATCAGACCGTTCAAATGCTGGATCAAGGTTGATTTTCCCGAACCCGTGTGTCCAATGATTCCAACGAACTGTCCCTGCGGGATCTCAAGACTGACATCCTTCAGCGCATGATGCTCATATGCAGTTCCTGGGCTATATACATAACTGATATTTTCTAACTTAATTGACATAAGGCATCCACCAATTCTTCCCTTCTAAGAATTCCTTTCGGCAGCGGAACTCCTTTTTGAATCAATGCGTCTGCCAGCATTGTCACCTGTGGTACATCCATACGGTACTTCTTAAGTTCATCTACCCGGCTGAAGATCTCTTTTGGTGTACCATGCATCACCACATGCCCTTCATCCATTACAAATACCTGATCCGCATCGATCACTTCTTCCATATAATGTGTGATCAGGATCACCGTAACATTCTTCTCTTTTCGAAGCTGCTCTACCGCTTCAATAACTTCTTTTCGTCCATTCGGATCAAGCATCGCCGTCGGCTCATCAAGCACAATACATTTTGGCTCCATCGCAATCACCCCCGCGATCGCCACTCTCTGCTTCTGGCCTCCGGACAGTTTATTCGGAGAATCCTTTCTGCGCTCCAGCATACCGACTGCACGCAGACTGTTCTCTACCCGTTTCCAGATTTCGTCCGTAGGAACTCCTAAGTTCTCCGGACCGAATCCTACTTCCTCTTCTACAACAGTTCCGATAATCTGGTTATCCGGATTCTGAAATACCATTCCGGCGCTCTGTCTGATGTTCCAAAGCTCATTCGGATCTTTCGTATCTCTTCCGTCCACCCACATCGTTCCACCTGTCGGGACAAGAATCGCATTCATATGCTTCGCCAGGGTAGACTTTCCTGAACCGTTATGTCCAAGAATCGCCACAAAAGACCCCTGCGGGACATCAATGTCAACTCCGTCAATGGCGCGATGGGATCCGATCACATTACCTTCTTCGTCTCGTTTATCATACTCAAATACAAGCTTTTCAGCACGTATCATTCCCATGGAATATACCGCCTTTCTTATTATAAAAATGCATAAGAAAATAAAACTTTCTAATGTCTCTGTATCGTTATTAGTTGCATAAGGCGAACTGCTGAAAAGCAATTCAAAATTTATTTTACGGTATCGCAAAAAGATTTGCAAGCATGCATACAGTAAAATACAGTAAAATGCGAAAATTTAGTTATTACAGCACCTTTCGTCCATTGAACCCACCTTCCGATTATGATATTCTTATCTTATTAGAATATAGAACAGAACGAACCTCAATTATCACATTTCTGGTTACTGTTCACACGATGTGCGACCAGCAACGCATCCTCCGTGTCAATCAGCGGAGTGATTGACACGGGAGTGAACAATAACCATTTCTGTTCTGAGTAATACTAGAATGAGGAGGCACATATTATGTCAAAATACGTTATGGCATTAGATGCCGGAACCACAAGTAACCGCTGCATTTTATTTAATAAAAAAGGGGAAATCTGCAGCGTCACACAGAGAGAATTCACACAGTATTTTCCAAAACCGGGCTGGGTAGAGCACGATGCGGACGAGATCTGGGCAAGCATGCTCGGAGTTGCTGTGGAGGCTATGAGCATCATCGGCGCGGAACCTTCTGATATCGCTGCAATCGGTATCACGAATCAGCGCGAGACAACGATCGTATGGGATAAGAATACCGGCGATCCGGTCTGCCACGCGATTGTCTGGCAGTGTCGTCGTACTGCTGAATTCTGCGATTCTTTGAAAGAAAAAGGACTGACAGAAGAGTTTCGCCAGAAAACAGGTCTTGTACTTGATGCTTATTTCTCAGGAACAAAGATCCGCTGGATTCTCGACAATGTTCCGAAAGCAAGAGAACGTGCTGAGCGCGGAGAACTGCTCTTTGGTACAGTAGAGACCTGGCTGATCTGGAAGCTGACAAAAGGCGCAGTACATGTTACAGACTACTCCAACGCATCACGAACCATGCTTTTCAATATCAATACATTAGACTGGGATGACGAGATTCTCAAAGAACTTCAGATCCCACGCTGCATGCTTCCGACACCAAAACCTTCAAGCTGCATTTACGGAGAGACAGATTCTTCCGTCCTCGGCGGAGCAATCCCAATCGCCGGCGCTGCCGGAGATCAGCAGTCTGCACTTTTCGGTCAGACCTGTTTCAAACCGGGAGATGCGAAGAATACTTACGGAACCGGATGCTTCCTTCTGATGAACACCGGAGAAAAACCTGTCTTTTCCAACAATGGCCTTGTCACCACGATTGCCTGGGGACTTGACGGAAAGGTTACATATGCTCTGGAAGGTTCTATCTTTGTTGCCGGTGCAGCGATCCAGTGGCTGCGTGATGAATTGCGTCTGATTGATTCCGCTGACGATTGCGAATACATGGCAAAGAAAGTGAAAAATACAAACGGCTGTTATGTTGTACCTGCTTTCACCGGACTCGGTGCTCCCTATTGGGATCAGTATGCCCGCGGAACGATCGTAGGCCTGACACGTGGGGTAAATAAATACCATATCATCCGTGCGACCCTCGAGTCTCTCGCTTATCAGGCATATGATGTCCTGACTGCCATGAAGGCAGATTCCGACATCGATCTCGCTTCCCTGAAAGTAGATGGCGGCGCAAGCGCAAATAACTTCCTGATGCAGACACAGGCTGATCTGATCAACGCACCTGTCCACCGTCCGGTCTGCGTTGAGACGACTGCTATGGGAGCTGCTTATCTGGCTGGACTTGCAGTCGGCTACTGGAACAGTCTTGAAGAAATCAAAGAGAACTGGGCGATTGATCAGATCTTTGAACCTTCAATTGACCCGGAAATCCGTGAAAAGAAACTGAAGGGTTGGCACAAGGCTGTTAAATATTCCTTCGACTGGGCGAAAGAAGATTAACATTTTTGAATCTTTGAAAACAAATCTATACATATAAAGCATATAGAAAAGCTGTTGTCCGTCTGTTGTTCACAAACCTCGTAAACAACAGATGGACAGCAGCTTTTTATATTTCATATTCGTAACTGTTCTTCTATTTTATTTACAACTCATCCAGACTTTCCTTGAATCCTTCTCCAAGCACTTCACTTGTCTCAGTAAACATTACAAAGGCCGAGTCATCTACCTGGTAAACTGCATTTTTCACAAGATACGCTTCTGACTTAGAACATGCACAGAGCAAAACATTTCTCTTACTCTTCGTATAAGTCCCCATTCCTTCCAGAGAAGTAACACCACGATCGGTGATTCTTCCAATCTCCTCCGCTGTTTCCTCTCCTTTCGATGTTACGATAATCGCAAGTGATCCTGCACCGATTCCGTAAAGGATCTTGTCAATTACCATAGAGCAGACAAATACTGCGATCAATCCATAAAGAACCGAATCAACATCACCGAATACCGGCCATCCGATCAAGATAATAATCAGGTCGATCAGCAGCGTCAATCGCCCAAGAGACATATGCGGTCTCTTCTTTTTGATCGTCATTGTCAGGAAATCCGCTCCACCCGAAGAAGAACCTCTCATATAGAAAAGAACCATTCCAAGTCCGAGCAATGCTCCCGAGTAAATCGCTGCAAGCAGACGCTGTCCTGTATAGAACGGAAACATTGGAAATACAAGATCGACGAAGATCGTTGAAATAATCATCGTCCTCGCAGTCTTTATCAAAAACCGCTTTCCTACTGTTTTATAACTGATGATAACCAGTGGAATATTCAGTATCAACGTCATTGTACCGACCGGAAGATTCCATAACTTGTTCATGATCAAGGCAATACCTGAGATTCCTCCAGGCGCAAAATTTCCTGCCTCTGCAAATGTATAGATTCCGGCACCAAACAAAATACTTCCTATAATATCATACAAAATATCCACTGCAAGCTCTCTCTTCGGATGCTCTGCCCGCATTTTTTTATTCTCCATCATACCTTTTTCCTCTCCGTAAATGTATTTGGATAACTATTCTGAAGCACTCCTTAAAATGTTGCGCATTTTCTTATGCTTTATCCCCCAAAAGCAAAGATTGCTCTTTTTTATCTATCTCGCCTCTACTACTATAAGACTTTTTGACATTTTCAGCAAGCTTTCTTTACACACTTTATGAATTACTTTCCTGTTTTATAGGAACCATCACTTGGACTTTTTATGAAACCTCTTGACATTCGCATTCAGATTGTTATAATCATAATTGTTTGAATTCTAACAGTTATTTTGGAGGTATTTAAAATGGAATCCTTTCACTATCTCTCCATGTCAAACCATATGATGATACAGAAGCAGCTGATGGAACAGCTGAAGCCTTACGGTCTGACCCTTGGACAGCCAAAGGTTTTGGATTACTTAAAAGATCATGACGGTGCAAATCAGAAAGAGATTGCTGCCGCCTGTCATATTGAGGCTGGTTCTCTCACTTCTGTCCTGAATCGCATGGAAGACCAGAACATGGTGGAACGCCGAATATTAAATGGAAACCGCAGATCATTTCATGTGTTTCTCACAAAAAACGGACGCAGGCTGCAGCAGATCGTTGAGCAGAAATTTCATGAAATAGAAGCTGTTGCTCTTGCAGGAATATCCGAAGAAGATTTGAATTTCTTTCTAAAGACATTTCAGAAGGTACAGGATAATCTTTCTTCTCAAAATTCCAGCGACAAGTAATACAATCTGTCTAAACTTTAATCTCACCTATTAATACAGAAAACTTCTTAGATATAGAAATTTCTTAGATGTAGAAACTTCACGTGAAAGAAAGGACTTGAATCAAATGGAAAAATTTAAACGCTATCTCATCTTTTTGGTCGGATTATTTATCAGTTCCCTTGGTGTTAGTCTCGTCACAAAGGCGAACCTCGGAACTTCTCCGATTTCCTCTATCCCTTATGTACTGAGCTTGAATTTCTCACTCACACTCGGTAACTTTACGATTATCTTCAGTCTCTTTTTAATCGCACTGCAGCTTCTGATCCTTCGCAAAGATTTTAAATTAGAACACCTATTACAGATTCCGATTTCAATCTTGTTCGGATACTTTATCGACTGGACAATGCTTCTCTTATCTTTCGTTCACCCGGATTCCTATCTGTTCAAGGTCATTGCACTTCTGATTGGATGTATCATTCTCGGATTCGGTGTCTACTGCGAAGTTCTTGCAGATGTTGCAATGCTTCCAGGTGAATCCTTCGTCCGCGCTGTTGTACAGACATGCGAACGAGAATTTGGAAGCACAAAAATTGCTTGCGATGTTACAATGACTGTTATGGCAGCACTGCTTTCCTTTGTCTTTGCAAAAGAATTAAACGGAGTACGTGAAGGAACTATCATCGCTGCTCTGCTTGTTGGATTCATTGCCCGACTCTTCGGTCGCTGGTTTTACTTCGTTCCTGCACTTCTGTTTCCTGAGACAGATGCTTCTCTTTCCACGACAGACAATATCTAATTTTATAATACACTCAAAAAAGTGTTGATACACAAACCCTCTTCTGTGCATCAACACTTTTTCTATTCTGTCGCTTTTGCGTTTGGATAAATCTTCTCCATCTTCACATCATCATAATGTTCATCTGCCCACTTCTGAATACTATTTTCCGCTACAACACCTTTTCCACGTTCGTCATAACGAACGAGTGCAATACATGACACCGCAACATTGCAGATCATGAACACGATCAAAAACCAGGTAAGCAGCTTCCCTGCCAGCATCGGGATTTTCTCGATCCATGCGGAAATGTACGGATAAATCTTCTTAAACCAGACAACTGCCGCAATTCCCCAAAAGAAGCAGTACAACAAGTTGATTCGGCCTCCTAAGTTAAATGGAATCTCGCTATAGTCCCAAAAAACTTTCCCGAATACAATTTCGGTAAACACGCTGCAAAGATATTCGTACGCTCCACCGAGCAACGTACCGATGATAAATAAGAAACTGTCACTCTTATCTTTATATTTGTAAAGCATTGCTGTCACAAGTGCGATCGCCAGTCCCCAAACAATACTGAACGGTCCCCAGACTACACTGGATCGGCTCATCCACACACCTGCCGTGATCCTGCAGAAAATCGTCTCTGTAATATCTCCAAGAAATGCTCCGACAAAAAACAACAGCACGATCTTATAGAACCCACAGCCTGCGGCAAATACTTTTCCCTTCTCCGCTTCCTCTTCCTTGCGGATCAGTTCGACTGCCTTTGGATACGCTTTTTGGATACGTTTTCCAACCCAAGTGGAAATCATACGACCAAGCTTATCACTGACTCTGTCCAGTCCCTCATTCGTAGCTTCCCAACGCGCCAGATTCTTTCCTTTTCCACGCAGAAGTAAATAAGATCCAAGGATATCCACAATAAGTATTCCAAGAAGAATCAACACAAGGATCTTCATCAGGAACAGCGGCAACATTTTAAATACTACGATTGCAAATCTGTTTCCCCAGCGGATTCCAAGATATCCAAGAGCACCCCAGACAAGAGAAGCCGGGATACAGATATATCCGTCCAGATTCCATCTGATCTTGGAGTAATCCCACCATCTGGCTTTAAATGCCTTCTCGATCAAATGCCCTGCAACCCATTCAATCACTGTCGCATAAATCGCCGCAAATAAAAAAAGCCAGACTCCTCTTAGCTCCTGTAATCCAAATGTCATGAACAGAGCGGCGATACCGTAGATCACACAGAACGGTCCATTCACCAGACCTCTGTTCGCAAACTTCTTCTGTTTTACTGTTGCGGCTGCTGTCTCCAACACCCATCCTAAGAAAGAATAGATGAAAAACAGCCAAAGCAGTTCATACCATGTAAAACGAATCATTGCTCCATCTCCTTTGTACCATGTTTTCATTCACATCTTTCTTAGTATAACGCAAATCAGTGCTTTTTCCTAGGGATAAATCCAAAAATAATCAATACTCCGATCAGACTAACTTACAGAGATTTTTATTTTGATAAAAAAAACAGCGCTTTCGCACTGCTTCTCATTCCTGTCTATATTCCATGTACCT
>OGZL01003996.1_pt1 | contig 10085 bp, 7 predicted proteins | sample 1576761 | NCBI WGS metagenome assembly OGZL01 (sample SAMEA3541595, study PRJEB24748) | human gut metagenome | biome: human gut; feature: human-associated habitat; material: faeces | place: China | collected 2012
CTGCTCCGACTTCGCCCGGAATGCCGGACAGATTTTCTATCCCTCCCCAACCTTTGGAGACGGCATAAGCGACTACATCGTCCCACTTCTCGGCAGCTCCAATGCGAAGCAATACCAAATCGTCTGTCTCTTTCGCAACAGAGATACCTTTTATCTGCGAATGCAAGATAACCCCGTTAAAATCATTTATAAACAACAGATTACTGCCACTTCCGATATGCAACGACAAACATTCCTGAAAATATTCGTCCCGGAAGATCCGCCCCAGTTCTTCTTCATTCGTATATTCCATAAACCAACGGGCCTTCACCGGAAGGTGAAAAGTATTATGTTTCTCCAGCGAGTAATTCTCTTCTATTCTCATTTCGCGTATGTTTTATTTTGCAGGACAAAAGTAACGATAAATATCAAATCAATCAGCAGGTATATAAAAAAGCCTTTCAAATATAGCGACCAAAGGTTATTTAACATTTTTTGTTTCGCAAATCGTAACAAATGCATATACGTGTTGTTAAATAAGAAATGAACGCTGATTTCTTTATATGCAAAAGGAGATACAACATATCAATGAAAAGCGTACATTTGCCTTGAATATCATTAATTAAATAAAAACATTCATGAACAAAGCAGAATTGATTGAGGCCTTGGCCCAGAGATCGGGATTACAGAAACAAAAAGCGAAGAAACTATTGGAGGCTTATGTAGACATCGTAACAGAAGCTATGTCCCACAACGAGGAGATCGTATTGATCGGTTTCGGAACATTGATACCACGTCCTCAGACAGAGCGTTTAGCTCGTAACCCCAAAACAGGAACACCGGTTATGATTCCAGCCAGAACGACTGTAAAATTCAAACCGGGTAAATATTTGCTGGATGCAATTAACAAACCCGAAGAAAAGAAGTAAGACTTTTTACCTGACAAAGGGAGGCAATCTGAAAAAGGTTGCCTTCTTTTTTGCGACCTGTCCAAATTATGAGTAATTTCGGCGCCGGAAAAATGACAATTCAATCATGAAAATAGTTAATCTTGGAGAATCAAACTCGGTGTTAAACCGGTTTGTCGCAGAACTGCGCGACGTCAATATACAAAAAGACAGTATGCGCTTCCGTCGTAACATCGAGCGGATCGGTGAAATCATGGCTTACGAGATCAGTAAGGATTTCACCTACAGCAAAAAAGGTATTCAATCTCCTCTCGGGATAGCACCAATGAACACTCCCGACGATTCAGTCGTCATCAGTACGATCCTGCGTGCCGGCCTCCCCTACCATCAGGGTTTCCTCAGTTACCTGGATAATGCGGAAAATGCATTTGTTTCCGCTTACAGGAAATACAAGGACCGTCTGAACTTCGATATTCATATCGAATACATCGCATCTCCCCGATTAACAGACAAGACATTGATTATAACGGATCCGATGCTGGCAACCGGCAGTTCTATGGAACTACGAAGCATTGCGCACCAAAGGCCACCCGGCGCATATCCATGTCGCTTCCATCATTGCCAGCAAGCAGGCAATCGAATATCTCCAGCGTAAAATGCCGGACGACATCACGACTATATGGGTCGCGGCTGTCGATGACGAACTAGATGATCATTCTTACATCGTTCCGGGACTGGGAGACGCCGGCGATTTGTCCTATGGTGAAAAAGAATAAGATATGAATCTAACGGGGTAAAGTAAACCAGAAACGGGACCCCTTCCCTATCTCGGACTCTACCCCGATTTTACCGCCAACCTGTTCTATTATGCTCTTACAGATCGAGAGCCCCAAACCTGTCCCCTGCTTGAAACTGTTTCCTTTATAGAAACGGTCGAATACATGTCGCTGCACTTCCGGCGACATATCGTCACCGGTATCCGTCACAGAAAACTCAATCTCATCCCAGCGTATCTCGTAACCAAGCAGGATCGTTCCTTTGCTGGTGTGTTTGATGGCATTATTAATAAAGTTGGATATGATCTGTGTCAGCCTCACCTTATCACAACGCATGATATAGGAAGGCAAGTCCGGAACCACACAGAGCGCGACTTCAGCCGGTACTTTGATACGAATCGAAACGACCAGTTCTTTACATAGCTCCCGCAAGTCGACCTCGACAAGTTTCAATTCGATTATACCAGATTCTATCTTCGCCAGATCCAGCACATCGGAGATCAACTGTAACAACAGTTCATTGTTTTTTTGGATAATCTCGACAAACTGCTTCTTTTCCTCCGGATCGTCCGTATCGACCAACAACGTGGAAAAACCGACAATGGCATTCAGCGGAGTCCGGATCTCATGGCTCATATTGGCAAGGAATGCAGATTTCAAACGGTCGAGTTCTTCGGCTTTCTCACGCTGCTTCTGCGTTTCCTTCAGTTCGGTTATATCATAATTCACACAGATCATTTCAAGTCTGTCCGGATTAGTCGACTGGGTGTTCCGCATTACATTCACACGAGTCCAATGCCAACCTTCTCCATACTTCACCCTTAATTCCCGCCGAATACTATCACACTGTCCTTTTTTACCTGTTCAAAGAAATTAAACATAACCTTCCGGTCTTCAGGATGGATCTGGCTATAAACACCTATGACTTCCAATAGCGGCACACCTTCTTTTTCTCCTAAATTCTGATACCATTGGTCGATAGCATACCCTTCACGAGTCAACAAATCAAATTTGGCATATCCAACTTTTGCAAAACGGCTGACCAGACTGAAGAAATGTTCAAACTCCTCGATATGGTTATATGCGACCGCCTTATCTGTATTATCAAGATTAATAAACATATAATTAATCAGATCTCCATATATGTCATACAACATGCAGACTTTTGTGAAAATATCGATCGTACCATTCTTCATTGTCGGATAGAACCCTTTGTCCTCAATTGTGTTAAATGAATAATCCATGTGAAAAGAGACTGGCTCCCGACTAATCAGTTTTTCTCGTATTTCATCATTAATCATAGGATTTTCAAAGATATTAAGCCCCAAAACAGACTCTTTGGAAGGAAGGCCGAATATCTCGACATCCATATTATTCAAATCCACCAGATAGCCCTTCTTATCATACAACTCTATTCCGACCGGTATGTTGGTATAAATATTCCGAAGTAACTTTTCACTATGGTCCAAAGCTTCATTGGTACGGGCCATCTTCGTTATTATACTAATGATATTGGAAATAGACGACAACCATTGATAGTCCTCCAAGCTCCACATACGATACTTATCTACTATATCGATTCCCATATACCCCCAAGACTCACCTTTGATTATTAATGGAATTAAAATCAGAGAACAGGTTCGACGCGCTTTCAGGTAGCGCTTCTCCTCAACCGCTTCAGGAGGTAATTCATCCAGATTATTAATTAGGATAGGATATAAATTCCGTATTTTATGTGTAGACCAAGGTAACGTAGCAACCGGAATGTTTTGCAAAAACGGACGGACAGGCTCAACTCCCTCACTACACACCTCATATGTGCAGCCAATCTGCTTCTCATCCTCATATTCCATAATGTATACACGCCCCTTCGTATCGATCGAAAATAGAACCTCCGTAAGAGCCAAATGGATCGATTTATGCAAATCATTTGTCTGGATAAAAGAATGTAAGGCATGGGACAAACTCCCCAAATGCCTGAGAACACTATCAACCTGTCCATTCACGACAGGTCTATTCTCCTCCATTTCACTAAAAGGAATCAACTGTAAAATACCCAATACGGTCAACTTGCCATCGGAAGCCTTTTCACGTTTATAAATTTTTGTACGGACGAACCTATAACCATAGCAAGTCTTTATAGGGAAGATCTGTTCGTATATACCAATACCTTTAAAGAAAGCAAATTCGTTAGCGATACGATCCCGATAGTCTCCACGGATCAACAAAAAGAAATCTACTATGGATATTTTCGGACCATCCAACTCCAAGAGACTAATCAAATAGTCAGAACAGATATAACATCTTTCTTCAAAATCAGCTTTCCACCAGCCAACCTGAGCATTGTCTAATATTAATTGATACTGGTCTATATCCATGAATACGACTTCTTTATTATCCTTCATACAAAAGTCGTTATAATAAACCGAACCAACAAATTTTATTTCCCTTAATATTCAAGGATTTTCCACATACATTAATCATAAAAAATAGCAACATAAGCTAATTTCTGCTTATGCTGCTATTTAACTATAGATAAAAAAACGTTATTTCAACTCTTTAATGCGAATATTACGGAACTTGACAGGAGAGCCATGACCTAAGAAACCGATATGTCCTTTCTTATTGAACAGGCCCGGATGTCCCTTATGATCGGCAGTACCGTTCTTTGTCGCTTCACGGATATTGCCTTCCATGATTACCACCCCGTTGACCGTTACCTTGATGTTATCCCCATTAGCTACAATTTCTTCATAATTCCATTCACCCGCAGGTTTAAACGCACTATGATGTTCCGCCTTAGCCGGGATAATTCCATAAACGGAACCGTGATGCTGCAAAGGAGTAATATCCTTATAAATCGGATGTTCACAATCCAGAATCTGGATTTCCATACCAACATAAGCGGCATCCCCTTCCATCGGGGTACGGATACCGACACCGTTATTAGCACCCGGCGTCAACTGGAATTCGAAACGGTACACGAAGTTGCCATACTCGTCTTTCGTATACAGGTTTCCACCATAGCTCTTGCTCGGTATCATGGAAATGCAACCGTCTTCCAAGGTATAATCAACCGTGTTACCTGTCCATTCATGCATATTCGTACCGTCAAACAGAACCTTAAAACCTTCCTTCTCTTCTTCGGCTGAAAGTTTGAACGGTTCCTTGCGTTCGAGTTCTTTTACATAAATATTCCGGTAATAAACCTTGCTGCCATGAGCCTGCAATTCAATCTGTTCGACCGGGAAGATCGGGAGCTTGCGATCCCAATAGTTTTCCAGAATCACATCATCCACCACTTTCTCTCCGTTCAGTACGACTGTCACACGGTCACCGACCATCTTGATGTAAAAGCTGTTCCATTCACCCAGCTTATTATCGGCCACTTTCGTCGGCTTGCTCTCGTTCATCTGGTTGTTGTATAATCCACCGGAACCGACTTGCGCTCCTACGTTTACACGCGAAGTATCCCATATCTGCACCTGAGGCGTACCACGCAAGTAAATACCGGCATCCGCTTCAGGACCGGCCGGATCAAGCATCCAGTCCACATACATTTCAAAATCACCGTATTGTTTTTCCGTGCACAGATTGTCCCCCTTGCCATTGAATATCAGCATACCGTCTTCCACGCTCCAGCCTTTACGCATGACCTCATCGGCTTTCGCCTGCTCTTTGGCCAACTGTCCCGGTTTCATCTTCGCACGGGCAATCGGATTCTGTACTAAACCTTTCCAGCCGGTCAAATCCTTACCGTTAAACAAAGAAACGAATCCTTCGCCTTGCGGCATCTCGGCCAGATGTTTCTTGATCGCTTCTTTTTGATAGCCGGCATCCGGATTGTCAAGCACCTCCATTACCTTATTCAACAAAGCACGGACATTTGCCCCCATATACTCCTTATTACCCAAAGCAATATTCATGACTGCATTGGCGGCAGCCTGCTGTACAGGTTTCTGATCCAGAAATTCACCGGCATACAGCATGCCCAAGAATGTTCCGGTATTTTCAATCTGTTGTAAAATCGCGATCTTCTGTGCATCCGTTTTGGCAATTTCCATTGCCTTACGCAAGCTTAACAAACGGTTTTCACCTGTAAATGCCGGATTGGAAACCAGTTTCACATAAGTAGTGAGAGCCGGATCAAAATAGTTGGACGACGCGCTTTCCTTACAGATCGTATATAATTCGTCCGCCACTTCAATACCCTTCCAGTTCAACAGGGCTTCGAAGGCTGCATCCCTTTTGACACCCGTATTAGAACGGAAACCTTTCACGACTGTCGCCAGCGCATCCGGTTGTCCGGTAGAAGCCAACACCAGATAATACAAATAATCTTTATTGCCGGCCTGCAACATACGACGTGTCACCGTTTCGACCCGGTCGGCAACCGGAAGAGAGGACAATGCTGAAATAACAGCCCGCTGCATGGGAGGAACAGCCAATGCGTCAGCCGTTTCCAGCATACCGCACATATTGGTTATATCACGTTCTCCCACTACATCCTTCAAAGCCACATAAGCCGCGGCTTTCACTTCTGGAGAGCCTATCTGTATCTGATCAAGTACGGTATTGATATTGGCAGTAGCTTTGCGCATGGCCAACAACTCAAGTCCAGCTATTTTTCCCGCATTAGCAGCAGAAGAGACGGCCTTTGCCACTGCCCCGTCGATATCTCCAGGGAAGGCAGCCAAAGCATCCTGTCCCAACAGAACGACTTGCTTGTCATCGCTCTTCAGTAATTCGGCCAACGAAGGGATATAGGACTTATCGCCTATCTTCACCAATGTCCAGGTTGCAGCCTGCTTCACGTCGAAGTTCACATCACCGAGCTGCTCCAACAGGATCTGCTTGGCAGGAAGATCGAAACGAATTTCCAGATTCTGGATAATGTCATGTTTGACAGGTTTCTTGGCCTCGCGTCCGATCCAGTTCAAGATGTCTATTTTCAGTTCCGGTTTGGCTTTAGGAACCATTTTCATAAGTTCTATATACAACTCCTTATCTGCAAAACCGGAAGCATAGCTCAAAGCCGCATTCCGGTAGTTCTTGCTCGGATCTTTCATGGCAGCGATAACCATCTTAGATACTTTGGCCGGTTCCTCGGCTGCTAAAAGTATTTGCAAGGCAGCTTCCCGTGTCTGCTCCTGTCCGGCTTTAGCCGCTGCTTTCTGCAATTTCTTTGCAGCTTTCATCACCGCATCACGATCACTCTGGACCAATCGCTTCAACAAAGCGATATAAGCTTCGTTGGCACCAGTCACTTCCATCGTGTAACCGGCATTCTCGGCCGCTTGCGCCAAGACCGGCAAAGAGGTAGAACCTCCGACACAACTCAAGGCATACAAAACCTCTTTCTGCATATTCGGATCGGCTGCTCCCTGCAATGTCAACAGGAGCGTTTCCGCCTCTTTCACCCGGGCATCGGCAATCGCACGGATCACATCCTTTTGTGTTTTGGAAGAACCGGAACGCATCTTCAAGGCTGCAACCAATGCCTGCCCTGCCTTTTCGCTACCGTTGGCAGCCAGTGCCCGGGCAGCGGGACCGCTCAACGCCTCGTCATTCAGGTAAGAGGCCAATACTTCTATGCATTCATCTTTTCCCAACATCTGAAGTTGGCGGATAATGAATGCTTTCGTTTCTCGCTCGTTTACCATTTCCAAAGCTTTCAGATAAGCCTTCGCAGTCACTAACCGGGCATTCTCCTCCCCTTTCGCCATGACATAATGCGTAAGACCGCTCAAAGCATAGTCGACATTTGCGTTACTGCCTTTGCCCGGAGCATTTATCATGTTTACCAGCATCAGAACACCTTCTTCGCCGGTAGAACTCAAATCACCAATCAATTTATTGTACGCCGCTTGTTTCGCCGCAGGCATCTGAGCCAACACATCGGCAGCGGTCGTTTTGGCCGTACGGTTGGCCGGAGTCTGCGCCATCAGCATGCTTCCGCAAAGCAACAGGGCAGCTATTGAAATATATGCTTTTCTCATATTATTATCTATTTATGTAATTGTCAATTGTTAATTATCAATTGTCAATTCGTTATATATTCCAGGGTGCTCTCATCGGCTGGTCCAGCAAACGATTTGCAGCCTCGTCGTCAATAAATTCAAGTTTTACAGGATCGAAATTCAGCGTCCGGTTCAAACGCAGAGCCACTGCTCCCATATTGACAATAGTAGCCGAACGGAAACCATTCTTTTCGTTCAGGGCGAAAGGCTGGCGTGTCTTCACACATTCTATAAAGTCCGTAACCTGAGGTTCGGGTTCGGGGAAATCGGCAAGTTTCCTCTCCCAATCGGGAATATCGCATACAAAATTTTTATATACATTACCCTTCGGTCCGGCAATATACGGCGTATTCGGATCACCGAAGTCCCCCCCCCAAAGGACAATCTGACAACCATCGTCATACGTGTAGGTAATGGAACGCCAAGTACCGACAGCATCCGGATGCTGTTGCGGGGCATCAACCTCCACTTTAATAGGACTGGTATCGTCTTTACCTAGTATATATTGTACGGGGTCGATGTAATGCTGCCCCATGTCTCCGAGCCCTCCACCGTCATAATCCCAGTATCCGCGGAAAGTCTGGTGTACGCGATGCAGGTTATAAGGCTTGTAAGGAGCCGGGCCGAGCCACATGTCGTAGTCCAACTCTGCCGGAACCGGTTGCGGTTCGAGATATTCTTTTCCTACCCAGAAAAACTTCCAGTTGAAACCGGTATGCGCACTGATCGTCACCTTCAACGGCCATCCCAACAATCCGCTTTGCACCAGCTTCTTCAACGGTTTGACAGGAGTGCCCAGTCCATAGAACTGGTCTGTAAAACGGAACCATGTATTCAGGCGGAACATACGTCCGTATTGCTGTACGGCCTCCATCACACGCTTTCCTTCACCGATCGTACGCGTCATCGGCTTTTCACACCAGATGTCTTTCCCGGCTTTAGCGGCCTCGACAGACATGATACCATGCCAATGAGGTGGAGTGGCGATGTGCACAATATCGACATTCGAGTCCAGAATCAAATCGCGGAAATCATGATAAGCGGCTATTTTTTCCTTCACCAGTTTCTTTCCCAATTCAAGGTGATTTTTATCAACGTCACAAACGGCAACCAAACGTGTACCGGCATAATTGACATGGCCTCTTCCCATCCCTCCGGTACCAATAATACCTTTAGTCAATTGATCACTCGGAGCGATATACCCATTTCCCAATACGTGACGCGGCACAATCGAAAAGAGCGCAACCCCTCCAAGGGTTTTCAGAAAACCTCTTCTGTTTGTTCTCATAGTAAAAAATAATTTATATAGATTAGCGTAACTATTTAGTCAATATTAAGAAGTCTAATTGTAAAAAATCAACACATTACATAATTGAAAAACTAAACTTTAGCCTATAAGTTAACTAAAAAAAATCGTACCGAAGTAAAGTTTATAAGCTAGTGATAATGATTGACTGGATAGTTACAGATTATCATCCGATTATTAATTGTTTAAAAATATAAATAACATCTGATAAAGACATTAATTATCTAATAATCCTTGCAAATATTCACGTGTTTTTATCACATAATCATGTCTTGCACCATTCAATTCACATTCAATAGTCAATGCTCCCTGAAATCCTTGCTTCTTCAGTTCTGCGATGACAGCCGGAAAATTCACCTCTCCGGTAGGAATGGGTACTTCAGCTCCCAATTCATACGGATTGTTCGGGTCCGGATATCTACCATCTTTAGCATGGAATTCCTTAATGAGGCTGCCGAACTGCTTCACGGCATCCAGAGAATTCGCTTTTCCGTACATCAATAAATTAGCCAAGTCGCAATTGATAAACACATTACCAGTAGCGATGTCTTTAATGGCACGAATCAAAGTCGTCGGCGTTTCCTGTCCGGTTTCAAAATAGATCATCACACCGCGCTGCTTGGCATAATTCGCCAAATCCTGCATGACCTTGATAAAATCTTTATATTGTTCGGAAGAGGGATCTTCCGGTATAAAACCGAAATGAGAGTGCATAGCGGGAATTTCCGCCATTGCACAGAAATCAATCATTTCATGATATACTTTAATTTTTTCTGCCCGTTCTTCTTTTGGCACCAGACCAATCGTAGCTGGCCCTTGGCGGAAATTCCAAACACAATGGCTTCCGGGCACACCGACAACCGTTGTTACCTTTATATTATGTTTCTTGGAGGCCGCCTTTACTTTTTCAGCAAAATCTTTTGTAAACTTGTTTTTCTGATAATTAAGTTCACAAGAACCAAATCCCTGATCATGCAGATCCTTAAAGCTTTTATCTACATCGCCCAAGTCATATTGGATAACCCCAATCGTTATCTTATCCTGAGCCATCATTCCGGAACACACAAACAGCAATGCAAAAATCAATAAAGAGAAT
>OGZL01004006.1_pt1 | contig 10063 bp, 8 predicted proteins | sample 1576761 | NCBI WGS metagenome assembly OGZL01 (sample SAMEA3541595, study PRJEB24748) | human gut metagenome | biome: human gut; feature: human-associated habitat; material: faeces | place: China | collected 2012
GATATCTGTATCTGGCAACTGGAATTTTACCACTTCTTCGATTTTTCCGCCTAATATCTGTACTGCTTTTTTTGAGTTGTTTAACTCTTCATCAATTTCTCCGGATTTATAAGGTATAAAACATCCACCTACTTTTACATAAGGAAGACAATATTCTGATAAAGTCGCCAGATTTGCTACTGCACGGGAAACACACAGATCATATTGTTCACGGTAATCTTCTTTCTTCGAAAAGTCCTCTGCTCTTCCGTGTATTGTTTCTATATTTTCCAGCTCAAGTTCATCTATAACAGCATTTAAGAACTTAATTCGCTTGTTCAATGAATCTAATAATGTGATTTTTATCTCTGGGAATACTATTTTTAGTGGAATACCCGGAAATCCTGCTCCAGTTCCTACGTCAATAATAGACGTTACATTATCAAATCCATTTACTTTTACAATAGACAAGCTATCCACAAAATGTTTCATAACTACTTCATCATATTCTGTAATTCCTGTGAGGTTCATAACCTTATTCCACTCTACAAGCATTTCATAGAATTTGATGAACTGAGATACCTGTTTATTTGTAAGTTCTACAGATATCATTTTCATATTTTCGATTAATCTCTGTTCTTTATTTTTCATATCTGTTCCTAACTATTTTCATTCTTCTATATTCTTCTATTTATCCATATTAATTCAGTTCTTCATATATTAATTTAAAAATATTCTCGGCATTCTTTTTGCAAAATACGCACAATATACTGATCTCGAATTATTTTACCTGCCGCCTAGATATACAAGTAATACAGATATATCTGCAGGTGATACTCCGGAAATTCTAGAAGCTTGTCCAATAGAAACCGGACGGAATTCTTTTAATTTTTGAACTGCTTCGATTCTAAGACTCTTCACCTGATCATAATCTATATTTTCTGGTATTTTTTTATTTTCAAGTTTTTTGAACTGTTCTACCTGTTTTTTCTGGCGTTTAATATATCCATCATATTTAATTGATATATTTACCTGCTCAGAGACTTCTTCTGACAAATCTTTTGGAAATTCCGGTCTTGCCTCATCGATTGTAGCAAGTACCTGATAAGTTAATTCCGGTCTTCTGATAAGTTCTGCCAGTGAAATTCCTGAATTTAGCGGCGTGCTTTGGTACTGCGCAAGTAAATTCTGAACCTTTTCACTTGTTCCTACATGCACATGCTCTACACGTGATACTTCTTCTTCAATCAGTTTTTCTTTTAATTTTAAACGTTCATATCTATCCTGTGAAATTAATCCGATTTCGTATCCTATCTCCGTCAGTCTTTGATCTGCATTATCTTGTCTTAGAAGTAACCGGTATTCCGCTCTGGATGTCATCATACGATATGGTTCATGACTTTCTTTTGTCACCAGATCATCAATCAAAACGCCAATATATGCCTGAGATCGATCCAGTACAACTGCTTCTTTTTTCTGAAGCTTTCTTGCTGCATTGATACCTGCAATCAATCCCTGGCATGCAGCTTCTTCATAACCGGAACTTCCATTGAACTGTCCTCCGCTAAATAACCCTTCAATCTCTCTGAATTCCAGTGATGGCTTTAACTGTCTTGCATCTATACAATCGTACTCAATTGCATATGCATTTCTTACAATCTTGGCATGTTCCAGACCTGCAACAGATCTATACATATCATACTGGACATCCTCCGGTAAAGAACTGGACATACCTCCGATGTACATTTCATTTGTATCAATTCCTTCAGGCTCTATAAATACCTGATGTCTGTTCTTGTCCGCAAATCTTACTACTTTATCCTCAATAGATGGACAATATCTCGGTCCTGTTCCTTCTATCATTCCGGAATATAATGGAGAACGATCCAGATTATTACGGATAATCTCATGTGTCTTTTCGTTAGTGTAGGTTAACCAGCATGGCACCTGGTCAATCTGAATATCATCCGGATTAGTGGTAAATGAAAATGGTGTGATTCTTTCATCACCATACTGCGCTTCCATTTTACTGAAATCTATAGATCTTTTATCGATTCTTGCCGGAGTTCCCGTCTTAAAACGGTACATGTTAATTCCAAGATTCTTCAGACATTCTGTCAGATGATTTGCAGCCTGCAAACCATTCGGACCGGTTGCATTACTAACCTCACCATATACACATCTCGCACGGAGATATGTTCCGGTACACAATACGACTGCTTTTACTCGATATATACCCCCAGAGAGTATCTGAACACCTATAACTTTTTTCTTCCCACTTTCACAGACTTCTTCAGTCAGGATATTTACCACTTCCGTCTGTCTGACATCCAGATTTTCCTGGTTTTCCAGCACTCTCCTCATTGTTCTGCTGTACTGTTCCTTATCTGCCTGGGCACGCAGTGAATGTACTGCTGGTCCTTTTGATTGATTCAACATCTTTGACTGAATAAATGTCTTATCAATGACCTTGCCCATCTCACCGCCAAGAGCATCAACTTCTTTGACAAGATGTCCTTTTGAACTTCCTCCAATATTCGGATTACAAGGCATCATGGCAATACTCTCCACGCTGACGGTAAATACTACTGTCTTAAACCCCATTCTTGCAGCCGCCAGAGCTGCCTCACAGCCTGCATGTCCTGCTCCAATTACTGCAATATCATATTCGTCTTTATTTTCCCATACAGAATTTGCTGAATATTTCATTGACTAAATCTTCTCCTATCGTCTCTCCGGTTATACTTCCAAGTTCTTCGTAGGCATCCATCAGATCAATAGAATAAAAATCTTCCGGCATACCCATATCTATGCTTTCTTTTACCTTTTTTAATGCCTCATAAGCATTGTTCAATGCTGTTTTATGTCGCACATTTGTAATATAAATTTCATCGTTAAAAGATATTTTTCCTTCAAAAAACATCTCTTTCAATGTCTGTTCCAATTCACCGATCCCCTGCCCGTTTTTCGCAGATATCTCTATAATTGCAGGAAAAATATCACAACTTTCTAAGTGATTAATCTCGGAATATTTCTTCTTTATCTCGTCTTTTCCAAGAATTGTATTAAGATCCGCTTTATTTAACAGAATAATAGCTTTTCTACCATAGATCATACGCATAATATCATCGTCATTCTCATCCAGTGGCGCTGAAGCATCAATGACATACATGATAAGGTCGGCATCCTTTGCATTTTCCTTTGCACGGTCTACACCAATCTTCTCTACCACATCCTCGGTATCACGGATTCCTGCTGTGTCTACGATATTTAATGAGATTCCCTGCAGATTCATATGCTCTTCCAGTACATCTCTCGTTGTTCCGGCAATCTCAGTTACAATTGCACGCTCTTCACCTAATAACACATTTAACAGGGAAGATTTTCCGGCATTTGGCTTTCCTACGATGACTGTCTTAATTCCTTCTTTGATCATTCTTCCATCATCACAAGTGGATAATAAATGTTTCAAGCTCTTCATATGATCTTCCACGACAACTTCAAGCTTCTCGCCATAACCGTCCACACTGATGTGTTCCGGATCGTCTAGTGCTGTCTCGATAAATGCTGTATGATACAGAATTTCTTCACGTATTTTTTGGATCTCTTTTTTAATATTCCCCTTCAACTGGCTGACGGAACTTCGAAGTGCATACTCATTTTTTGAAGAAATGAGATCTCCTACCGCCTCTGCCTGGGACAGATCCATCTTTCCATTTAAAAATGCGCGCTTTGTAAATTCGCCTGGATCTGCAGGTCTTGCGCCATATTTTATCACCGTCTCCAAAATTCTTCGCACAACATACACACCACCATGGCAATTGATTTCCACAGTATCTTCTCCTGTATAGCTGTGCGGTCCACGCATCAGCATCACAAGCACTTCATCAATCGTATCTTCTCCGTCTACAATATACCCGTAGTGAATGGTATGCGTAGGCTGTTTTGACAGCTTTTTTTCATTTTTCCCTTTATATATGCGCTCTGCAATCTCGACAGCTTCTTCTCCACTCATTCTGACAATTCCAATTCCGGAATTACTCATGGCGGTAGATATGGCTGCGATTGTGCCAGACTCATTTCTCATTCTATATCCTCCCTGTTATTTTCACCTGTACACATGACGCCTTACGAACTGCTTCGTAGAATTTCCTGGCATCATTATTTTATTGTACAAAAAAGCAGAGGTTTTTTAAACCCCTGCTTTGTAATTTTATCTTCTATTTGTCGTATTTCTCATAATTATGAGAGCCACCGGATCTTCTTGCCAGTGTTACAACGACTTTTCTGTAAGGCTCTTCACCTTCACTGTGTGTAGATACAGCCGGATCAGACTGCAGTGCTGAGTGAATGATTCTTCTCTCATATGGATTCATTGGCTCAAGTGCAACTGTTCTTCTTGTTCTCTTTACCTTGCTTGCAATGTTCTTTGCAAGATTCTCAAGAGTCTCTTTTCTTCTTCTTCTATAATCCTCTGTGTCAAGTTTTACACGAACGTATCCATCCTGCATCTTGTTAGCTACACGATTGGTAAGATACTGAAGAGAATCCAGTGTCTGTCCTCTCTTACCGATCAGGATACCCATGTTCTTACCTTCCATAGTGATGCTCAGTGCACCTTCCTCATCAACTGTAGAAGTAACCTTTACCTCTTCCATATTCATGGCATTTAGAACATCTTCTACAAATTTCTCACAAGCTTCAATTGTAGCCGGCTCAACTTTTGCAAGTTCTGTCTCTTCTCTTACTTCTTTTTTCGGAGCTTTTTTGAAATCTTTCTCTTTCTTATGCTCTTTCTTAAATTCATTCTTAGTCTCAGTTTTTACTGGTTCTTTTTTCTCTGCATGCTCTGTCTTCTCAACTTTTGCTGCCTTTTCGACCTTTACAGGTTTCTCTTCTTTTTTCTCAGCTTTTACTTCGACTACAGGCTCTTCTTTTCTGCGGGCTTTGATAACGGCCTGTTTTCTACCGAATCCAAGGAAACCATCGCTTCCTTTTTCGATAACTTCATAATCAAGACGATCACTTGTTACTTCTAACTGAACTAACGCTTCTGTAATCGCATCATCAAGATTCTTTGCTGTTACAGTAATGTAATCCATGAATATATGCCCCCTTACTTATTCTCATTAAAATTCTTAACCATGTTGGCTTTTGAAGCAAGACTTCCCGGTTTCGCATTTGCTCTTGCTTTTTCGAGCTTTTCTTCTCTTTCTATATCAGACATAGAAGAACTCTTTGTTGCAGAAGATTTGATACTCTTTGTATTTGTCTGAGCCATAGCGTTGATCTTCTCTGCTTTTTCGCCACGTTTTTCTTTCTTCTTCTGCGCTTTTTCTTTATTCTTCTCGATCATGTCATCCACTGACATCTTACTGAGATGTTTGTTGATAAATACCTGCTGAACCATACGTACGATTGCACTGACGATCCAGTATATACCGATACCAGTCGGTAATGTAAATACCATAACCAGTGAGAACAGAGGCATTGTCATATTCATAGTTCTCATTGTTGCTGCTGTCGGGTCATCTTTATCTGCCGGTCTGTTAGAACCATTTACTGCCATAGACAGTTTCATATTCAGATACTGTGTAAATGCAGATAATACCGGAAGTAAAATTGCTGTGATAACCAGCGCTGCCGCTGAATATCCCATTGTCTCTCCGCTTTTTGCCATGCTAAGCATGTTACCCGGAGTGATTGTCATATCCGGAATTGTGAGAAACTTATTTGCCTGAGCTGTAATATTTGGTACGTAATCAGAAATTCTGTAAATGACCGGATACAATGCGAACAAAAACGGCATCTGGATCAGTAACGGAAGGCATCCTCCCATCATGGATACGCCATACTTGTCATACACCTGCTGTATCTCTTCCTGCTGTTTCAGCATTGAAGCCTGATCTTTTTTGTTCTTGTACTTCTTCTGGATAGCCATGACTTCCGGCTGTACAACGGCCTGCATCTTAGATGATCTCTGCTGATTAATTGTCATCGGCAGCATCAGGGTATATACAAGAATCGTATACAGGATAATAGATATACCAACCAGACCGGTGTCACTTGGAAGTGCGCCATCTAACATCGTATAGATAAAATTCATGACTTTACCTAATACCCAGCAGATCTGTCCGACAATCGGCCAATTTGCTGCACTTAGTAAACTTCCTACCATCTCTTTTTCCTCCATCGGATTTTGTAATTCTTTTTAAGGAACAGGGTCATATCCTCCTTTTGAAAAAGGATTGCAACGCAAGATTCTCCAGGCAGCAAGACGACCTCCCTTAAAGGCCCCGTACTTTTCAATTGCTTCTATCGCATATCTGGAACAGGTCGGATAATACTTACAGGAAGAATATCCCTTTGCTCCTGATAAATACTTTTGATAGAATCTGATGATACCAAGCAGAATCTTTTTCATCACGCAATTACCCCTTATATATATTATGAAGACGTGCCAGGTGGATCAGTGCGCTCTCTATGTCGCGGTAATTCTTACCCTTAGCTGCACCTCTTGCGATAACTACGATATCGCGCCCACTGCTGAACATGTCTTCTTGTAGCCGGTAACTTTCTCGGATCAACCTAGTTAATCGGTGTCTTACGATACTGTTTCCCACTTTTTTACTTACAGATATTCCCAATCGATTACCTTCCGTCTGATTCTCCAGTACATACATGACAAGATACTTGTTCGCATAAGAACTTCCTTTTTTATATACATGTTGAAAATCCTTATGTTTTTTCAATGATTCGGAATATTTCATGCTTTAATCTCCTATTTTTTGAAAGAAGAAAAGGCCACATATATGCGGCCTACGCTGATAATTTCTTTCTTCCTTTTGCTCTTCTTGCTGCAAGTACTTTTCTTCCGCCTGCAGTACTCATTCTTGATCTGAAACCATGTACTTTAGATCTTTGTCTCTTTTTTGGCTGGAATGTCATTTTCATAGATATCCACCTCCTTATATTTTTCCAAGGGTTGCCCCATATTTTTTCTTAAGACATCAGCTTTGATTATATAAAAAAAATCTTGATACGTCAAGCATTACCGATGATTTTCTTTACTTTTTAATTGCTTAAATACATATTTTGATGTAAAATAGATAAAGAGTAGACTTGGGAAGTAGGAGTTTGTTTAAAATGAACGAAGTGAAAGAAAAATGGCCTGAGATCATCGAACATTTACGAGTGGAACACGAGCTGCTGAATGTATCCTTTAATACGTGGATAAAGCCGCTGAAAGTTTACGATGTCATCGATGACACTGCTTATATTCTTGTGAACAAGGATTCCAGTGTTGAATACATCGATAAGAAGTACCGTCTCCCACTCATGGTATGTATTGCTGAGATTACAGGCAAAGAGTACGAGATACAGTTTGTATCGGAAGATGACGATAAACTGAATGAAATTCATAATGCATCTATTGATAACGGTCAAAAGAAAAAGACGAAGTCCTTAGCAGAGAAAGCAGGGCTGAATCCAAAATATACTTTTGATACTTTTGTTGTAGGCGGAAATAACAACTTCGCTCATGCAGCTTCACTGGCCGTTGCCGAATCTCCCGGTGAAGTGTACAACCCTCTCTTTTTATATGGAGGTGTTGGACTTGGGAAAACCCATTTGATGCATTCCATTGCACACTTCATTTTGGACAAGAATCCGAAGAAAAAAGTATTATATGTAACCAGTGAGACGTTCACCAACGAACTGATTGATGCCCTGAGGAATGGTAAAACAGCCGGTAATGAATCTGCCATGTTGAACTTCCGTGATAAATACAGGAACATTGATGTTCTGTTGATTGACGATATCCAATTTATAATAGGTAAAGAAAGTACTCAGGAAGAGTTCTTCCATACTTTCAATCACCTTCATACACTTGGAAAACAGATCATAATCTCCAGTGATAAACCTCCGAAAGATATCGAGACACTGGAATCCAGACTCCGCACACGTTTTGAGTGGGGTCTCATTGCTGATATCTCATCTCCGGATTATGAGACACGTATGGCAATTCTCCAGAAGAAGATTGAACTGGATCATCTGGAAAAATATAACATTAAGAATGATGTACTGGACTATATTGCAGCCAACGTCAAATCTAACATCCGTGAGCTGGAAGGTTCTCTGAATAAACTCATTGCCCTCTATAAGCTCAACAACAATAATAATCCGATTGATATTGCTCTTGCAGCAGAAGCATTAAAAGATATTATTTCTTCTGATAATAGAAGAGAAGTTACTCCGGAACTGATACTTGATATCGTTGCGGATCATTTTGGTATCACCGTTGCTGACCTTAAAAGCAAAAAACGTGATTCGGAGATTGCCGTTCCACGTCAGATCTGTATGTATCTGATGCGTACTATGACTGATACTGCCCTGAAAGGAATTGGTGCAGTTCTTGGAGGTAAAGACCATTCTACTGTCAAATATGGAGTAGAAAAGATCGCCAAGGATATCGAATCAGATGAGATGATGGCGAATACAATCAATATAATAAAGAAGAAAATCAACCCGGCTTAGGATTTTCCATATAGTTATCCACAATTTATCCACATTATCCACATTTTTGGATACTTGTGTGGATATTATGTGGACAGTGCGTGGAAAATCCTCCGATTTATTTGGATATGGTGTGGAGAAGTGATTTTTTGTCCATTTTTCCAAAAAGCAACAAAAATGTTTTCCAAAGCAGTTCCACACATTTTCCAGTTTAATTTCACAGACTTATCAAAGCGCGAAACGCCTGAGTTTACTGGGCGCGCAGGGGTTTTCCTCTTATCCACAGCCCCTAAGGCGAATAAGGCGGAAAAAATTTATTTATTTCTATATATGCGTAACGTGGGAAAGGAGTTTTACACATATGAAAATCGTATGTAACAAATCAGACCTTGTAAAAGGAGTTAATATTGTTTCTAAAGCTGTTCCTGGAAAAACAACAATGCCAATATTGGAATGTATCTTAATTGATGCCACTACTGACATTATTAAGTTGACTGCCAACGATATGGAACTTGGCATCCAGACAGAAATTGCAGGTGAGATCATCGATCGTGGTATGATTGCCATTGATGCAAAGATTTTTTCTGAAATTGTTAGAAAACTTCCGGATAATGAAGTTTCTATAGAAACTGATGACAGACTTCAGACAACTATTGTGTGTGAAAAAGCAAAATTTGATATTTCCGGAAAACCTGGCAATGAATTTGCTTATCTTCCAATTATTGAGAAAGATGATTCTATAGCAATTTCACAGTTTACTTTGAAAGAAGTAATTCGCCAGACTATTTTTTCTATTGCTGATACAGAAAGCAACAAATTAATGACCGGAGAATTATTTGAAATAAAAGATAATGTTTTAAGAGTTGCATCTTTGGATGGACATCGAATTTCTATCCGTAAAATTGAATTGAAAAATCCAGTCAGTGATTATAAGATGGTTGTACCTGGTAAAACTTTAATTGAAATTAGTAAAATTTTATCCGGAGAAGCTGAGAGTATGGTCGAAATTTCTTATACAAATAACCATATTGTGTTTGAATTTGACAATACAATCGTTGTTTCCAGACTTATTGAAGGCGAATATTTTAAAATTGATCAGATGCTGTCCAGTGATTACGATACAAAAGTAAGAATTAACAAAAAAGAATTCTTAAATTGTATTGACCGCGCAACACTTCTCATCAAAGAAGGAGATAAAAAGCCAATTATCATTAATATCGGTGATGAAATCATGGAACTTAAAATTAAATCCCAGCTTGGCTCTATGAATGAAGAAATATTCATTACCAAGGAAGGTAAAGATCTTCTGATCGGATTTAATCCTAAATTCTTAATCGATGCACTGCGTGTTATCGATGATGAAGAAGTAGAGCTTTATCTTATGAATGCAAAAGCCCCTTGTTTTATCAAAGATGAAACGGAAAGCTATATTTATCTGATTCTGCCGGTTAACTTTAATTCAATTTAGGACAGGTGTAAGTATGGAAATTATCAAATTAAAAGATGAATTTATAAAGCTTGGTCAGGCACTGAAGGCTGCAGGTCTGGTAGAGACCGGAGCAGAGGCAAA
>OGZL01004012.1_pt1 | contig 10051 bp, 8 predicted proteins | sample 1576761 | NCBI WGS metagenome assembly OGZL01 (sample SAMEA3541595, study PRJEB24748) | human gut metagenome | biome: human gut; feature: human-associated habitat; material: faeces | place: China | collected 2012
CAGCGATGATTTTGTCGGGTGAATCGGCGGCAAAATGAATCGGGTGTGTTGCGGGACGGTACGTTCTTTCCGAGGTGATTATCCGCTGAAAGTGGTGGTTATCACGGTGAGAACCACCACTTTTTCAGCAGGATTTGGAATAAAGGGTATCATGGAAGCGTGGGTACGTCAAGATGGTTTTGCAAAATTTATCACGATAAAGCGACAATAGTAAGACTTCTGTTAAAACAGTTATTCTTTGTCGATAGTTTCTTTCCTCATCATTCGTGCAAAGTCAGCCAAAAAGAAAACCGGGCTGCTCAATTCATAAATGAAAGAACAGCCCGGTTGAAAGGGAGAACGCTCCTATCAGCCCATCAGTGCGCTCCACGCCATACTGAAAGGCATCACTAGGATCAAGGCAGGCATCAAGTCAACGAGGGGAACTGACTTGATTTTAGAGACGCGGAAACCCGCAGCCATTGTTAAAATGCCGCCGCAAGCCGACAAATCCGCAAACATTGTGGGGGTCAAATAAGCGGATAAAGTGCGACCAACCATGTATACGACAAGAAGAATCGCACACTGCGGCAAAGGAATTGCGCATATGGATTTACCCAAGGAAGCCGCAAAGATCATTGCCGTGAATCCATCAAGAACAGCCTTGGACATTAATAGGCTTGGATCGCCTGTGATGCCCTCTGTCAGAGTGCTGTACCATCCAAAGCCGGAACAGCAGAACAGCGCGACCGCTGTGATGTAAAATTCCATATCAATGTCCTCCCCACCAAGATGGAGTACCCGAACAAGGTTATGAAAAAATTTACTTGTCCACTGTTCAAGATGCAGAAGATGGCCAATCGTAAAGCCGACCAGAATCGCTAACACGACCGCAGTCATTCCAGATGCTTTGATAATGGAATTGACACCGATTGCAATGGAACAGAAACCGAAAAGAGTCGGCAGATTGTCTTTTAGTCCCCGCGGGAGAATCTTTCCAAGATATGTTCCCAGTAGACCGCCAAGCAGCACGGCGGCACAGTTTGTCAAAACCCCAATCGGCATATGTCAACCTCACATTCTTTCTTGTTACCAATCTTTTACCGCACCGTCAAAGGCACGGCGGGCAGCGTTGCTGCCACGTTCCCTCGCCGGATAAAGCTCCTCAGCATCATCTGCCAGCTCCACGCCAATGCCGGGAGCATCGGGGATGAGCATACAGCCGTTCTCATAACGCAGCGGCTCCTTGACCATCTTATCCTCTGCACCGTTCAGACAGAAACCGGGAAGTTCCTGAATGCCCAGATTCGGAATGGAAGCGCAAATCTGCAAACAGGCCGCCGTAGAGACCGGGCCAAGCGGATTGTGCGGAATCACCAGAACATCATGTGCTTCTGCCAGTGCAGCAATCTTCTTGCTGGTAGTGATGCCGCCCACAGCGCACACATCGGGACGGATATACTGGCAGACATGGCGAGCCATCAGCACTTCGCACTCACGCAGGTCAATGGCACGTTCGCCAGTAGCAATCGGCACACCGATTTTGCTTGCAACTTCGGCCATAGTATCTACATTGTCCGGCGGAACAGGGTCTTCCAGAATCATCGGACGGTAAGGCTCAACTGCACGACCAAAAGCGACCGCCTCCGGCAGTGTCATGCCGCGATGAACTTCCAGAATGAAATCGAAATCAGGGCCGACCGCTTCCCGGCAGACACGCACCTTTTCAACTTCCCGCTCGATGCGGCTGGAAAAGAACTCGCCCTTGCCGTCCGGAGAACTTGTGGGGCCGTTGCAGAAAATTTTAGCCGCAGTAAAGCCCATCTGCTGCAACTGCTGATACTGTGCAGCCAGCTCATTCTTATCTTCCGTGATGTGCATCACCGAAGCATAGACGCGCACCTTATCACGGGTCTTACCGCCCAGCAGTTCATAGACAGGAACACCCAGTGCTTTGCCCTTGATATCCCACAGCGCAATGTCAATGGCAGAAATTGCGCTCATGATGACCGAGCCACGGAAATAGACCGACCTCAGAAAATTTTGATTGAAGTCTTCAATTCGGAAGGGGTCTTTTCCAATGAGATAGTCGGCAAATTTTTCAATTGCTGCTGCGGTCGCCTGCAGATAGCCCCAGTTGCCCGCTTCGCCCAAGCCCACGATACCAGCATCGGTATAGACTTGAACAAACAGATAATGCTTGGCAAAGCGCAGTTTTACATCTGTGATCTTCATGAATTATCCTCCTGCAAATGTTCCCGGAAGAACTGGATATGTTTTTTGAGTGCATACTCCCAACCGGGAGTGCGGTTTGTCGTGAACCCGTGCATGGCTTCCGGGATCCGCTGTGCTGTTACGCAGACACCGGCCTTGACCAGACGCAATGCAAAGGCTTCTGTATCTTCTCGCAGACTATCCTCGCCTGCGGAAAGGATAAGACACTCAGGAAATGCAGCAAGTGCAGTCTCATCTGCCTTGAGCGGCGAACACAGCGGGTCGGCAGGATCGGCATCGCCAACATAAAAATCGGTATACAGTTTCTCCGTCTGGGCGCGTTTGACCCAGAATTCGTTAGTCTGCAACTCCGGTGAGAGCCGATTTACAGGATCGACCGTGTTGTCCACAGGAAAATATTCAAGCAATGCGCAGCAGGGCTTCAAGCGATGCGCTTCCGCATCTTTGATAAGTGCGGCAGCGACAAGATTTCCGCCTGCGCTGTGACCAGCCAGCACGATTTTTTGAGGGTCAATTCCAAGTTCTTCCGCATGATCAAAGGCGTAAGCGATGATACCGTACGTCTCCTCGACTGCTGCCGGAAACGCCTGTTCCGGTGCAAGGCAGTAGTCCACATCCCAGACAAGGCAGTTCAGCTGCTCCATCAGGGTGCAGCAATAGCGGTGGTCACGGTCAGTGCGGCCCTTGATAAAGCCGCCACCGTGGAAGTTCAACAGCAGGGTTGCTTTGGCGGGCAGATGCTCCGGACACTCCTCGAACACATGGACTTTGCGACCATCGGCCACTTCGACCCACATTTCTTTTTCGGTGCCGGGCAGAGCGGCCAGCTCTTCCGGGCTGACCGGACCAAATCGGTCGCGGCTGCGCACGGTATTGGCCATAGCGACTTTTTCTTCTAACGTCATAGGATTTTGCGCTCCTTTTCACAGGATCAGAATGCAGGAAGCACCGTCATGGTGTAGAAAATATAAACGAAGGGTAGGATCAGCGTGATGAGTGCACCGCTCTTGACGATGGCTTTCAGGTCGTAACCGCCGTCTGCCATGCACATGGGCACTGCGGGGGTAGCCATCGGGGTCAGGAAGGCAGTCAGAGAACCGGCATTGACAAGAATAACAAGGCCGGTGGGATTTGCGCCCAGAGCGGAGCAGGTCAGCAGGCAGATAGGAACGAAGACTGCGGAGACAGAACGGTTCAGCATGAACTGAGTGAGCAAGAAGGGGATGATAAAGAACAGGGCACCGAGGACATAGTTGTTGTGAGTACCACCAACGACTGTTGCCAACGTCTGACCGATCATGTCACCTGCACCGGTATTGGTCAGTGCAGTACCCAGAGCCAGTGCGCCGACAAAGAGCATCAGCATATCCCAAGGAATATCGCGGAGAGCGGACTTCTGATCGACTACGCCGAACAGAACCATCAGCAGACTGCCGACCAGCGCAACGAACCAAGTGGTCAGATGCAGCTGAGGTGCAAAGATCAGGCAAATAATCGTTGCAAAGAACAGGAAGATACCAATCTTATCCACAACAGGGCTGAGCTTCTGCTGAGCTTTGCCAGAATCCTTTTTCTCCAGTGCCTCAATGGGAACGACCGGCTGCTTCGGAGTAAACTTCGGGCCAAGGAAAATTGCCCAGAGAGGAACAACGATAAGGACAGGCCATGCGGCGATCGTAAAATCAATGGGACGGACACTCATTCCAGTAAAGCCATAGGTTTCCATGAAACCAGTGAACTGACCAGCCATCTGGATAGAGGTTGCCAGTGGAAGGATACCGCAGCAAGCCACACAGACGACCATAATGGGGAACATATACTGCGTACGGCTGTTTCCGGTCTTGTCGCACAGTGCTGCCAGCAGAGGGCTGATGATCGCATAAACGACCATGGGGCTGGAAATGAAGTTGGTGAGCAGAACTGCCAGAAGGATGTAACCAAAGTAAGCCATTTTGAAGCTGCCATGCGTCAGCTTCATGATGCTGTTACACATACCGTCCACCAGAGAGGTACGGCGGAAACCCGCTGCTACAATAAACATACATGCCATCAGCAGGGTGTTCACATTAGAAAAGCCGGACAATGCACCGGCATCATCAATACAGCCGGTGATGTACAGGGCGGCCATTGAGATCAATGCAGTAAGCCACATGGGGATCTTGTTCAGCATATAGCTGACCAGCGTTGCCGCAAAGATCACCATACAGATGATCATTTGAGTATTCATAGATTTGTTTTCCTTTCCTGATATGAAAACGGTTCGATTTCAATTCGCTTGCTGCCCGGGCAGGCTCATTGTGGACATTTTAACAAAGCAAATTTACTCTGTCGATGCAAAAATTTGTATCTTTTGGCACCCGTACAGAAATCAAATCTTGTCAGGAAAGCTATGACATCCTGAAATATCAGAATAAAATCCAAATATTTCCCCTGTGCGCTTTGCCAAATCGAGAGACTCTCCCTTAGTCAAAATGTCAAATTCTAAGTAAAAAATTTATTGATAGGCCTCAAAAAATCAGTTGACAGGAGATATTTTATCGTTTATTCTGAAAAAGACGATTCACCAATGGAGCACACTCCAAAGATTTGACATAGGGAAAATATTTGGATTTTGGGAGAGAAAGAGATGGATTTAGCCAATTACAAAATGGAATGGCCGCGTGAGAGGCTTACTGTGCGATGCTTTGCACACGATATCATGAATTATCGTTACCACTGGCATCCAGACGAATATGAGCTTAACATTTTGCTGCATGGCAGTCAAGAGTACTGCCGTGGAACGCAGAATGTTGTACTGGAGGAGGATGACGTTCTGCTCACTCCGCCGGGAGTAGGACACGCCTCCTTTGGTCAACAGGCAAATACTACTGCCATCGTCCTGCATTTTTCAGCTACAGCGATTCGTCCATTGCTTAAAAAGGGTGGCGTCTACCACTTTCCTTCCTGTCTTTCAAACGCTGGAACACACACAGAAGAACGCTACCGTCATATTCGATTTTATGCCAGCCAGATTTTCATGCTGATGCAGCAGAACAGTCCATATGCACAGCTGGCTGTCAAGGCAAGCCTCGACTTGCTGCTCGTTATACTATGCACAGAGTTTGAGCCACAGCGATTGAACGAAATGCCGGAAGATGAGCAAAGACGTTCTGCAATTCGCCGCCTTTTAGCATATATTGAAGAACATTACGCAGAAAAGCTCACTCTTGAAAATCTTGCAGATTTTGCCCAGTACAACCGAACCTATGTTTCAACCCTGTTCAAACAGGTGGTTGGTGTTAATTTTCATGAATATCTGAGCCGTGTGCGCTTCCAGCACGCTTTGAGTGACTTGGCATTGACCAATGATGGCCTGACAGATATTGCTTTGCGCAATGGTTTTGCCGATTTGAAAACCTTTAATGCACGTTTTCGCTCCACACTGCACCGCACACCCACCGAGTATCGTGCGCAGCTGTCCCCCGATCGGGTGATGCGAGTCGACAGTCGTAAATTTCTTCCGTCCGAAGACCCGATTTTGCAGGCCAAATTGCGAGCATATCTAAAGGTAGGGTGCTAAGATGGCTGAAATCACCGGAGTGGCTGCTATTTCACATTGGGATATCTTTCAAAATTGTCCTTGCAAACCCCTATGAAGTGTGGTATATACATTATACGAAACAACATCCTGAATGAACGACCTACCGTTCGATGATATATAAAAGAAAGGTGCTTGCTATGAATGCTGTGATTTATGCCCGCTATTCCAGTGACAACCAGCGCGAAGAATCCATCGAAGGTCAGATTCGGGAATGCACAGCCTACGCAGAAAGAAACGGTATCACGGTGGTCAGGCACTACATTGACCGTGCATTCTCCGCTAAAACAGATCATCGCCCGGATTTTCAGCAAATGATTCGGGACAGCAACAAAAAATTGTTTGAAATCGTTCTGGTCTGGAAGTTTGACCGCTTTGCCCGGAATCGTTTTGACAGTGCGAACTACAAGATGATTCTGAAAAAGAACAATGTACACCTGATATCGGTCATGGAGCCGATTGCTGAAGGCTCGCAAGGTATTCTTGTGGAAACACTGCTGGAAGGCATGGCAGAATACTACTCTGCTGAGCTATCTGAAAAGGTCATCCGTGGTCAGACGGAAAATGCCCTGAAAGGCAAATGCACAGGCGGCACCGGAACGATTGGCTATAAAATCGACGCAGATAAGTTCTATCGTATCGACCCACTGGTCGCTCCACTTGTATTAGAGGCTTTTCAGCGCTACGATAATGGTGAGAAAATCGTTGAGATTCTGAACTATCTCAACGCAAAAGGCGTTCGTAATATGCTGGGTGGAAAGCTGACGTGCAGCAGCATGAACACCATGTTGAAGAACCGCCGTTACATTGGAGAGCTTTCTTTCCGGGATACCGTTGTGCCAGATGCGATTCCTGCTATCGTCCCGAAAGACCTGTTTGACCGTGTTCAAAAGCGTTTGGAGAAAAACAAGCGCGCACCGGCTCACGGAAAGGCAGATGAGGAATACTTGCTGACTACCAAGCTGTTCTGTGGCAAGTGCGGAGCATTGATGTTTGGCGAAAGCGGAACAAGCGCCACTGGACGAACCTACTATTACTATAAATGTGCTACTGCCAAGCGGCGCAAAGGCTGCAATAAGAAAACCGTACAAAAGGAGTGGCTGGAGAATCTGGTCGTCCAAGAGACGATGAAGCTGATTCATGATGATGCAGTTATCGAAAGAATCGTTCAGCTGGTCATGGATTTTCAGAATCAGGAGAACACTACGATTCCGCTCTTGGAAAAGCAGCTCCGAGAGGTGGACAGGAAACTGGACAACCTGATGAAAGCAATCGAGGAAGGCTTATTCACCCGAACGACCAAGGAACGTCTGGATGCCTTGGAAGCTCAGAAGGATGAGCTGACTGCAAAAATCGCTGATGAAAAACTGCGAAAGCCATCCTTCAATGCCGATTTCATCCGGTTCTGGCTGATGAAATTCAGAAAGTTCGATATATCGCAGCAAAAACAGCGCAAAGCACTGATTGAGATTTTTGTGAACGCCATTTTCCTGTATGATGACCGGATGCTGATCACGTTCAACTACAAGGATGGCTCTCAAACCATCCGCTTTGAGGATGCCTTGACTACCACAGAAACAGTGGGAAATAGTTCGGATTTGTCCAGCTCTGCTCGACCACAAGAAAAGCCACGATGAACCGTTTACAAATGCGGTTTTATCGTGGCTTTCTTTGTTTTCAGAATCCTGAAATCTGGCTAGAATGTGCCTTATTTGTGCCTTATCGCCCCAAAAAGTGCTTTACTCGGCGGCCGGAAGGCTCTTTTTTATCGTAGAAATTCGTGATTTTTCCGCACGATTTTTTCAACTTCCCGGCGGGCGGTTGCATCCGGCTCCCAAATGTGTTAAGGTGGGGCCAGACAAAATTTTTGAGAAGGAGCGCACTTATGAAATACGATTTTACTTCCATCCTGGACCGCCGCGGTAGAGACGCCATCGCAGTGGACGGCCTGAAGGGCGACGGCTTCTCCCCGGCTCCCCCGAAGGCGGGCTTTGACGCTATCCCGATGTGGGTGGCCGACATGAACTTCCCCACCGTGCCCACCATCCAGGAAGCCATCATTGAGCGTGCAAAACACCCGGCCTTCGGCTATTTTCAAGCCACGGATGCGTATTTCGACAGCATCATCCGGTGGCATGAGAAGCGCAACGGCGTCACCGGCCTGAAGCCGGAACACATCGGCTACGAGAACGGTGTGCTGGGCGGCGTCATCAGTGCGCTGAACTGCGTCTGCTCCCGCGGCGACAAGATCCTGATCCACAGCCCCACCTACATCGGCTTCACGATGAGCCTGAAGAACAACGGCTACGAGGCCGTGCATTCCCCGCTGGTGAAGGACGAGAACGGCGTCTGGCGGATGGATTTTGAGGACATGGAGAAGCATCTGAAGGAAGAGCATATCCATGCGGCCATCCTGTGCAACCCCCACAACCCCTGCGGCCGCGTCTGGGAGCGCTGGGAGCTGGAAAAGGCCATGGAGCTGTTCAAAAAGTACGACGTCTACGTCGTCTCCGACGAGATCTGGTCGGACATCATCCTGAACGGCCACAAGCACACCCCCACCCAGTCCGTCAGCGAGGATGCCCGGATGCGCACCGCCGCCTTCTATGCGCCCTCCAAGACCTTCAACCTGGCCGGTCTCGTGGGCAGCTACCACATCGTGTACAACAACTGGTGGCGTGACCGCATCGAGAAAGAGTCCAGCCTGAACCACTACAACATGATGAACGTGCTGTCCATGCACGCCCTCATCGGCGCCTATCGGCCCGAAGGCTATGCGTGGACGGACGAGCTCTGCGAGGTGCTGAGCGGCAATGTGAACTTTGCCTGCGACTACATCGAGCAGCACTTTGCGGGCGTCACGGTCTCCAAGCCCGAAGGCACCTATATGCTCTTTGTGGACTGCACCGACTGGTGCGCCGCCCACGGCAAGACCATCGACGATGTGGAAAAGGCCTGCTGGGAGGTCGGCGTAGCCGTGCAGGACGGAAAAATGTTCCACGGCCCCTGCCATCTGCGGATGAACCTGGCTTCGCCCCGCTCCCGCATCGAGGAAGCCTTCCGCCGGATGGACCAGTATGTCTTCCATGCGTAAGGAAGCAGAAAAAGGGCCCTTTGCCGGTTGGCAGAGGGCCCTTTTTGGTTGGTCAGAGGTCTTCTTCGGTCAGGAGCAGGTAGTACAGCACCTCGACCAGAAGGGCCGACGAGAGCAGAGATGGGACCGGGTCGGTCGCCACGATGCGCTGCGCCCGGTTGGAGGCCAGCAGCAGGTGGTCTGCCTGCGCGGCCAGAGGGGAGCGGCGGTCGCAGGTGATGAGTGTCAGAAGGTGGTCGTCGCCGGTTACGGTCATATCGTTCTCATGCAGATTTGCGGACTTCACAAAATCCATGAAGCGCGCAAAATCATCTTCGGTTTCAAAGTCGGCTTTTTCCGGCGTGAAATCATCATACAAAAAGCAGTGTGTTGAATTGTATCGACAAGGCAAATGGGCAGAAACGCCAAATGACATAAGTGCGTATGCCGCGCTGCAAAATCACCTCGACCGGCAAAATTGAGCAGCGGTTCCGCGTAAATTGAGCAACAGGACCGCCCGGATTGAGCAGTCCCACCGCCCGGGTTGAATATGGACAGCACAAAACTGTCAAGGTATCATAAATATGGTCGGAGTCAGATGTCTTGCAGACCCTTCCACTTGTGCATGGATTCCTTGCCTCCAATGACTATGGTGTAGGCATCGTGGACAATACGGTCGCAGATGGCATCAGCCAGCAGTGGGTCAGACAACTTTTCCGGCCAGCCCGGAATGTCAAACGGGGAACAGAAGATCGTGGAGTTTCGCTTGTACCGGGACTCCACGATTTCCAATAAGTCCCTGGCTTCCGTTTCTTTCAAAGAGTACAGAAGCCATTCGTCAATAATGAGCAATGCGTACTTCCTGTACTGGGCCATGAGTTTGCGGATGGTGCCGCTGCCTCTGGCAATTTGGAACTCTACCAGCAGATCCGGGAGCCGGATGTACTTCACCGCATAGTACTTATTGAACTGGGTTGACTGGTATGGAATCTCGTCAGCCACTCGGCACTGGTCGCAGTATTCCAGCCACAGCAGGTTCAGCGTAACACCGCTACGCTGGAGTTCCTTGTGGACATAGGCGTAATCCGGCATCTTGTAGACAGACTTTGCGGTGCTGAACGGAAACAGATGCTCTGAGAGCTGCTTATCCGACATTCCATCCGGCAGCGGCCATTCCAGACCGCAGT
>OGZL01004022.1_pt1 | contig 10041 bp, 9 predicted proteins | sample 1576761 | NCBI WGS metagenome assembly OGZL01 (sample SAMEA3541595, study PRJEB24748) | human gut metagenome | biome: human gut; feature: human-associated habitat; material: faeces | place: China | collected 2012
CGGTACCACACTTTTTGGAGCGCCTGCTCCCACCTCATGGGCTTCCAACGTCTCCTCTCCGCCTGGGCCGCAGCGCAGCACCGCGGCGGCGTTTTGCAGACCGCCGGGGCAGAGAATATCCAGCAGACTGCCCAGCAGGGCGAGGCGCAGCGGCAGGACGGGGTATGATGTTATGTCTGCCTGCTTTGCCAGCGAAAGGAGGTAAACATCGGCGCAGATACAGCGGCGGACACCGGAGTCATACAGCTGATGCAGGCAGCGCAGAGCACGGCGGCGGGCGAAATAGCCCCTCCCCACAGAAAGATAATGGAGTGGCAGACCCTCCACCGTTATGCGGGAAAGCACTGTCTTTTGGCCCTGCGTCATGTAAACGATCATGCGGTTTCCCTTCTCCCCCGGCGGTATGCAAAAAAAATGCTGTTCCATTCTATGGAACAGCATTTTCAATATGTCATTATTTACCAGGCTTTGATGTAGCCCGCCAGATAGTTCAGCGGGTTCTGGTACACGATCTTGCTCACACCGTTGACCACGGTGGTGGTGCGGACCTCATAATGCAGATGCGGGCCGGTGGAGGCGCCGGTGTTTCCGGTGACGCCGATCACGGTACCCTGCGAGACAGTCTGCCCCTGTGACACCTTCACCACGCTCAAATGGGCGTACAGGGTGGTCAGGCCGCCGCCGTGGTCAATGACCACATAGTTGCCGTAACCGCCGCCCCAACCGCTGGTATTGGTGAGGATCACCTTACCGCTCTTGACGGCATATACGCTGCTGGTATAGGACACGTTGCAGATATCCACACCCTTGTGGTTGGTGCTGCCGAAACCGCCGGGGGCCACGCGGGAGCCGACGGGCGAGCTGATCTTTTTACTGGTGCTGACGGGCCAGATAAAGCCCTCGTTGCTGGGCACCACGTCGGAGTCGGCGATCAGCTGCTCGAGCTGCGCGTCGATCTCATCGGCCGCCTTTGCCTCCGCGTCATGCAGCTGCTCCAACGCTTTCTGGTCGGCGGCATACTCGTTCATCAGCTTGGTGGTCTCGTCCAGCTTGCCCTGCAGCTCGTCCTGCTGCTCACTCAGCTGGGTCTCCTTGGCCTCCATCTCCGCCTTCTCGGCCTTGATGTTCTCCCGCGTCTCCTGCAGGGCGGAGATAATGCTCTTGTTATACTCCGCCACCTCGTTGACGAACTCCATGCGGTTCAGCAGGTCGGCCATGCTGGTGGCCTTAAACAGCACCGACAGATAGCTCAGGCTGCCGCGTTCTTCCTCCTCACGGACCTGCTGGCAGAACAGTGTGTACTGCTCCTCCTCCAGCAGCTCATACCGGGCGATCTGCGCCGCGGCGTCGTCGATCTGATTCTGGGTATCGTCGATCTGCTCCAGCAGCAGCTGGTTCCGCTGGTCCAGCAAATTCTTGGTGGCCATCACGTCGTTCTTCTTGGCCTTGGCCGCGGCGATCTGCTTCTCCAGTTCCTTCAGCTTTTCCTGCTGCTCCTTCTTTTTCTGTTCCAATGCGGCCACCTGCGCCGCCTTGCGCTGCTCCTCCTCCAGTTCAGCCTCGGTCTTGGCTGCATAAGCCGGTCGGACAGACACGGCAGCAGCCGCGCCCAGCAGCATCAGCAGCGCCAGCACGGCGCACAGAATACGTTTCGGTTTCTTCATGCAAGTGCTCCTTTCTTTACACCCGGAGGAACCGGCGTATGGCGGTCAGGCTACCGCCCACACCTACCAGAATACCCGTGCCCAGGAACACCAGGGCCACAAACTGCCATATTCTCGTAAACGGCACCACGTTCAGTATCTGCAGGCTGTCGGAGTTAGCGATGCCTTGCGCCACGGCGGCATACAGCCCCCATTGCAGGCCAAAGGCGATCACCGCGCTGAACAGGCCCAGCAGCAGTCCCTCATACACAAAGGGCCAGCGGATGAACCCGTTGGTGGCGCCCACCATTTTCATGATGGCGATCTCGTCCCGCCGGTCAAATGTCGTCAGCTTGATGGTGTTGCTGATGATGAACACCGACACCAGCAGCAGTATGGCGATCAGCGCGACAGAGATGACGCCGGCCACGTTGCGGACTGTGGTAAAGCCGTTGGCCACAGCCTCGTCAGCGCGGGCCTTGGCAATGCCGGGGATATTGTCCACTGCGGTCTTTGTCTCCATGATTCGGTTCGGATCCGTGACGTGTATCACAAACCGATGGCGGAACACCGTGGCGTCCAGGTCGCCGTACACACCGCCGTCATCGTACTTCTCCACGTAGGCGTCCCGGGCCTCCGTCCGTGAGACGAAGGTACAATCAGCCACGTTCTCCGTGCTCTCGATCTGCGTTTGCAGGGCCCGGGCCTCGCTCTCCTCCAGCGTCTCGTCCACGAAGGCCACGATGGCGTTCTCCTGCTGTAGGTCCGCCAGGTTTTCGTTGGCATTGTAGGCCACCAGCGTGAATGTGCCCATAATGAGCAGGCACGCCACGGTAACGCCGATGGCGGCGAAGGACATGAACCCGTGGGAGAACATATTGCCCGCGCCTTCTTTGACGAAAAATTTAAAATCGTGCTTCATATCACACCTCGTAGCTGCCCAGGCCGTCGCCGATGACCTGCCCGTCGTTCAGCAGGATGATCCGCTTGTTGAAGTGGTTGACCAGGCCCCTCTCGTGGGTCACCACGATCACTGTGGTCCCCAGGGCGTTGATGCGCTCCAGCAGCGTCATGATCTCCAGCGACCGGCCCGGATCCAGGTTGCCGGTGGGCTCGTCCGCCACGATGGTGCTGGGGTTATTCACCAGCGCTCGGGCAATGGCCACACGCTGCTGCTCACCGCCGGAGAGCTGGTCGGGATAGCTGTTCTCCTTGTCCGCCAGCCCCACCAGCTCCAGCACATAGGGAATGCGGTTCTTCAGCTCTCGCGGAGACGCCCCCACCGCCCGCATGGCCAGCGCCAGGTTGTCCCGCACGGTCTTATTGCCGATCAGGCGGAAGTCCTGGAAGATCACGCCGATTGTCCGGCGCATATAGGGGATCTGTTTTTCAGCGATGCGGCTCATGGAAAAGCCGTTGACCATCACGCGGCCGGCGGTGGGCACCACCTCACCGGTCATCAGCTTGATGATGGTGGACTTACCGGAGCCGGAGGGCCCCACCAGAAAGACGAATTCTCCGTCGTCCACGGTAAAGGAAACGCCCTTTAACGCGCGCGTCCCGTTGTCGTATACCTTCTCAGCGTCTATCAAACGAATCATAGCAGCGCTCCTGTCCGTCAAAATGCAACATATTGTGGCCAAATACGACCACAAATACCATTATATATAAATAGTTACAAAATGGCAACAGGAAAGATATGAAAATATTTTGAATTTGCCCCGCCGCGCATTGCTTGTTCTTTAGACGGTCCTCCCACCCCAAAAGTTCCTAAAAAAGGAAGTTTCTGCGGCATCGCGCAAAAAGAGCGCCCCACAGGGCGCTCTTTTTTCTGTATATGTACTTATGCGTCGATGCCGCGGCTGGTCAGATACTTCTTGACCATCAGGGCGACCTTGAAGGTGATGGCATCATCGAACTCCCGCAGATCCAGGCCGGTCAGCTTCTTGATCTTCTCCAGACGATAGACCAGTGTGTTCCGGTGGACAAACAGCTTACGCGCCGTCTCGGATACGTTCAGGTTGTTCTCAAAGAACTTGTAGATGGTGAACAGCGTCTCTTGGTCCAGTGCATCGATGGGGTTCTTCTTGAACACCTCCTGCAGGAACATCTCGCACAGGGTGGTGGGCAGCTGATAGATCAGCCGGCCAATACCCAGATTTTCGTAGTTGATGACGTAGCGCTCCGTATCGAACACCTTGCCGACCTCGATGGCGATCTGGGCCTCTTTGTAGCTCTTGGCCAGGTCACGCAGATGCAGGGCCAGGGTGCCGATGCCCACGAACACGCGGCTCTCTCCATCGGCGCGCAGGGCCTCCTCGATGCGGAGAGCCACCTCCTCCATATCCTTGGCGGTGGCATCCTCCCCCATCTGGTGGATCAGCGCCACGTCGTGCTCACCTACGCTCAGTACAAAGTCGTTCTGCCGGTCGGGGAACAAGCCCTGCACCACATCCACGGGCACGGTGTCCAGCCGATCGTCCACCGGGCGCACCACGAACACGCCGCGGGCCACCTCGGCATCCACGTGCAGCTCCTTGGCCCGCATATAGATGTCACTGATGAGGATGTTATCGGAAATGATGTTCTTGATGAAGGAGCCCTTGTCGTGCTTCTCCTCATAGTAGTTTTTGGCGGCGTTCAGCGCCACGGCGGCCATAGAGCACACCGTGCGGCTCATGCTGTCATCGCCGGTGGCGAACACGGCATAGTCAAAGGTGTTGCCCCAGCTGGGCAGCGCCTTGAAGCACTTGCCCTCCAGCGCCACGCAGGTGCCGTCCGCCGAAACGATAGGCTCCACATATTTGCTCCATCGCTTGCCAATGGCCGTCAGCTCACTGCAAGCGATAACAGTGCCCTCGGCATCGATCACGCCGATGGTACGGTCGGTGGTCTCTTTAAATTGGAGTACAGAGTTCTGAAAAATTCTGCCGGACATAACGTGATCCTCCCGCAAATCCCGCGACGGTACTTTGTGCAATCTGCTCAGTCGTCTCTCCTATTATATCGTCATAATCACGATTTTGCAAGCGTTTTTTTCTCTTTTCCACAAAAAACTTGTTGCGTTTTTTGCGGTTATGTCAAAAAAATCACAGGCCACATACACGGTATAACGCTGATATCTCCTCTGCGCGCAGCAAACGGTACGCTCCGGCAGCCAAGGAGTCATCCAATGTCAGTGGCCCCATGGACAGCCGCTTCAGATACAGCACCGGCGCGCCGCGGGCCGCCAGCATCCGCTTGACTTGGTGGAATTTCCCCTCCCGCAGCGTCACGATACACACGCGGTCAGGCAGAACCTCCAGCCCGGCGGGCAGGCATTCCAGCCCGTCCCCCAGCGTCATCCCGCGGGCAAATGCCTCCGTATCTGCCGCTGAGAGCTCACCGTCCACCCGGGCGAGGTAGCGTTTGTCCACGTGGTATTTAGGGCTCAGCAGCCGGTGGGCCAGCTCGCCGTCGTTGGTCAGCAACAGCAAGCCCTCCGTGTCCTTGTCCAGCCGCCCCACCGGAGCAAGGCCGATACGGCGCAGCTCCGGCGGCAGAAGGTCCAGGACCGTGGGCTGCTTTCTGTCCTCGGTGGCGGTGAGGACGCCGGCGGGCTTGTGCAGCATAACATAGGTGAAGCGGTGAAGCGCGACGGTCTCACCGGCTACGGTGATGATGGCCGCGGCCGGGTCCAGCTTGTCCTCGGCGGAGGCGGCCAGCCGGCCGTCAACACGCACCAGGCCCTGCCGTACCAACGCTTTCACCTCCCGGCGGGACCACTTCCCAGTGCCCGCCAGCAGCTTGTCGAGACGCTCCATAGGCCGCCTCCTTTCGGATTTTTACCCTATGATAGCATATTCTCATCAGATTGAAAATAGGTAATTATGAGGTGATGAATATGATGATATTACATATATCCAAACGGCGCATTGCCGTTATGGCGGTGTCATTTATGGTGATCGCTGCCGTAACCGTGGTGTTAGCCGGGTGCTTCTCTGACAAGGAAAATACCATTACACTTGCCGACACCGCAGAAATGGCAGACTATTTACAGCAGTTGGGCTGGCAGGTGGAGCCTGATCCGATCGAGACGCTGGACCTTCAGCTTCCCCAGACCCTGGGCGACACCTGGGGCGACTACGCCGCCATGCAGACCGAACAGGGCCTCCCCTTTGCAGACTTTGCGGGACAGCCGATACGGCGCTACACATTCCGCATCACCAACTATCCCGGAATGGACGGGGGCGTGCAGGCCAACCTGTACCTGTGCGGTGATACGCTTATCGGCGGGGACGTTGTGGCCACCGGGAAGGGCGGCTTCCAGCACGGACTGGCCTATCCGGCGGTATAAATTCGAATACAATCAGGCGTTTTTCGACACGATTATACAAAGAGTTGTCAGAATAGGCAAAAAAGAGGAAGCCTTACGGCTTCCTCTTTTTAATTGGCTTTGTCCCTGTGGGGTCAGATTACTCGTCGATCTCGATGACGACGCCGGAACCCACGGTACGGCCACCCTCACGGATAGCGAAACGCAGACCGTTCTCGATAGCGATGGGGGTGATCAGCTCGACCTTCATGTCGACGTTATCGCCGGGCATGCACATCTCGGTGCCCTCGGGCAGGGTGATGACGCCGGTCACGTCGGTGGTACGGAAGTAGAACTGGGGACGATAGTTGTTGAAGAAGGGGGTGTGACGGCCGCCCTCGTCCTTGGTCAGAACGTAGACCTGGCCAACGAACTTGGTGTGGGGATGAATGGAACCGGGCTTGGACAGGACCTGGCCGCGCTCGATCTCGGTCTTGGCAACACCACGCAGCAGGGCGCCGATGTTATCGCCGGCCTCAGCGTAATCCAGCAGCTTGTGGAACATCTCGATACCGGTAACGGTGGTCTCGCGCTTCTCATCGGACAGACCGACGATCTCGACCTTCTCGTTCAGGTTCAGCTTACCACGCTCCACACGGCCGGTAGCCACGGTACCACGGCCGGAGATGGTGAACACGTCCTCGACGGGCATCAGGAAGGGCATATCCTCCTTGCGGTCGGGGGTGGGGATCCAGCTGTCAACAGCGTCCATCAACTCCTTGATGCAGGCATACTCGGGAGCGTTGGGATCGGTGGACTCGGAAACCAGAGCGTTCAGAGCGCTGCCGCGGATGATGGGGGTCTCGTCGCCGGGGAAGCCGTAGAAGTCCAGCAACTCGCGAACTTCCATCTCGACCAGCTCCAGCAGCTCCTCGTCGTCAACCTGGTCGCACTTGTTCAGGAAGACCAGCACGGAGGGCACGTTCACCTGACGGGCCAGCAGCAGGTGCTCACGAGTCTGAGCCATGGGGCCGTCGGAGGCGGCGATGACCAGGATAGCGCCGTCCATCTGGGCAGCACCGGTGATCATGTTCTTGATATAGTCGGCGTGGCCCGGGCAGTCAACGTGCGCATAGTGACGCTTCTCGGTCTCGTACTCGACGTGGGCGGTGTTGATGGTGATACCACGCTCACGCTCTTCGGGAGCCTTATCGATGGAAGCGTAATCGGTGTACTCAGCACCGCCCTGCAGAGCCAGGAACTTGGTGATGGCCGCGGTCAGGGTAGTCTTACCATGGTCGATGTGACCGATGGTGCCGATGTTAACGTGGGGCTTAGTTCTCTCAAATTTCTGCTTAGCCATTTGAAATGATCCTCCTTAACATTTTTGTATCGTGTGTGGGGCAGCGTTACAATCTAACACTGCCATTTTACAGTATTTTGGTGGGAAAATCAATCGTAAAATACGGTTTTAGAAATTTTCCCGGCCGGTGCGCTTGGCGATCAGCTTCTCCTGCAGGCCCTTGGGCAGCTCGATATAGTGGCTGGGCTCCATGGTGTACTGACCACGGCCCTGGGTGCGGGAACGCAGGTCGGTGGCATAGCCGAACATCTCGGCCAGCGGCACGAACGCGTCGATCTGCTGTGCGCCGGAACGCATCTCATAGCCCTGGATCTGTCCGCGCCGGGCATTCAGGTCGCCGATCACATCGCCCATGTACTCGTCGGGGACGATGACACAGACCTTCATAATGGGCTCCAGCAGCGTGGGATCCGCCTTACGCATAGCCTCTTTGAAGGCCATGGAACCGGCGATCTTGAACGCCATCTCGGAGGAGTCCACCTCGTGATAGGAACCGTCGAACAGGGTGACCTTGACATCCACCACGGGATAGCCAGCCACGGTACCGGAGAGCATGGCGCCCTGGATACCGGCATCGATAGCGGGGATATACTCCTTGGGGATGGCGCCGCCCACCACGGCATTGACAAACTCGTAGCCCTTACCGGACTCGTTGGGCTCCACGTGGATCTTCACATGACCGTACTGGCCCTTACCGCCGGACTGGCGGGCATACTTGGTATCCTGATCCACAGCCTTGCGGATGGTCTCCTTGTACGCCACCTGAGGCGCGCCCACATTGGCCTCCACCTTGAACTCGCGCAGCAGGCGGTCCACGATGATCTCCAGGTGCAGCTCGCCCATACCGGCGATGATGGTCTGGCCCGTCTCCTCATCCGTGTAGGTGCGGAAGGTGGGGTCCTCCTCGGCCAGTTTGGCCAGAGCGACGCTCATCTTCTCCTGACCGGCCTTGGTCTTCGGCTCGATGGCCACGCGGATCACAGGCTCCGGGAACTCCATGGACTCCAGGATGATGGGATGCTTCTCATCACACAGGGTGTCGCCGGTGGTGGTATTCTTCAGGCCCACCACGGCGGCAATATCACCGGAGTAGACGGACTCGATATCCTCGCGGTGGTTGGCGTGCATCTGGAGGATGCGGCCCATACGCTCGCGCTTGCCCTTGGTGGCATTGAGGACCGAGGAACCGGTGGTCAGCGTGCCGGAGTAGACACGGAAGAAGCTCAGGCGGCCCACATAGGGGTCGGTCATGATCTTGAACGCCAGGGCTGCAAACGGCTCGTCATCGGAGGACTTGCGCTCCTCTTCCTCGTCGGTCTTGGGGTTGACACCCTTGATGGCCGGCACGTCGGTGGGGGCGGGCATATAGTCCACGATGGCGTCCAGCAGCTTCTGTACGCCCTTGTTGCGATAGCTGGAACCGCAGGTCACGGGCACCATCTCCACAGCACAGGTGGCCTGGCGGATGGCGGCGCGGATCTTGGCGGTGGGGATCTCCTTCCCCTCCAGATACAGCTCCATGATCTCATCATCGAACATGGAGACCGCATCCAGCAGCTTCTCGCGGTACTCGTTGGCAAGGTCGACCATATCCTCGGGGATAGGCTCCACGCGCATATCCTTGCCCAACTGATCGTAATAGATATCGGCATCCATCTCCACCAGGTCGATGATACCCTTGAAGGTATCCTCCTTCCCGATGGGCAGCTGGATGGGGACGGCGTTGGCCTTCAGCCGGTCGTGCACCATGTCCAGCACGTGATAGAAATCCGCGCCGGTGATGTCCATCTTGTTGACGTAGATCATCCGGGGGACATGGTAGTGATCGGCCTGACGCCACACAGTCTCGGACTGGGGTTCCACACCGCCCTTGGCACACATGACGGTGACAGACCCGTCCAGCACACGCAGAGAACGTTCCACCTCAACAGTGAAGTCCACGTGGCCCGGGGTGTCAATGATGTTGATACGCGTCTGGGGGAACTGATCCTTGGAGCCCTTCCAGTAGCAGGTGGTCGCGGCGGAGGTGATGGTGATACCACGCTCCTGCTCCTGCTCCATCCAGTCCATGGTAGCGGTACCCTCGTGCGTCTCACCCAGCTTGTAGTTCACGCCCGTGTAGTACAGAATACGCTCTGTGGTCGTGGTCTTGCCTGCATCGATGTGTGCCATGATGCCGATATTTCTTGTGTTTTCCAGTGTAACCTTTCTCGGCATACCGTTCTCCTTTTTGTGTCGTTGGTATGATTACCAGCGGAAGTGGGCGAAAGCCTTGTTGGACTCCGCCATCTTGTGGGTGTCCTCGCGCTTCTTCACGGCAGAGCCGGTGTTGTTGGCGGCGTCCATGATCTCGCCGGCCAGGCGCTCGGCCATGGTACGCTCACCGCGGGCGCGGGAGTAGTTGGTCAGCCAGCGCAGACCCAGGGTCTGACGACGGGCGGGACGAACCTCCATGGGGACCTGATAGGTGGCACCGCCCACACGGCGGGCCTTGACTTCCAGGCTGGGCATGATGTTTTCCATCGCCTGGGTGAACACTTCCAGAGGATCCTTCTCAGTCTTGTCCTTGATGATGTCAAAGGCACCGTAAACGACCTTCTGGGCGACGCCCTTTTTACCGTCCAACATGATGCTGTTGACCAGCTTGGTCACCAGCACGGAGTTGTACATAGGATCGGGCAAGATCTCTCTCTTGGGAACATTACCTCTTCTGGGCACTATGCTTCCCTCCTTCATAAAAA
>OGZL01004049.1_pt1 | contig 9999 bp, 8 predicted proteins | sample 1576761 | NCBI WGS metagenome assembly OGZL01 (sample SAMEA3541595, study PRJEB24748) | human gut metagenome | biome: human gut; feature: human-associated habitat; material: faeces | place: China | collected 2012
TCTTCTGATGGAAGAATCAGGAAAAATCTGTAATATCGTATCAAAAGAATATCCATTATTTTTCCCGCATCCGGGCTGGTCTGAGCAAAATCCGGAAGACTGGTATACCCAGAGTATGGCTGGTATGAAAGAACTGACAGAGGGCATTGACCGCTCCCAGGTTGCCGGAATCAGCTTCGGCGGACAGATGCATGGACTGGTAACTTTAGATGATCAGGATCAGGTAATTCGTCCTGCAATTTTGTGGAATGATGGACGTACTTCTGAAGAGACAGATTATCTGAATAATGTGATCGGAAAGGACAAGCTTTCCCAGTATACTGCAAATATCGCATTTGCCGGCTTTACTGCTCCGAAGATCCTGTGGATGAAGAAAAATGAGCCAGAGAAATTTGCAAAAGTTGTGAAGATCATGCTTCCAAAGGATTACCTGGCTTATCGTTTAAGCGGCTCCTTCTGCACAGATGTATCTGACGCTTCAGGTATGCTTCTTCTGGATGTAAAGAATCGCTGCTGGTCTAAAGAAATGATGGAAATCTGCGGTGTGAAAGAGGAGCAGCTTCCGAAGGTTTATGAGAGCTGGGAGGTTGTTGGAACACTGAAGCCAGAGGTTGCTAAAGAGCTTGGCTTCTCTGAGAATGTAAAGGTTATCGCTGGTGCTGGAGACAATGCGGCAGCAGCTGTTGGTACTGGAACAGTTGGTGATGGACAGTGCAATATTTCCCTTGGTACTTCTGGAACTGTATTTATTTCCAGCAAGAATTTTGGTGTAGATGAGCACAATGCCCTTCATTCTTTCTGCCATGCAGATGGAAGCTATCATCTGATGGGATGTATGCTCAGCGCTGCTTCCTGTAATAAATGGTGGGCCGAGGAGATTCTTGGAACGAAGGACTTCGCAGCAGAGCAGGCGCCTATCCAGAAGCTTGGTGAGAATCACGTATTCTTCCTGCCATACCTGATGGGCGAGCGTTCCCCACACAACGATCCAGATGCAAGAGGCGTATTCTTCGGCATGTCCATGGACACCTCAAGAGCAGATATGACTCAGGCTGTATTGGAGGGAGTTGCTTTCGCACTTCGTGATTCTCTGGAGGTTGCAAAGAGTCTTGGAATTAAAATTGAGCGTACCAAGATCTGTGGCGGTGGTGCAAAGAGCCCGCTGTGGAAGCAGATTATTGCAAATGTTATGAATATTAAGGTTGACGTTCTGGAAGTGGAAGAGGGACCATCCCTTGGCGGTGCTATGCTGGCAGCAGTAGGATGCGGTGTTTATCCGGACGTTGAGACTGCTGGCAAGAAGCTTGCAAAAGTAGTGGATACTGTAGAGCCTACTCCAGAACTGGCTGCGAAATATGAGGAGAGATACCAGAAGTTCAAAGAACTGTATCCGGCTATGAAGCCGTTGTTTAAGAATCTGTAAGAGATATAGCAAGGCGGACATAATTTGGTTTAAAACGGATTAATAGAATGGTGATTGTGTTGAATATGAAATAATTAACACAATCACCATTTTTGTATAGTCATGATTCTATAAAACAAATTTCTCCAGAACTTCTGCAACACCATCCTCATTGTTAGTGCGTGCAGTGATATAATCCGCAGACTCTTTCACGCCATCTGGTGCATTTGCCATGGCAACGCCAAGGGCAGCATAGCGGATCATGGAGAGGTCATTGAAACCGTCGCCGATAGCGATAGTTTCAGCGGGGGTGAAATCGTAGAGCTTACCAATGCAATCAATAGCTGCAGCCTTTGACACCTTACTGCTGAAGAACTCCAGATAGAAGGGCTTGGAGGTGCAGAAGGTTACGTTATGAAAATGAGCTGTTTTCCGTAGCTCTTTTTCTATTTGCTGAATTTGGGAAACATCGTCATACCAGAGAATTTTCGTAATCCCCTGCGCCAAAAGCTCGTCGATAGATGGCATGAGAAGGGGCGTTACCTTGGTAGCCTGGCTGTATTCCTGAATCCGGTCATTCAGCTTGTTCCCATATAATTTATTGTCCGACCAGATGCACATGGTAGTATCATAGTTCAGTCCTGCTTCCAGAATCAGACGCGCATCGTCAGCTTTCAGCTCCTGTCTATACAGAACGCGTCCGTCAGCAGAATCCAGGATCATAGCCCCATTATAAGTGATCACAGGTCCCTGAATGCCCAGCTGTTTCTGATAGCGCTCCACTCCCTGAATGGGGCGCCCGGTGCAAATGGAGAAAATCAGTCCCTGCGCGGCTGCCTGCCGGATTATTTCGATGGTGTATGGTGTAATTTCGTTTTTGTCATTTAATAAAGTACCGTCCATGTCGGCGGCTGCAAATTTATAGATCATAGTGCCTCCTGGAATATATGGTAAATTAGTTTTGTGAGCTGAAATGCCCCTCGCAGGCAGAGTATCCTGCTGGTTGTTTTTTCTTATTATAAAACGAAGATAATGCAGGAATCAATCACTTTGAATGGTTACATGTGAAGATTCACATGGATTTCGGGAAAAGATGCCTTGATTTCGGCATTTAAGAGAATTGTTTTTTTGTTTGCAAAATGGTAAAATAATTGGGTGCTGTAAAAGCGGAAACAGGCAGGCTGAGATTGTGAAACAGTCATGCCTTTGGGACTTTTACAAAAATGAAAAATAGAAAAGTGATGAGGTGTAAAGCTATGCAGGAAATGAAGCCAGTTAAAGAAGGCAAAGTACGCGAGATTTACGACAACGGAGACAGCCTGATCATGGTTGCGACAGACCGTATCAGCTGTTTTGATGTGATCCTGAACAACGAAGTGACGAAGAAAGGCACTGTTCTTACACAGATGTCCAAGTTCTGGTTCGATATGACCCAGGATATCCTGCCGAACCACATGATTTCTGTTGATGTAAAAGATATGCCGGAGTTTTTCCAGCAGGATAAGTTTGACGGAAACAGCATGATGTGCCGCAAGCTGGATATGATCCCGGTTGAGTGCATCGTTCGTGGATATATCACTGGAAGCGGCTGGGCAAGCTACCAGAAGAATGGTACAGTTTGCGGAATTACTCTTCCGGAAGGTCTGAAAGAGTCTGACAAGCTGCCTGAGCCTATTTACACACCTTCTACCAAGGCTGAGATTGGCGACCACGATGAGAATATTTCTTTTGAGCAGAGCGTTACCCATCTTGAGAAATACTATCCGGGACATGGTCAGGAGTATGCAGAGAAGATTCGTGATTACACCATCGCATTATATAAAAAATGTGCTGAGTATGCTTTAAGCAAAGGTATTATTATTGCAGATACCAAATTTGAGTTTGGACTTGATGAAAATGGTAATATTGTTATTGGTGATGAGATGCTTACACCGGACAGCTCCAGATTCTGGCCGGCAGATGGATATGAGCCAGGTCATGGCCAGCCATCCTTTGACAAGCAGTTTGCCCGTGACTGGCTGAAAGCAAACCCGGACAACGACTGGACTCTTCCACAGGAAATCGTGGACAAGACAATCGACAAATATCTCCAGGCATATGAGATGCTTACAGGGGAGAAGCTGAAATAAGCAATATACAAATACTGCCAGGGCATTTGTCCCTGGCAGGCTGATAAAATCCTTTATTTTATTTTCAAAGGATACACTTTGCTTGTATGTAAAAAGCGCCCGGGAGTTTGGGTCTCCCGGGCGTTGATTTTTGTGAGCAACGTGCCAAATCCATGTTTACACGGAAACCTGGCTGACATGTAAAAATCAGAACAGTCCTGTGATCTTACCTGTTTCGTCTACATCGATCTTCTCGGCAGCCGGAACCTTCGGAAGACCTGGCATGGTCATGATCTCTCCTGTGAGGGCTACGATGAAGCCTGCACCTGCAGAAATCTTCAGGTTACGAACGGTTACTTCGAAGTCTGTAGGAGCACCAAGCTTGGTCTGGTCATCTGTTAAGCTGTACTGTGTTTTTGCTACACAGATCGGGCAGTTTCCGAATCCCAGTTCCTCAAGCTGTTTTGCCTGTTTCTGAGCGTTTGCTGTGAGAACAACTCTCTTACCGCCATAGATTTTCTGAACGATCTGGTTCAGCTTATCTTCGATAGAGCCTTCAAGCTCATAGGAATATGTGAAGTCGTTTGGCTCTTCAACAAGACGGATTACTTCCTCAGCTAATTTAATACCGCCTTCGCCGCCTTTTGCCCATACTTCAGAAAGTGCAACATTAACGCCAAGCTCTTTACATTTTGCTTCTACCAGGTCAAGCTCTGCCTTGGTATCTGTCGGGAATGCATTGATTGCAACAACACATGGAAGCTTGTAAACATTTTTGATGTTGCTTACGTGTTTCAGAAGGTTTGGAAGACCTTTCTCAAGAGCCTCAAGGTTCTCATTGTTAAGATCAGCCTTCGGAACGCCGCCATTGTATTTCAGTGCACGGACAGTCGCAACGATAACAACTGCATTTGGTTTCAGACCAGCCATACGGCATTTGATATCAAGGAATTTCTCGGCACCAAGGTCAGCACCGAATCCAGCCTCTGTGATGGTGTAATCAGCAAGCTTCAGAGACATCTTGGTAGCGGTTACGGAGTTACATCCGTGAGCAATGTTTGCGAATGGTCCGCCGTGAACGATTGCAGGTACATGCTCCAGTGTCTGAACAAGGTTTGGTTTCAGAGCATCTTTCAGAAGTGCTGTCATAGCACCCTCTGCATGAAGATCACCAGCTGTTACCGGTTTCTGCTCTGACGGTTTGCCATATGTATAACCGATGATGATTCTGGAAAGTCTTTCTTTCAGGTCTTTGATATCACTTGCAAGACAGAGAACAGCCATGATCTCGGAAGCTACCGTGATGTCATAGCCGTCTTCACGAGGCATACCGTTTGTTCTTCCGCCAAGTCCGTCTACTACATTACGAAGCTGACGGTCGTTCATATCTACACATCTTCTCCATGTGATCTTACGTGGGTCGATGTTAAGAGCATTGCCCTGGAAAATATGGTTATCGATCATTGCTGCAAGAAGGTTGTTTGCTGCGCCGATTGCGTGGAAGTCACCTGTGAAGTGAAGGTTGATATCTTCCATTGGAACTACCTGGGCATATCCGCCGCCTGCTGCACCGCCTTTTACACCGAATACCGGTCCAAGGGATGGCTCACGAAGAGCTACCATAACGTTCTTGCCAAGCTTCTGCATAGCGTCTGCCAGACCAACTGTAGTAGTGGTTTTTCCTTCTCCGGCAGGAGTCGGGTTGATAGCGGTAACCAGAATCAGTTTGCCATCATTCTTATCTGTTTCTTTCAGAAGATTGTAGTCGATTTTTGCTTTGTATTTACCATACTGCTCAAGATATTTGTCCGCAATACCTGCTTTAGCTGCAATCTCAGTGATTGGTTTCATTTCACATTCCTGTGCGATTTCGATGTCACTTTTAAACCCCATAATAAAAGCTCCTTTCGTTGTGTAAGATTAAATGGTTTTTATATGACCGCTTCTTAAAAAGACAACGGTATTTCCCTCATGTCAGAGGTACCTCCCGGTAAAAAAAGGGCAGTATCTGATGATTCAAATACTGCCCAGACGGTCGGCTGGAAATTACGGTCTATGCTGTCTGCAAAATATGGTGCAGCAGCTGTAAACAGTAATCCTCATGATCTGCTCCTGAAGTCCCTGTGGTTAACTCCACGATCCGTCAGTATTCAGAAGCTTTTCAATTGATGTGTTCATTGTATCATTAAAAAAACATTTTGTCAATAAATTAACAGACAGCATTATTGTCAAAAAAGACGATGTATATTTGTGAAAAATAACAAATGCTTTGAATGTGGAGAAAATTTGTCTGAATGGAAAAATATAATCTCCGATTCAGACTTCATAAAAATTTTATGACTTGGATAGTTGCGTATGAGGGCAAGTATTGTTAGAATAGAAAATGCACAGAGCCTGTTTGAAACAGGATAATGATTCGTGGTTTTATATAAGAAAGGTTGAATAATTGAATGAATAGAACAGAATTTCTGGATACATTGAGAAGTCAGCTGTCCGGACAGATGCATGAGGGTAAGGTGGCGGCGCATGTGCGTTACTATGAAGATTATATTCAGTCACAGGTACGTAGTGGACGCGATGAGCAGCAGGTTCTTGATGAACTTGGAGATCCAAGGCTGATCGCCAGGACTTTGCTGGATACAGATGTGGATAACGGGCAGCTGGATTATGAGGAGTACAGCACCTATTCGGATGACGCACAGAATACCCAGAGCTCCAGCCGGAATCATGTACATGTATGGCGGTTTGATACCTGGTACAGCAAACTTCTGGGCGTGGTGATCCTGCTGATAGTCGTCTTTTTGCTGTTTCATATTCTGGTGGCAGTGATTCCGTTTTTTGCGGTACTGGCGTTGATTTTGTTTATTGTGTCACTGATTAAGAATCGGAATTAACATGATACTATGAACGTCACAAACGGCAGATGCGGGAGTGTCGCAGGCGCACAGCAGCTGATTTTCATATATAGAGATGTCGCCGATAGACGACATGTCCGTTTTGTAACAAAAAAATGTCGGACATGCTTTAGAGAATCATATGTTACTGTTCACTCCGTTCACAGTAACGCGCTTCGCGATGCACAGAAATCATGCATTCGCATGATTTCGCGCCGCAATTCTCGGGTTTTCTGTGAACTTTGTTCACAAAAAACGCCTCGCGGAACGTGACCAGTGAACAGTAACAATCATATTCAGCAAGGTTTCTTCTGAGCAGGAACGAGTTACAGTTTTGTTGAGATCGTGATATAAAGTATGGACATTATAGAATATATTCAGGGAAGGATTTAAATGAGCAGTATAACAATAGAAGAATTAAAAAAGTTACCAGCGGAGTCCTATCAGATCATTGATGTCCGCGACGAGATTGAGATTTCCCATGGCGCTGTTAAGGGGGCTTTGGCCTGTAAGCCAGAGGAAATCATGGAGAATCCGGAAGTGGATAAGACCAGAAAACTGGTTATTTGCTGCAGCCGCGGAATCAATAGTAAAGAAATCGCTAAGAAGCTCGAGGAAGAGGGGCTGGATGCAGTAAGCCTTGAGAAATTAACAGCAAAGAAGTGGCAGAGGAACTTAAAGAAGATGGATTTGATGCGGTAAGCCTTGAGAAGGGATACATTGCCTGGCTTATGGATGCCATGAAGAGTTCCCAGGACGAAGATTTTGCGAAAAATGTGGAGATCAGTCTTCGCAAGAAATTTAAGAAAAAAATCTGGTCCAGGTTTACCAAGGCAATCAATACTTACGAGCTTGTGAAGCCGGGAGATAGGATTGCAGTCTGTATTTCCGGCGGCAAGGACTCTATGCTGATGGCAAAGTGCTTCCAGGAACTGAAGCTTCATAATAAATTTGATTTCGAGGTGAAATTTCTGGTTATGGATCCGGGCTACAGTCCGGCCAACCGTCAGGTAATCGAGGAAAACGCCAGAAGGTTAAATATTCCTATTCGTATTTTTGAGTCTGATATTTTTGAGTCTGTATTTAATGTGGAGAAATCTCCTTGTTATCTTTGCGCAAGAATGCGCCGCGGGCATCTCTATGCTTTTGCAAAAGAAATGGGTTGCAACAAGATTGCACTGGGTCACCACTATGATGATGTGATTGAGACCATTCTTATGGGCATGCTTTACGGTGCCCAGGTACAGACTATGATGCCCAAGCTTCACAGCACCAACTTTGAGGGAATGGAACTGATCCGTCCATTGTATCTGGTGCGGGAGGATGATATTAAGGCATGGCGTGACTACAATGATCTCCATTTTATTCAGTGTGCATGTAAATTTACAGATACCTGCACTACCTGCAATAACGAAAATCGCTCCAAACGTGTAGAAATCAAGGAACTGATCCGTGACCTGAAAAAGGTGAATCCGTTTGTAGAGGGCAACATTTTCAAGAGCGTAGAGAATGTAAATATTGATACAGTTGTGGGATATAAACAATATGGTGTGAGACATTCTTTCCTGGAAAATTATGATGGGGAGCCCGGTTCTGCCTCTGAGAATGCTGCTGATGCAGTAGAGTAACAGAGAGAAAATGTGGATTTTAGACCTGCACACTCGGATCTACATCCTACGCGATTGGTATAGTTATTTACGAAACGATGTATTAGTAAAAATATTGAGCCAAGGTCAATGCTGCATGTGACCTTGGCTCGTTTTTTTGTCGGGGATGAAAAGAGAAGCGCTATAGATATATTGGAGTATTTATTTTCCGATTTTTCCGAGAAGCCATACACAAAGAATGATGATCAGAATGGCAGTAAAGATTCCTGCCATACCTTTTGCCATGATTTCAAGTGCAATAATGATATTTGATGTATTCATAGATAAGACCCTCCTCATTATAAAAATTTTTTATAAAAATTTTGTCACCAGGTTGATAACCATGCCTCCTGCGATTACAGAAGCAATCTGTCCGGACACGTTGGCACCGGCGGCCTGCATGAGAATTACATTTGTGGGATCTTCTTCCATGGCCATTTTCTGAACTACACGGGAGGACATTGGAAATGCAGAAATTCCGGCACCTCCGATCATAGGATTGATCTTCTTTTTCAGGAAAAGATTCATAAATTTTGCCAGGAGAACGCCGCCGATGGTGTCCATGACAAAAGCAAAAAGTCCGATTACCAGGATCAGTAAGGTCTCTTTTGTTACAAACTGTTCTGCACGCATGCTGAAGGAAATGGTGATTCCAAGAAGCAGGGTGATCAGATTTGCCAGAATATTCTGGGCTGTGTCGGACAGGGTGCCTAGGACGCCGCATTCCCGGATCAGGTTGCCGAACATGAGAAATCCAACCAGCGCAACGGATTGAGGTGCTACCAGCCCCACGATTACAGTAACTATAATGGGAAAAGCAATCTTCATGGTTTTGGAAACGGATTTCGGATTATATTCCATGTGAATGCAGCGTTCCTTCTTTGTAGTGACAAGCCGGATGGCAAAGGGCTGTACAATTGGGACAAGTGCCATGTAGGAATAGGCGGCAACTGCAATGGCGCCGATATATTTGGAATTCAGGACCTGGGATACCAGAATGGAAGTAGGTCCGTCGGCAGCACCGATGATTCCGATAGAAGCAGCGTCTTTTAGGTCAAATCCAAGGATGGTGGACAGTAAAATTGCAGCAAAAATTCCAAGCTGTGCACCTGCGCCAAACAGGAACAAAGAGGGATTGGAAAGCAGGGGACCGAAGTCGATCATAGCGCCAATTCCGATGAAAAGTAAAATCGGCATGACTTCTGAGGCTTCAATTCCCACATGGAACAGCCATTCAATGACTCCGTTTGCCTGGATCCCGCCAGCCAGAGTCTGGTTTAAAACTCCGGAAAAAGGCAGGTTCACAAGTATGGCACCAAAGCCCATTGGCAGAAGCAGGGCTGGTTCAAATCCCTTTTTGATAGCCAGCCAGATCAGGGTGATTCCGACGGCAAACATCACAATTTGCTGCCAGGTTAATGCAAGGATTCCGTCTGTTAAAAATTCCATTTCTTTTTCCTCCTTTTGGGTGTTTGAATGTAAGCGCTTAAATAGATAAAAATACTTGCATAATGTTAATATTGTTATAAAAATGAAAGCCTTGTAGGGAAGGCATTTTATAACCTGTTTTTGGGGTATAAAAAAGACTTTTATTACAATACTGCATATCTGAAGATATGCGACTATTGTAATAAAAGTCTTGCCATTTCAATTTTCTGCGGGCGACAGATTCATGGAACTGTCTACCGTTCTGACGCATGAAAATCCATATACAAAAATGCACTAAACCAGAAACAGTGCATTTGATATGCCAGCTACTCCCTTTTATTGAAGCGTGACTGCAAATGTATTTTGTTGTGGTAATTATAATTCGGCAAAGGTGGGAATGTCAACCCTGAATTATATAAAAGAAAGAATTTTATGAACCATTTATGATAATGTCCTAATATACCATAAAGGAAAATGTCCCAATGTAGTATAATGCTTCCATCAACAGATGGAGGTAACGA
>OGZL01004052.1_pt1 | contig 9993 bp, 13 predicted proteins | sample 1576761 | NCBI WGS metagenome assembly OGZL01 (sample SAMEA3541595, study PRJEB24748) | human gut metagenome | biome: human gut; feature: human-associated habitat; material: faeces | place: China | collected 2012
TTATGATTTCTCATGCTGTCACGCTCTTAAAACGCTTATGAACACAGGCTCTAAATGTGGGGTAATCACCTTAAAAAATCTAAAGTTGTAGGAGTGATAAAATGGAAAAAGATATACAGTTATGCCCAATGGAAGAAAATGACCGAGAACAGTTTATTTTAGATAATCAGGAAGCATTTAATTATGGTGCTATGGAGGAGTTTGGTTGTAGAGATAATCACTTTGAAGAAGATGGTCAAATTATTTCACGAGAGACTATCGAACAGTCAATTGACCAAGGAATAGCTTATCGTATTATTCTTGAAGGAAAAAAAGTTGGCGGTGCTATAATTAAAGTTGATGGAGAAAAAGGGGATTTAGATTTGCTGTTCGTTTCTCCAAATGTTCATAGTAAGGGGATTGGATATGCTGCATGGTGTCAAATTGAAAAATTACATCCAGAAGTGAAAATTTGGGAGACCGTAACACCATATTTTGAACAGCGTAATATCCACTTTTATGTAAATAAATGTGGTTTTCAGATTGATGAATTCTGGTGTGAATATTTTAAATCAAGTGAACCAATCCCTGATGATATATCTGACAAAGAATCAGATGGAATGTTTCATTTTGTAAAGGTGATAAGATGAATTTTGAGCATACTTGAAAGTTTTACATCTCCACCGCATTCCTCGTCTGCCTGTAAATCTCCAGTCGTGACAGTGATTTCGAGCTATTGTTGGTCTGATTCACTGTGCGGCTGTTGTCGTTTTGATAGTAATTGTTGACCACCGAATTTTCAGAAGTGCCATTCATAATCGCACCTGTCATTCCGTCAAGATTGTAGTTAAGATCAGAATTGAGCGTTACTCTCATTGTATTTGCAACACCTGAAACCGCCTTAGCTACGACCTTTTTGCTTTTGTTGATACCGTCCGCCAAGCCGTTCATGAAGTCCGGCATCCAGCTTTCAAAATCCGTCAGCGGACCTACATCAGGAACAGAAAAGTGCAGATAACTGCGAATCGTATCGGCAATGTTTGATACGCTGTCAGCAAGACTGCCGATCATACTTCTCAAGCCGTCAATGATGTTGGAAACAATATCCCGTCCCCAGTTCCAAGCATCAGATGCAAGACCTTTGACGTAATTGACAGCATTATCAAAACCGCCCTTAATCGTTGTGTAAATGCCGCTGATGACAGAACTAATGGAGGATTTCACATTGTTCCAGATGTTCGTGACCGTAGAATGAATGGTGTTCATCACTGATGAAATTGTGGAAGAAATGCTGTTCCAGACGGAAGATACTGTGCTTCGGATAGCATTTACCACGCTTGAAACCGCACTGCTGATCGCATTCCACACACTTGAAATGACAGAACTTATTGTGTTCATCACACTTGAAATAAAGCTTGAAATTGCGTTTCAGACCGATGTAACAACACTTGAAATAGTGCTTAATGTTGTTGAAATTGCCGTATGAATAGCATTCCATATCGTTTCAAAGAACATTTTAATGCCCTCAAGCAGAGGCGTGAGAAATGCAACAATTGCATTCCATACGGTCTGTATCTTTTCCGAGATCCAATCCATTACGTTGCTGATAATGATGTGAATTGCCTGAAAAATGGTTTCAAACAGATATTTGAACGCTTCCAAAAGCGGAGAAATAAAGCTATAAATTGCATTCCAGATACTTGAAATCGTGTCATAAATGGTGGTGCAGACAGTTGAAACAACCGTCCATATTGCATTGAAAATGTTGGCAAAAAAGTCGTGAATACTGGTCAGAATTTCTGCAAAGAAGTCATATACAGAAGTAAAAATCGTAACCGCTGTGGTATAGACTGCAGTTGCTATCGTGGTAAAGAATGTAGAAATTGCATTCCAGATATTCGTGAAGAAATCCGCAATAGACTGAAACGCAGAACAGATGCTGTCCCAGATGCCAATGAAGAAGTCTTTTATACTCGTCCAGACTTCATTCCAAGAAGTACCGAACCACCCGAGAAATACATCTGCCACACCTCTCAGCGTGTTCAGAATATTGCTGAACTGGTTGACTACAAAATCCCAGATACCTGTAAAAATGCCTTTGATACCGTTCCAGCACTGTTCCCAGTTTCCCGAAAACAAACCGATAAATACATCAAGCACACTCAGAATGGTATCTGTCACAAAAGTGAAAATATCCGAAATATGCTGAAATACACCCTCAAATACAGGGGCAAGCACACTGCACAAACCGTTCCACAGAGATTTCAGCATATCGCCGAAACTCTGAAAGTTAAAGCCCAATGCATTCACTCTGTCAACGATTCCGGATGTCAGACGTTCAAAGGTAGACTTTATCTGTTCCCAGATGGAAAGAATGCTGTTTTTGAAGTCTTCATTGGTGTTCCATAGATTTACAAATGCTGCAATAAGTACAGCTATAACTGCAACTACAGCCACCACGGGTGCAAAAATACCGCCAATTGCAGCACCAAGCGTTGAAAATGCAGTCTTAGCACCCGCAATCATTGTCGGAATTTTTGAAATGAATGTCATCATACTTCCGATAGAAGAAATTGTTTTGCCCACCACAATCAAAAGCGGACCTAAAGCCGCAGCCATCAATCCGATTTTGATAATGGTCTGTTTTGTTGCAGGGTCAAGGGCATTCAGTTTGTCCACAAATCCCTGTATTTTGGTGATGATATCACGGATAACAGGCATCAGAATCTCGCCGAAAGAAATAGCCAGTTCTTCAAGCTGTGACTTCAGAATGGTAAGCTGTCCTGCAAGATTGTCCTGCATGGTTTCTGCCATTTGTAAAGATGTGCCGTCACAGTTTGCAATGGCTCCTGACAGTTTATCAATATCCGCAGGTGCAGCATTCATCAAAGCCAAAAAACCTGACATTGCATTTTTACCTACAAGCGACTGTACTGCACTTGCTTTTTCAGATTCGGACATCTGGTCAAATGCCACTCTGCAATCTGCTAAAATATCAGAAAGGCTACGCATAGAACCGTCTGAATTGGAAGTTGCGATCTCCATTTCTCCAAAGGCGGCAGAGCAAAATTTCACATCACCGGAAAGTGCAGTCATAATGGAACGCATGGAAGTACCGGATTGTGTGGACTTGATACCTGCATTCGCCATTAAGCCTAAAGCTTCAGCAGTATCTTCACAGGAGAACCCCAAAGCACCTGCAATCGGAGCACAGTATTTGAAGGATTCCCCAAGCATGGATACATTGGTATTTGCGTTAGAACTTGCAGCAGCTAACACATCGGCAAAATGTCCGCTGTCAGCAGCTGTTAAGCCGAAAGCGGTCAGTGCGTCTGTAACAATATCAGAAGTTGTGGCAAGGTCTTCACCACTGGCGGCGGCGAGGTTCATAATGCCGTCAATACCCGACAGCATATCATTTGTTTTCCAGCCTGCCATCGCCATATAGTTCATGGCTTCGGCTGCTTCACTTGCGGAAAACTTTGTCTTACTGCCCATTTCACGGGCTTTGTCACGCAAAGCCTGTAAATCGTCACCCGTTGCACCTGATACAGCAGCAACCTTTGAGATCGCAGAATCAAAGTCGGAGGCGGTTTTCACAGCAGCAGTTCCAAGAGCCGTCACACCTGCGGTAACAGGCAGAAGTTTTTCACCTGCACCTGAAATTTTATCGCCAACATTCTGCAAAACCTGTCCAGCCTCACCGATTTTAGCAAGTTCAGAATTTGCATTTTTGGCTTCTGATTCCAAACGTTTCAGTTCATTTTCTGTTTTGACAATTTCACGCTGTAAGGCATCATACTGCTGTTGTGTGATGTCACCATTTGCAAGAGCAGTACTTGCTTGTTCAGCCGCTGTTTTCAGCGTTGCAAGTTTATCTTTTGTAGCAGAAATACTGTCAGCAAGAAGTTTCTGTTTCTGTGAGAGCAGTTCTGTATTCTTCGGGTCAAGTTTCAGGAGTTTTTCTACGTCTTTTAGCTGTGACTGGGTGTTTTTGATGTTCTTGTTTACACCCTCTAATGCTTTGGACAGCTTAGTGGTATCTCCTCCAATTTCAACGGTGATGCCTTTGATTCTGTTTGCCACTGTGGTTCACCTCACTTTTTTTGAAAAATAGGTTGAATTTATCCTAACTTTATGATATAATAAATATAAAGGGGGTGTTCGTATGAACATTGATACAAACACAATTTTTTCTATGACCGAAGCAAACCAGAATTTTTCTATGGTTGCCAGAACAGTTGACCAATATGGAACAGCAATCATCTTTAAGAACAATAAACCACGCTATGAAATACGGGTATTTGATGATACCGAAACAGATGAAACTGCATCTGATGAAGATGTTCTTGACATTTCCAAAAAGTTATTAAAACGAAATGCTGCTGTATATAAGGAGCTTGCGAAATGATTCGTCTGACAAAACAACAAGTTATACTGCTTCATCGAGATGTCATTGCTCAGTCAGGAGGTTCACCTGAAATACGCGATGAAGGTTTACTGGAATCGGCTTTGAATGCTCCATTTCAAACATTTGCAGGAATAGAATTGTATCCTACAATAATTGATAAGGCAGCACAGTTAGGATACAGTTTAATTAAAAATCACGCATTTGTTGATGGAAACAAGAGAATCGGAACTCATGTAATGCTTGTATTTCTAATGTTAAACGGAATTGACGTTGATTATGAAGATGAAGAATTAACACGGTTGATTCTTGGTGTAGCTGCCGGAGAAATATCTTCTGAACAGTTATTAGCTTGGTTACAGGCACACATTTGTTAATTCAAAACACATCAAAATCGCTTTGAGAAGCAAGTTCATTCCACCCTGAATACTCATCATTTTCACGTTCCGTGAACATATCATTGATCAGCCCAATCGTCAGCAAATCCAGCTCGGTCATAGAAAGACTGAGCTGTTTGCATCTCAGGAGAAAAAGAGGAGTTGTCATCGGGCGGTCAGTCTGGCGATGTTTTTTTTAGACTCTACCTGCGTTGCGGTGTTCAGTCCCCATAGTTCGATAAGCTGCGGAAGAATTTCATAAATGCTGAATGTGTTGAACTGTTCCAGGAAATCATCGGGGTTGTCAGGAACATTGGAGTCTGCGTGTTTTGCCATGATATAGGCGATATTTTCAAAAACCTCAAGGCTTTCAATGCCGATTTCGCTTTTGTTTTCATCACCCTCAGTGACTTCAGTTTTTAGTGCTGCAAAGTCTTTATAAATATCTCTGTGGAATTTCAGACGATACAAACGTGGCACAGCAGCACTTGCCTTGAATGGAACTTCAATCCCATCAATTGTAATGTTTTTCTGAATAGCCATAGCAATACCTCCTTAAGATGACTTCGCAGAAGATTTGACTGTTGTATCAGGGTTATACGGCATCTTGAACCAATTATTGTACACCGCATCTGTGGTGCTTTCCGTTGTCTTGGATTTCACAAGACCTGTCGGCAAAGGAGTAGCTTTCAGCGACAGCTTTTCCGTCTTGACTTCTGTGCTTTCCTCAGTGGTTGCAGATTCTGTTGCAGGACGTGACGCACTGCAGCAATACATCACGTGTCGGATATGGTGTTTGTCGCCTAAGAACTCAAACATCAATGCAAACTGTGCAAGTTCCGTATCATTCTTTTCTACCAGAACACCGTTATTATCAAGGATTTCTCCTAAGATTTCAGTTGCAAATTCAGTTGTGATAAGGGCGATTTCAAGGTCACCTGTATATCCTGCATTGTTGTTGATGACGTAATAAACACCATTGTTCGCAAAGAAATTCTCTGCCTCGCCGTTTGCGTCAATAGAAAGCGATACAGCACCGGGGAGATGTTTTGACGGACCATATGCAGGGACAGTTTTGTTGCCGTCAGGGTCTTCGCCCTATTCATTGATTTTTGCCCAGTACACATTCTGCAAACCGAATTTAACTTTGTTCTTCTTGTTCGTTGCCATATAGGTTATACCTCCATTTCATAAAGCACTTCATAGAGCTTTTCCGACTCTATCCAGACTTCTGATTTTGTGTAATAAATTTTGCGTTTCTTCAGAACACTTTCAACTTGTCTTTCCAGTTCAGGATTCTTAACGTCTGTGTAAAGTTCAATATCCAGCATCTTAAAGCTGAAATACATGGAATTATCTGCCGAAAATGTATTTTCTCCGGGAGATAAAAACAACAGAAAAGGCGGTGCAGGACTTTGTCTAACCGACCCGTCCCCTCTGTCACTTCGTGACATCTCCCCACACTGTGGGGAGTCACCCTCGGCGAAATGATGATAGGCGAAAGGCAGTCCCATTTCCTCCATCATTTCTGCGATCTGTTCGTAGGTCATGACAGCGCCTCCTCTATAAGTTTCTCAAAAAGCTGTACACCTTTTTCTTCCGCAGGAGCAATGTGCGGTTTGCCGGGTACCCGACCTCCGCCACGCTTGGCGTGCCCCTTTTCCAAAAGGTGTGCCAGCTGATACCTGTTTTTAGAATGAACAGTCATTTCAAGAGAATGGCTGTTTTCCTTTGTCTTTTTGGCAGTCCAGCTTTTTGAATACGCACCTGTTCGCTTTGGAGCATTGGCGGATATTTCATCTTTTACAGACTTTGCAGTCTTTCTGACAGCCTTTTTCATTGACGTATCTGCAAGGTCAGCATAATCTGTCAGACCTTTCATAATCTCATCAGCCATTGCATCAATAGTAGTCATCGGAAGCACCAGCCTTTCGTATCTCGCCCTCAATTTTCATGTAGTTGTTGTGGTCGTATAAAGGAGTAATTCCGGTGACATTGTAGATGCTGTTTCTGAATAGAATACGGAAATTGGTGCTGTTGATATTCAGCGTTGCAGGACTTTGACGAATCAGAAATTCAAGTTTCTGTACCTCTTTGGTAACTCCTGCATTAGTGGTTTCACTTGCTGTTTTCACAGTTACCTTTGCCAACAGGGAGAATATTTCCTCCCATTTGGTGATGTGGTTTCCAATCTCATCAATAACAGTCCTGTGTTCCAGAATAGTGATTCGCTGATTCAAAGTTCCGATTTCCATTACATCACACCCTCTCGCTGTGCAAACAAAATTGAACGAAGATTTAATGTCAGCTTTTTGTAATCGGGATTGCTCCTGTTTTCATAAAGATACCCAAGTGCGAAAAGCATCACAGTCCGCACGGTATCTTCATTTTCAGCAAGTGCTGATTCATCCATTCTGCCAACGTCCATCACAAGTTGTTTTGACGTAAAAAGAAGATTCTGAATCAGCTTATCATCTTCCTCGTAATCTACCCTGAGATAGTTTTTTGCCTCTTTCAGCGTGATCATAATATCACGCCTTTTTGATGGTAAGTGTCTTGACGGCTTCCGGAAGAATGAGCTTGCCGTCTACACGCTGGGAGGCAAGGAAACCGACCTGTCCGTTCATGGCAAAGAGTTCATTCAAACGCTTCAGGCTTCTGCCCTGACGGTCGGCGATCCAATAATAGGAGAGGTCGCCAAATGCGATCGGCTTTGCACCTGCTGCAGAAACCGGAGCATATACAGAAGTAACATACGGACGATTGAGAATGGTGTCAGGAAGTCCGCTGCTGACGGCGGGCTGCCAAATATAGTTTCCTGTGTTGTCCTTCAATTTGCGGAGAGCCTTTACTGTCTGTTCATTCAGCACCCACACTGCCTTCTTGCGGTACGGACTTCTGAGGGAGTAGAAAAGTTCCATCACATCATCAAATGTGATATTGGCAGTAGAGGTGGAAGTGCCGTCTTCCGCACCGCCTGTTGCATTGAAAATGCCGGTCGGTTTTCCCTTGCCGTCACCGATAAGAAATGCTTCTTCTTCCTTGGAACCGATTCTTCTTGCAAATTCCTTTGCAATGTATGACGGCAAATCAAATACAGAATCGTTGAGAAGTTCTTCGGAGATCTTGATAGCTGTACCAACCTTGTATGCAGAAAGTGCGATCTGACCGAAAGAATCATCAGAAAGGGAATATGCTTCCTCTTCCTCCATCCACGATGCTTCGCCCTTTTGCGTGATAACAGGAATCTTTCTGTCACCGCTTGATGTCTGAATTTTAGTAGCAAGAGGTCTGAATACGTTTTCTTCTTCAAGAGCGGAAATCAGCTTCTTTTCATACTCATCAGGCACAAGATAACCGCCCTCTGTGTCTGTACCGACCTGCAAGTCGTTGTGTACATCGATCCAGTTGCGGTTTCTGACGCTATTCCAGAATGCTGTTTTATAGGCATCGCTTGCTGTACCTGTCTTTTCCGTTACGTCCGGTGTGGCAGGCTTACCGAGAACAGGTGTTGAGGTCGCCTTATTCAGTTCTGCTTCGATTTCAGCTTGTCTTTCCAGACGCTGAATTTCCTTTCCAAGGTCTACAATAGTCTGTTCCATTGCATCATAGGTTTTGGAATCTTCCTCACTAAGAACGCCGTTTGCGTTTCTCTTGCTGTCAAGGAAGTCACGTGCAGTGTCCCAAGCCTTCTTTCTCTTTTCTCTGAGTTCTTTAATCGTCATAGCCATAGTGATAGTCCTCCAATCAATATTTCAGTAATGCCAGCCTTTTTTCAAGCTGATTTATCGGTACACCTGTTGCAGGTGCTGCTGCGGATATTTTCTGCATCAGTGATGCAGTTGTCACGGACGGAGAGTAAAGCATGGAATTCTGTGCTTTTTGGGGGTTCTTTTCTTCATCCGGTTCTTTTGGTGGATTTTCTTCCTCATCAGGTTCACTCTTGGAAGGTTCATCAGAATCGTCATCTTCTTCAGATTCTTTCTTGGAAAAGAGAATCCCGTCCACAAAACCAAGCTGTTTTGCTTTTTTCGCATTCATCCATGTTTCTTCATCCATCATCTTTGCAATTTTACTTCTGCTGAGATGTGTCTTTTCCTCGTAGGCATTGATAATGCTTTCTTTGACTTCATCCAGCAAAGTAATTGCCTTTTCCATTTCAGTCTTATTTCCCATTGCAATGGTGGCAGGATTATGGATCATGAGCATTCCTGTCGGAGAAATCCATGTTGTATCACCTGCCATTGCTACGACAGATGCCGCCGATGCTGCAAGGCTGTCAATTTTAACAGTAATCCTGCCTTTATGGTTTTTCAGCATAGTGTAAATCTGACTTGCTGCGAACACATCTCCACCCGGACTCGAGATCCAAACGGTAAGATTACCCGGATGTTTGTTCAGTTCATTCTTAAATAACGCAGGAGTCAGTTCATCACCATACCATGTGCTGCTTGAGATAGGTCCCTCAAAATACAGCTCTGTTTCTGATGTTTCTTCATTTTTGATAAAATTCCAGAACTTATCCATTTTCATCGTCCTCCTTTTTCTGCTTTTTATCTGAATAAGCAATTCCTGCATCATGGAGGCGGCTCATCGAACCATTACAAAGATACAAGTTTCCACCTTCCTCCTCAGAAATCATATTCATATCTTCAAGTTCTCGGATATCATTTGCCGACATCCAGCCGTTCTGTCTTGCGGTAGCATAGCCCTGCATACGGGAAGCATAATCGCCTCGCAAAAGCCCGTCCACATTGAACTTCACAAAATACTGCCCCTTTTCAGAATCAGAAAGAAGTGCTTTCTGCAAAGACTGCTCCCATCGAACGATCCAAGGGTCAAGGCTGTATTTCACGAAATCCAATGATAGATGTTCCACGTTACTGAATGTTGCGTGGTCAAGGTCGCCAATCATATGGAGCGGTACACGGTACATTCTTGCAATCTCCTCGATCTGAAACTTTCTGGTTTCCAGAAACTGTGCTTCATTATTTGGAATAGCAATAGGAGTAAACTTCATGCCCTCCTCTAAAACTGCGACCTTGTGAGCATTTCTTCCGCCATAGGCTCTCTGCCAGGCATCACGCACACGTTCCGGATTTTTGATCACTCCGGGGTGTTCTAACACGCCACTTGGTGAAGCACCATTTCCGAAAAACGAAGCACCATATTCTTCGCAGGCAATAGAAATGCCGATTGCATTTTTTGCAAGTGCAATCGGCGAATATC
>OGZL01004059.1_pt1 | contig 9989 bp, 9 predicted proteins | sample 1576761 | NCBI WGS metagenome assembly OGZL01 (sample SAMEA3541595, study PRJEB24748) | human gut metagenome | biome: human gut; feature: human-associated habitat; material: faeces | place: China | collected 2012
ATTGGTAAAACGTTCATCAATTCCAACTGCAGAGTCAATAAACAAAATCGGTTTTTGGGTTTCACACAAAAATGTGCTATACTCCTTATCAAACATTTCAATGCACACTATTCCATCAATTCTGTCATCTTCCATCCCACGGGGTGTCTGATTCATTCTCATTTCTTCTTCGGTCACAACAGAAATTTCAACACGGTATCCTTCACTGGAAATTTTTTTTTGGAAGGCATCAAGCGCCCGTACACCAAAATGCTGGTTCATGGGAATATGTGAGGTAACAAGCAGGAGACTTTTCCCATTCATCACTGTTTCCTGTTTCTCTTCCTGATTCATTTGATCTAATTGCCTATATCCCATTTGTTTTGCATAATTCAGTACAAGCTGTTCCGTCTTTTCCGAAACCCCGCCCTTCTGATTTAATACCTTGGAGATTGTATTTCTGGAAAGATTTAATTCTTCCGCAATTTGGTTGATTGTTATTTTCGCCATATACATTGCCCTTTTCTACAAAATTATGAAATGGTAACACAAATCGATTCCGATGATTCACTACGCATATTCCAGTTTATTGTATCATATTTACTCTTAATTGTAAGGTTTTAATTGCAATGTTATATATCCTTTTCGCTATCCCTTCGTTGCTCCGAGTGTCATGCCACTAGATACCTTCTTATTAAGCGCAAAGTATATGATTAAAGTAGGAACTGTAGTAATGCAGATTGTTGCAAAAGTAGATCCCCATACTCTGTAGCCTGTTTCACTGATAAAATCCTGCATGCCAAGAGAAACTGTCTTTAGGGAAGTACTGTTGATAAACAGCAGGCTGAACAGATAATCATTCCACACTCCGATAAAGCTCATAGAAAGTACAGTCAAAATGGTATTCTTAGACAATGGCACAAAAATTCTGAAGTATATACCATAGACACTGCATCCATCCAGTATAGCTGCTTCTGATAATTCTTCCGGTATGTATTTATAAAAATTAACAAACAGCAGGATACTTATAGATAGATTAAACGCAATATATACAAGAATTAAAGCCATATGCGTGTCCAGCAATCCCATTTTAGAAAACATAACATATAAGGGGATCAGAGTAACAAACGGGGGAATAGTAAGTCCCATAATAAAATATGCAAATAGCAGGTTCTTTGTTTTAAACCGGATTCTACTGATCGCAAAAGCTGCCATGGAACTGAACATTACAACAAAAACCAGAGCCACACATGTAACAAATGCACTGTTTTTCAGATAGATAAAGACATTACTGTTTTGAATAACATCTACATAATTTTCTATTGTCAAATGCTCTAATGAACCAAACGGATTTGTAGCCAATTCTGAATTTGTCCGAAAGCTGGCAATAATCAGCCATACAATCGGATAAATTTGTATGGCAAAAATCAAAGCAACCACTATCCAGAAACAAATTTTTTTTATTCCTCTGCTCACTTTTCGTCCTCTTTTCTTCATCTATATCCCTTGTTATTCAAGGCAGAACAATTACGAATCTTCTGTTCCGTCAATCCGCACGGTTTTATTAATAGAAATAATAAATACCAGGCTCAACAGCATAATCAGAATCGCAATGGCACTACCATAGCCCAGATTACGATTTGTAAATGCAATTTTATACATATAGGTAGATAAAAGTTCCGATTTATGGCTCGGTCCGCCACTTGTCAGATTATACGAAACTGCAAATCCTTTTAAAGCTCCCACGCCACTAAGAATAAAATTCATGGCAATCACATTTTTGATCATTGGAATCTTAATCATAAACAGCTGCTGTAGCTTATTTGCTCCATCAATATTCGATGCCTCAATCACCTCAGGTGATATCGAAATCAGCGCAGAGTAAAAGATAATCATATAAATCCCAACATACTGCCACCCTTCCACAACAGATACCGCCGGAAGAACCTTATCAAAATCGCTCAGAAATGTGACCGGTTCCATGTCCAACATGCCAAGCAGCTTATTAAAAAGCCCAAGTGGAGTAACAGAATAAAAGCAATTAAACAATTGAGCAACCGCAATTACACTCATCGTTGAAGGAATAAAGTATACAGTCTGGATGAAACCACGAAACTTTTTCACATAACTGAGAAGAACCGCAGTAACAAATCCAAGTATTATCTGCATACCAACAACAATCAGAATATAGATCAGGTTGTTTTTTAATGCCATAATCAAAATACGGTCATGAAATAGATCCTGAAAATTTTTCAATCCTATAAATTCCATTTTACCCAGTCCATTCCAGTCAGTCAGACTAAAACCTGCAGAAATCAAAATAGGAAGGATAACAATTACCGTATAAATCAGGACTGCCGGAGCCATGAAGATGAATGCCGCACTTTTTTTATTTAAAGTATTCATATCTTCTTTCCTTTACTTCTCAGACTGCTGGACGGCTTTGAACCGTCCAGCAGGAATTTTAACTTATTGCTTTTCCAGTTCTTCGTCCACCAGCGCTGCCATCTCTTCAGGCTTCATCTGACCTAAAGCCACACTGGCAATATTATCATTGAATACTGTTGTAACATTATCCGGAAGGACAACATCCCATGGCCTTGTGTACACATCACCAATGTTCTCATTATCATTGGCAATTCTCACATAAAGATCATCCATGTTGTCAAGATCAACTTCAACATTCTGTGCCGGGAAATGCCCTCTTTGTGCATATTTTTCGCTGAAATTTTTCACAAGATATTCAACAAATCCCTTAACATCATCGTCCCATGTGGCTGAATTAGCAGCCATTCCAAGTCCGCCAAATACCCAATATTCATTTGCAGATGTTACCGCATTGTCTGTAAGCGGCATATAGAAATAATCAAAGTTCTTTCCTTCTTCGTTGGCTTTAATAAAAGAGTCTAAAAGTCCGGTTCCGGCTGTATACATTACCCCCTGTCCATCCAGAAACAGCTCCAGAGATGTAGAATAATCCGTAGATGTACAACCTGGCTGGAAATACTGTCCAATATCCTGTAAAAACTGTAAGGTTTCCATTCCTGTCGGATCACTCATCTTGGCATCACCGGATTTCAGTGCATAAACATAATCGTTACCTGTTTCACGAAACGGAATCATAGCAAGATATCTAAGATAGAACCATCCGTCTGCACCGTCTACAATAATCGGAGTCTCACCGTTTTCTTTAAGAATTCTGCAATTTTCCAGCAGATCATCAAACGTTTTTGGAACCTCTAAATTATATTTTTCATATACATCTTTGTCATACCAGAACATATCTGTGGTGAATTCCCAGGGTATGCCATATAAAGATCCGTCATCTAACCGGATATAATCAAGAGACGCTCCAATAAAATTATCGATCACTCCGATCTCTTCCAAAAATGCCTGCATATCAACAACCATGCCGGCATCTGCAAGTTCCTGACAGAACGAATCCCCATCTACGTCAAACAGTTCCGGAAGTTCATTAGCTGTTGCCATAGCACGTAATTTCTGATCATAACCATCTGTGTCCGCTGTTTCAAGGACAAATTCAATGTTATGCCCTTCTGCCTTATATTCCTCTGCCAGTTCCTGGAATATTGCAAGTACATCATCTGATGGAACCTTGGGGGTAAAATATGTAATCTTTTTTACCTCGCCAGACTCATCCGATGCTGATTCTGCAGTATTATCTGTCGCAGACGCTTCTGTTGTTTCTCCAGTGTTCTCTGTTGTAGTCTGTGCTTTCTCTGTTTCGTTTTTACTTCCGCATCCGGCAAGTATAGATACTGCCATAGACATTACTAAAAATAACGAAGCACATTTTTTTAATTTCTTATTAACCATTTCATTTCCTCCTTTGTTCTGTGCATATTGTGCATTTTATGCATTTGTTATCTTTTATGAGTTTATTATATGTTCTTTTGAGCATAATGTAAACATTATTTTTCTATTTTTATTATTTTTGTAAATTATGCACTTTTTATCATTTTAGTTTTGTGTATTTTTGAATTTTTATTTTACATTTTATGCATTTTGTTTTATGTAACTTTACGTTTTCACAATTACATACCCAACATATCTCACAATAAAAAACCATGCAGTATAATGTCGATACTACATGGTTAACGCTTCACTACAACACCTTGGAACCGTTCGCAGTCAGTTTAAAGGTCATTCCAAGGACATCCGCTGCCCCTCGGCACATCATCATTCGTCCCAAAAAGATTTCAAAATATTCATACATGGTACAGATTTTGGTGTCAATCTGCAGATTCAGGGCAATTACATGCTTCTCGGTATCCACCTTCAGCCTGGCATCGATAACGGCGTAGTTCCCCCGGTCATGCTTGTCAAAGGTTGCTTCGTTCTTCTCACGGACTCTGCTGCGACGCACATTCGTCTTATCCGCAATAATCAATGCTGCCGAAACCGGATCGGTCGCCCCGCCGGTCGATTCATCGTGATGTCCGATCGCCGAAACCACCGTAATCCGATCCTCCATGCCCATATCGGTTTCTTTTAAAATATCGTAAGTGTTGTGTAAAGTGACATAAACGGCACCCGCAATTCTTAATAATGATACCTCCTGCGATTCGTGAAAAGGAATCCCAGAGTCACAAACAATGCCATCCCCTCTGCTGCCACAACCGAAAACCAGATGCCGTCCACTCCAAACAAAAGTGGAAGAACCGAAATCACGACTATCTGGAATACCAGCGTTCTAAGGAATGAAATGACCGCCGATATCAGTCCATTGTTCAATGCCGTAAAAAAGGATGAACCCCAGACATTAATTCCCATAATCAGGAATGCCAGACTGTAAATCCGGAAACCATGAACCGTCAACTCCAGCAGCCCGGCATCATAATTGACGAAAATTGCCGACAGCGGCCTTGCCAGTACCTCGGATGCTGCCAGAAGCACCACACCGGAAATCATCAGAAAGGTCAGGCTCTTCCGGAAGAGGTTTTTCAGCTCCGTATGATTCCCCGCCCCGTAATGATAACTGACAATCGGTGCACTCCCGATGGAATAGCCCATGAAAATGGCCATAAATATGATATTGATATATAAAATCACGCCATAGGCTGCTATTCCGTCTTCACCCGCCAGCTTCATCAGCTGGAAATTATACAGAATATTCACAATGGAGGACGAAAGATTGGTTACCATCTCCGAGGAACCATTAATGCAGACCTTCCCGATCACATCCATATGCATATGAAATTTTTTAAACTGCAGCAGACTGTCGTTCTTTCTCATGAAATAAATAACAGGGATCAGCCCTCCGACAATCTGTCCTGCAGAGGTTGCAATGGCAGCACCGGCCAGTCCCCAGTGAAAAATCACGATCAGCACATAGTCCAGAATACCGTTAACAATTCCGGCTGCCACATTTGCCTTAAGACTTAAGCCCGGCTTCTGCGCTGCCACAAAAAAGCTCTGGAATGCGAACTGCAGAATAAATGCCGGCATGGATAAAAATCCGATGCGGATATAGAGCACGCAATCCCGGATCAGCTCCTCCTGCGTAGCTCCCAGTGCCATAGTGATCGGTCTTGCCATGATAAATCCGATCACGGAAAGCACCACCGCACCTCCAAAAAGTGCTGCTATAATCATGGTAAAGTACTCATTGGCACGCTCCCTGTTACCTTCTCCCATAGTCTTTGACACCACAGCACTGCCTCCGGTTCCTGCCATAAAACCGATTGACGCCACTGCCATCAGGACCGGAAAGGTCAGGTTAATGGCGGCAAAGGGGGTAGTCCCCACAAAATTTGAAACAAAAAATCCATCAACAATGCTGTAAACGGATGTGCACATAATCATTAAAATAGAAGGCAGCACAAACCGCAGCAATCGTTTATAGGTGAAATGATCTGATAATTGTATATTCATAATTGTTTTCCTTATTCTTACCCTTTGCTTCTCTTATCTGTGATTCATCTTTTCACGGAGCAGGCATGTGATCTTCTGTGCCAGGCGCAGATATTCTTCACTCTCCTGCTCCGTTAATTCATCAAAGATACTGTTTTCCATCTCCATAACCGGATAGATCTTTTCCTCAACAAACCTCTTCCCCTCAGTTGTCAGGGAAATATGCAGATCTCTTCTGCTTCCCTTATGCAGCTGCAAAATTCCATTTCGCTGCAGACCTGAGATAGAAGAATTAATTGTCTGACGGCTGTAGCAATACAGATCTGCAATATCCTTCTGCTGACATCCGTCTCCCAATTCCACAATGGCATATAAAATCATAAAAGCACTGTCCGACAATCCGGACTGCATACTGATTTCATGATAAATCCGGTCCGTTTCCCGGTACTGCTTGTTTAACTCCTTCATTTCTTTTCTTAATACAATCATGTAAAACCCTCTTTCTATACATTTATTTTAATAATCCGATTCCGGATTCATGTGTTTATTATAATCCGATTTCGGATTCATGTCAAGGTCAGGTAAGACTCATAGACTGCTGTGTAAACCGTAACCCGGTTGTGGTACAGGACGTTACTACGATCTGTAAATAGATGTTGACAGTTCAACATCTATCCTGTATGATATAACAAGCCAAGAGATGTTGATCAGTCAACTTCCTGGATATGATTTATAACGAATAATACAGAATCCGTTACAATCCTGTAACTGTTCACCTTTCACTCATTAACAACGGAAAGCAGGAGCATTTTATGGTTGACCGTTTTGAAAAGTTTTCGCTGGCAATCTCGGAGATCTCACGATACTGGCACAAGATTGCAGCCGAAGAGCTGAAGCCCTATGAATTAAAAAGTACTCATGCCATCTACCTTACGACCATGTACCGCTATCCGGACGGTATCACTGCCCCCCGGCTTGCAGAATGCTGTGGCAAGGACAAGGCAGATGTTTCCCGGATGATGTCCATTATGGAATCAAAGGGGCTGATTATTAAAGAAGGAAGCCATGCCAAGCTGTATCGCGGCACATTAAAGCTTACGGAGCAGGGAACGCTCCTTGCTGCCCAGATTACCAAGCGGGCTGAACTGGCCGTGAAGCAGGCAAGTGAGGGACTGACAGATGAAAAACGGGCTGTCTTTTATGAAGCACTCGACACGATCACTGCGAATCTGCAAAGAATTGCACGGGACGGCTTATCCTGATAACTACATTGGTATAGCGTCTTAACAGGAAACAGCTGTTTTGCATTGTAAATGTGAGAATACGGAACAGTTACGAAATAGTAAGAATAAGAAGAAGGATAAATACATGAACTTAATACAGCATATCTGCTGTCGGGCATACCAGGGGGTCTTTCGTGCCGCCCTTCCCTTTCTCCCCTACCGGGAACCGGAGATTCTGCGCTGTTGTGAAGAACTGCCGGATACCCTGAAGCAGCATAAAATCAAAAAAATACTGATCGTTACAGATCCCGGAATTGTTGCCTGCGGTCTCATGACCAAGATAACCTCCGTTCTTGCCAAAGAGAAGATTTCCTATTCTGTTTACGATCAGACGTCCGCAAATCCTACGGTCAGGAATGTCGAAGAAGCACTCGCCTTATATCAGAAGGAACACTGTCAGGCTCTCCTTGCCATCGGCGGCGGTTCTGCCATGGACTGTGCCAAGGCACTGGGCGCAAGAATTGCCTGCCCGAAGAAAACGCTCGGACAGTTAAAAGGAACACTTCATGTCCTGCACCGGATTCCGCTTCTCATTGCCGTTCCGACAACTGCCGGAACCGGAAGTGAAAACACACTGGCTGCGGTCATTACGGATTCTGAAAAGAAACATAAATATGTCCTCAATGACTTTGTACTGATTCCACGCTACACTATTCTGGATGCAGAATTAACCTATTCCCTGCCTCCACACTTAACTGCCACAACCGGCATGGATGCACTGACGCACGCCGTCGAGGCATACATCGGAAGATCTACGACAAAGGAAACCCGTGAAAAAGCTCTTTTAGCAGTAAAAACCATCTATCAGAATATTGAAACGGCCTATCACGATGGTCATAACTATGCAGCCCGCGATCAGATGCTGAACGCCGCCTACCTCGCCGGATTTGCCTTTTCCAGATCGTATGTCGGCTATGTGCACGCAGTTGCCCATTCCCTGGGCGGGCAATACAACATTCCTCACGGACTTGCCAATGCGGTTCTTCTTCCGGAGATCCTGGAGAGCTATGGCTCCTGCATTCACCAAAAGCTCCATATGCTCGGATGTGCCGCCGGTGTCTGCACCGAACAGGATTCCATTAAAGCCGGTGCCGGAAAATTTATTGCGTCCATCCGTACCTTAAATAAAAATATGGGCATTCCGGATTTTCTTTCCGGCATTCAGGAACGTGATATTGAAACCATGTCCGTCCATGCAGCCAAAGAAGCAAATCCACTTTACCCTGTGCCTAAGCTGATGACACGCAGGGAACTGGAAGCCTTTTACCGTCTCATGCTTACCCGCGAGCGTGCGCAGGCTTAATTGTTGATTTTTGACTATTCAAAGCCATGCAAATCATGGAAATATGTACCGCGAACGCTTACATTCGTAAGGATCTATGACATGATTTGGGTTCTGAAAGGAGCAAAACCATGGAAAGTAAACAAATTGATGAGCTCTTGGAAAAACAGCGCAGGTTTTACCAGAGCGGTGCAACGATTCCGGTTGATTTCCGGATCCAACAGTTAAAAAAGCTCTATGCTGCCGTAAAAAAATATGAAAATGATATTCAGAAGGCGCTTTTCACAGATCTTGGTAAAAGCGGCTTTGAGGGATTCATGTGTGAGATCGGGCTTGCACAGTCCGAGATCAGCTATATGATCCGCCATACCAGGCAGTTTTCCAGAAAAAGGACGGTTGCCACTCCGCTGGCACAGTTTGCCTCCCACAGCTATATCCAGCCGGTGCCCCACGGAAACACCCTCATTATGAGCCCCTGGAATTATCCGTTCCTGCTCTCCATTGATCCGCTGGCAGATGCGATTGCAGCCGGGAACACGGTCATTTTAAAACCAAGTGCCTATTCTCCGGCAACCTCCGGCATCCTGAAAGCCATACTTACGGAATGCTTCCCTCAGGAATATGTTGCGGTTATTGAAGGAGGACGTAAGGAAAATGCGGATCTGCTGACGAGGAAATTCGACTTTATCTTTTTTACCGGCTCCCAGTCGGTGGGGAAGGAGGTACTGCGTCACGCTGCGGATTATCTGACTCCGGTCGTCCTGGAGCTTGGCGGCAAAAGCCCCTGTATCGTCGATCGCACCGCAAACTTAAAGCTGGCTGCACGCCGGATTGTTTTCGGCAAATATCTGAACTGTGGGCAGACCTGCGTGGCTCCTGATTTTCTGCTCTGTGAACGCAGCATCAGGGATGAGCTGATTGCAGAACTCAAAGCACAGATTACCACACAGTTCGGAACCGTTCCGCTTGAAAATAAGAATTATGGTAAGATCATCAACGAAAAGCATTTTAAACGGATCTTCGGTCTCATTGATCCTGCCAAGGTCGTTGCAGGCGGTGAAACCAATGAGGAAACCCTGCAGATTGCCCCGACCATCCTGAACAATGTCACCTTTGAGGATCCGGTCATGCAGGAGGAAATCTTCGGTCCAATCCTTCCTGTCCTTATCTTTGATGATTTCGATGAACTGGTTTTGACCTTAAAGAACCGTCCCAAACCGCTTGCCCTTTACCTGTTCAGTAACGATAATGCACACCGGAAGCGGATCAACGAGGAGTTATCCTATGGAGGCGGCTGCATGAATGACACTGTTATTCATCTTGCCACAACAGAAATGGGGTTTGGCGGCGTCGGCGAAAGCGGCATGGGAAGCTATCATGGGAAGACCGGCTTTGACGCCTTTTCCCACCATAAGAGTATTGTCGATAAGAAAACCTGGTTGGATCTGCCGATGCGATATCAGCCCTATACCAGTCACCTGTATGAAAAAATGCTGCATTTCTTCTTAAAATAACAGTAACAGTTCAGCCATGGCCATTCATAAGCTGCCGGATTGTACAGATTGGCTAAC
>OGZL01004070.1_pt1 | contig 9969 bp, 9 predicted proteins | sample 1576761 | NCBI WGS metagenome assembly OGZL01 (sample SAMEA3541595, study PRJEB24748) | human gut metagenome | biome: human gut; feature: human-associated habitat; material: faeces | place: China | collected 2012
TACCATTCTCCGATATTTCGGTGCAAACACTACATGGTATTGACATCTCCACGTGTATTTGGCATATGTATAAAAAGTGTGTATAGATTTTAAAGAAAGAGAGTGGAGCATTTGGATATTATTTTTGAAAGATATGAGATTGCAACCTCACGAATAAGAGAAATAATAAATGAAGATACAGTGTCAGAGCCTTTTAAGAGCTTTTTCTGTAAGGCATCTGAGTTTATTTGTAAAATAGATGATTTAAACAGCATCATAAAGTCAGGAGAGATAAATGATTTCTCATTAGACCGGTTGAAAGAACTTAATAAAAGTTTATTTGAAGAAATTTATAGTGAAAACTATGAAGAAAGTTTCGCCAATCCTGAGTATGCAGTGAAAACTTTAGGAGAAGAATACGGAAAGATACTTTGCTATATTTACACAAAAAATCGTGGAATGATTAGAAATGTATATATGGGGAGATTAGAAGAAGTAGTTCTTCAAATGGAATTGTTTACACAGATTTATAATTATTTTGAAGATGTGGAACAATTAGAATATGACAATGTTTATGAAACGGTTTATTCATATGAAAAAGATAACACAGAGATTTTTACAGACCTTATGATTGAGGACAGAATTAATCCTGACAATAAGTTTGCTGTTGATATTGTTATGAACAGCGATTTAAATGACTTAAGATATCTTTACAAATATGGTGAGCACGTAGGTTTTAATGAACTTAAGATGGCAAAGTTTCTTAACAGTTTAAGTCAGGAAGAAATAGACAGACTTGCAAAGGTTTATACAGAAGGCTACAGAATTGGTTTTATAAACACAGGAAAAGATATTTCTAAGAAAGGCACTGTTGATATTAGATATTCATTGGGCTTTGAAAGAATTATCAGATCTGCAATATTTAATTTTAAGAAAATGGGACTTGAACCTGTAATTTATCAGGTAGGTTATACAACAACAAGTCCTAACAGGCAGTATGCTTACGATCACAGATACGATGATGCATTGTATTTGGACAAGGCATATATTAAGAGAAAATTAGAAGTTTCAAGACATGCTTATGAAAGCAGAAAACAGTTGGCAGGAAAAATGGCAGGCCCTGCAGTAATTGAGATTTTCGGAGAAACACCTTTTGAACCGGAAAATAAGAAACAGGCATATGCACTTTCAGAAGAACAGCAGAAACTTAAGTCAGAATATATTACTGAATATCAGACAATGGTTCAAGAGTATATTAAGGGAGACGAAAGAAGTTTTACAATTATTGCTTTTCCAATACCTGAGTTTGGGGACGACTTTGAACAGATGTTTAAGGAAACTGTAAAGATTAACACTCTTGATTCTGAAATATACGGAAAGGTTCAGCAGAACATAATTGATGCACTGGACCAGGCAGAATATGTAAAGGTTCTTGGAAAAGGCGACAACAAAACTAACATGAAAGTTCAGATGCATGACCTTAAGAATCCTTTAAAGGAAACTAATTTTGAAAACTGTCTTGCAGATGTAAACATTCCTTTGGGAGAAGTTTTTACTTCACCTAAGTTAAAGGGAACAGAGGGAATCCTTCACGTAAGTCAGGTATATTTAAATGACTTAAAGTATAATGATTTGCAGATTACATTTGAAGATGGAAAAATAAAAGATTACACTTGTAAGAATTTTGACACTGAGGAAGAGAATAAGAAATTTATTAAGCAGAATGTAATGTTTAATCATGAAACACTTCCTATTGGAGAGTTTGCCATAGGTACTAACACAACAGCTTATATGGTTGCAAAGAAGTACCATGTGGTTTACAAGCTTCCTATTCTTATTGTTGAAAAAATGGGACCACATTTTGCAGTGGGTGATACCTGCTATAGCTTTGAGGAGGATATTAAAACATATAATCCTGACGGCAAGGAAATAGTGGCAAGAGAGAATGAAGTGTCAGCTCTTAGAAAGACAGACATAAAGAAAGCATATTTTGGTTGTCATACCGACATTACAATGCCTTATGATGAACTTGGTGAAATAACGGCAGTAAGAAAAGATGGCAGCGAAATTACTATAATAAAAGACGGACGTTTCGTATTGGAAGGAACAGAACTTCTAAATGAACCGTTGGAAGAAATCTAATGTTGACTACAGTTATTTTTATGGGTACAATGTAGAATATGTTAAATTTATAACGCTTTAAGATGAATTTATGTGAAAAGGAGAACAAAATGGCAAAAGTAGCAATTGTAATGGGCAGCGATTCAGATATGCCTGTAATGAGCAAAGCAGCAGATTTTCTTGATCAGATGGGAATCGATTATGAGATGACCATAATTTCAGCACACAGAGAGCCTGATATTTTCTTTGAATGGGCTAAAGGAGCTGAAGAAAGAGGAGTTAAAGTTATTATTGCAGGAGCAGGAAAGGCAGCACACCTTCCGGGTATGTGCGCAGCATTATTCCCAATGCCTGTTATTGGAATACCAATGAAGACTTCAGATTTAGGTGGAGTAGATTCACTTTACTCAATCGTTCAGATGCCTTCAGGAATCCCGGTTGCAACTGTAGCTATTAATGGCGGTCAGAATGCAGGTATCCTTGCAGCAAAGATTCTTGCTACATCAGATGCTGAATTACTTGCAAAACTTAAAGATTTTAGCAAGGAAATGAAAGATTCAGTAGTTGAAAAAGATGCAAGACTTAAAGAAGTAGGTTACAAGAACTACTAAGAATTAAAAAGTGTAAAAGATGTTTAAGCATCATATAAAATAATATAAAAGCAATAGAAAAGTACATATAGAATTAAGGAGATTATACTATGGATTACAAGAAGGCAGGCGTTGATATTGAAGCAGGTTACAGATCAGTAGAGCTTATGAAGAAGCATGTTAAGGAAACAATGAGACCGGAAGTTTTAGGTGGTCTTGGCGGTTTCGCAGGTGCTTTTAGCTTAGATTCAATTAAGAAGATGGAAGAACCTGTATTATTATCAGGAACAGACGGATGTGGTACAAAAGTACAGTTAGCATATATTATGGATAAGCATGACACAATCGGTATTGACTGTGTTGCCATGTGTGTAAATGACATTGCATGTTCAGGTGGAGAACCTCTTTTCTTCCTTGACTACATTGCATGTGGAAAGAACTATCCTGAAAAGATTGCAACAATCGTTAGTGGTGTAGCTGAAGGATGTAAGCAGTCAGGAGCTGCATTAGTTGGTGGTGAAACAGCAGAACATCCGGGACTTATGCCTGTTGACGAATATGATCTTGCCGGATTTGCAGTAGGCGTTGTAGACAAGAAAGACCTTATTACAGGTGAAAATATTAAGCCTGGCGATAAGTTAATCGGTATTGCATCTTCAGGTGTTCATAGCAACGGATTTTCTTTAGTAAGAAAAGTATTCGAAATGACAGAAGAATCTCTTAATACATATTATGATGAGTTAGGAAAGACTTTAGGTGAAGCGTTACTTGCACCTACAAGAATTTATGTTAAGGCGTTAAAGAAAGTAAAAGAAGCAGGAGTAACAATCAAGGGATGCAGCCACATTACAGGTGGTGGTTTCTACGAAAACATTCCAAGAATGCTTCCTGACGGAGTAAAGGCAGTAGTTAAGAAAGACAGCTACGAAGTACCTGCAATCTTCAAACTTCTTGCAAAGACAGGAGATATTGAAGAAGAAATGATGTACAATACTTACAACATGGGTATCGGTATGGTATTGGCAATTGATCCTGCAGACGTAGACAAGACAATGGAAGCTTTAAAGGCAGCAGGAGAAACATGCTACGAATTAGGACAGGTAGAATCCGGAGAAAAGTGTGCAGAATTAGTATAGTAAATATTTAAATGAAAAGGCTAGTTTTTCAACTAGCCTATATGCTTTTCTAAAGAAAATAAATACTGCTTAGTATCAATAACTTTTTTGGTACTTAATAGGAGGAATTATGTTAAAGGTAGGAGTAATGGTTTCAGGTGGTGGAACTAATTTACAGGCTATTATAGACGGTGTACATAGTGGAGTAATTACAAATGCTAAGTTAGAAGTTGTAATTAGCAATAAGAAAGACGCATATGCTTTAACCAGAGCAAAAGACAACGGAATTAAGGCAGAAAGCGTATGTATTAAGGATTATGCTACAAGAGATGAATTTAATAAGGCATTAATCAGAACAATAGATTCATACAATCTTGACCTGATTGTACTTGCAGGTTTTCTTGTGGTTTTACCGGAAGAATTAATTAATAAATATAGAAACAGAATTATAAATATACATCCATCATTAATCCCATCTTTCTGCGGAAACGGATTTTATGGATTACACGTTCACGAAAAAGCATTGGAGCGTGGAGTTAAAATTACAGGAGCTACAGTTCATTTCGTAGATGAAGGAACAGATACAGGTCCTATTATATATCAGAAGGCTGTTGAGGTATTAGAAGGTGATACACCTGAAATCCTTCAGAAGAGAGTTATGGAGCAGGCAGAGTGGAAGATTTTACCACAGGCAATTAACGATATTGCCAATGGCAAAATAGCAATTGGAGAATAATTTTATTGAATAGAATCCATTAAGGATAGTAAGACAAGGAGATATAAAATGAAAGTACTTATTGTTGGAAGTGGCGGAAGAGAACATGCAATTGCAACAGCAGTGGCAAAAAGCCCTAAGGTTGACAAAATCTATTGTGCACCGGGAAATGCAGGAATCGGTCAGGTTGCTGAATGTGTAAACATTGGAGCAATGGAATTTGATAAATTAGTTGATTTTGCAAAGGAAAAAGAAATCGACTTAACAGTTATAGGTATGGATGATCCATTGGTAGGCGGTATTGTTGATAAGTTTGAAGAAGCAGGACTTAGGGTATTCGGACCAAGAAAGAATGCAGCCATTCTTGAAGGTTCAAAAGCTTTCTCAAAAGACTTAATGAAGAAATATAATATTCCTACAGCAGGATACGAGAACTTTGATTCACCTGAAGAAGCAATGAAGTATCTTGAAACATCTAAATATCCTATTGTATTAAAAGCAGACGGACTTGCTCTTGGAAAAGGTGTTTTGATTTGCAATACTAAGGAAGAAGCAATGGATGGCGTTAAGGAATTAATGCTTGACAAGAAGTTTGGTAATGCAGGAAATACTATTGTAATAGAAGAATTTATGACAGGTCGTGAAGTTTCAGTACTTTCATTTGTTGATGGAAAAACTATAAAGATTATGACATCAGCACAGGATCACAAAAGAGCAAAAGATGGTGATCAGGGTCTTAATACAGGAGGAATGGGAACATTTTCACCTAGTCCTTTTTATACAGAAGAAGTTGATGAATTTTGCAAGAAGTATGTTTACCAAGCAACAGTTGATGCCATGGTAGCAGAAGGAAGAGAGTTTAAGGGAGTTATTTTCTTTGGCTTAATGTTAACAGAAGACGGACCAAAGGTTCTTGAATATAATGCAAGATTCGGTGATCCTGAAGCTCAGGTAGTTCTTCCAAGAATGAAGAATGATATTATTGATGTTTTTGAAGCATGTGTTGACGGAACCTTAGATCAGATAGATTTACAGTTTGAAGACAATGCAGCAGTATGTGTTGTATTGGCAAGTGACGGATATCCTGTTTCATATGAAAAAGGCTTTGAAATCAAAGGTCTTGAAAACTTTGAAAACAAAGAAGGATACTATGTTTTCCACGCAGGCACAAAGGCTGAAGGTGACAAGATTGTTACTAACGGTGGACGTGTACTTGGGGTAACTGCAAAAGGAAAAGATTTAAAGGAAGCCAGAGCAAATGCCTATGAAGCTACAAAATTAATTCAGTTCGAAAATAAATATATGAGAAATGATATTGGCAAGGCTATTGATGAGGCATAGTTATATACTTAAAATATCAAAATAAGGAAGGTATTTAAATGAAAAATTTAAGAAAGATGGTTATGCTGATTTTAACTTTGGCAATGCTTACAACGGGCGTTCAGGTAAGTGTTTTGGCTGACCAGACAACAGATTTACAGTCTATGAAAGTTTATGCTGTAAATGCAGCAGGAAAGAAGACAAAGGCAGAACTTAATTTTAGTTCAACAACTTATACATATGACATAACAGTTATGTCAGATACAGAATCTATTGAGATTGTTGCAAGTCCTGCAACTTCAGGTTCAACATGGGCTATAGAGAAAGATGGAATTAATACTAAAATGGATTTTGGTAAAAACTACACGGCAGTAGTTGTTACATCAAGTACAGGCGCAAAAAACAAATATGAAATTAATACTACAAAGCTTACAGAGGCTGAACAGGCAACATACAAAGCCGGAAGTTCAACAGATGAAACAACTGCTAAAGACAGCAGTTCAACAAGCAGTAAGAAATCAAAGAAGGCTTCTAAGTCAGACATTACAGTTGGCAAAGGTGAATACAAGATAGTAGAAGATTTTAAGGATGATCTTATTCCTGAAGGTTTTTCAAAAACAAAAGCTGAGTATGACGGTAAGCAGTATGAAGCAATCAAAGGTGACAAGAAAGACATTACAGCTTTCTATTTAAAGAAGGGAAGCACTAAAGGATTTTACATCTATGATTATGAAACAAAGAAGTTTTCTTCATTAAGAAATATTAAGATTGCCAGCAGAATGTATGCCCAGATGTACCCACAGTGAAAAGCCAGATAGGCTATGGCGACATTTGACAGTATAATCCCCCAGATTACCAGAGTCATCCGGTTGCCCAGATAACGGTTATGCATAGTGTCTTTCAGATTGACCAGCAGCCAGTGCAGGTAACTGTTTTCAAAAAATGTATCTGCTTTTACTCGACGCACCAGGCTCAGGTACATGCCCATAAAACAGCAATCCGCTAATACGGCAAAGGTTCCTACTATAACCATACGGCTCATAACACCATAACTCTGGCTGTGCACCCGCATGCCAAGTGCCGTCAGGCAGATACTGAACACAAACAACAGAGCAATGGGAATCTCCGTCCGGATCTTGTCAAAATTCGTCAGATGCACTTCCTTATCTTCACTCCGTTTTGCCGCAGCTACTGTCATATAACACAGTCCGATCAGCCACACCACAATACCAACTGCTGCCAGCACAAGACTCCGCTGCGCCCAGGGATACAATTTATCAAACTCCCGCTTTGCCACAGCCAGATCATCCTCCTGTGGGAATTTCACATCCACCGCTACGATCAGACTGAAGTCGCCTTTCTGCAGTTCGTTATACTGTGCCATGTTCTGATAATAGTTATTTTCCATTCCGCCGATGTTTGTCTCAAAGCGGAACGTTTTGTTGTTATAACTCAGATACCGTCCGTATTTTACCGCCTGATCATAGGCATCTTCCTGCGTTTTGGTTTCTTTCATATTTGTCACATATGTATTATCCCTGAGATCACCCAGCCAGTAATATACATTGGTATTATTCTGGTCATATTTGTTGTTGTAAACTTTGTAATCCGCAATTTTTTCCGGTGATGCGTTCACTGTCTCCGGACGGTTCTCATCAAATACTCCGCTTGTTTCAAACGCTTCCCGCAGATTCAGATAATCCAGCAGCTGCATCATCTGTTTCGAAAACGTCCGCTCAAAATAACCGGATTCCACGAAAGAAGAATTTTGCAGATCCCCCATATTCAGCATATTCTGATTGACACAGGTACTGAACAACACGATACTGACTGAGGCCACCACCGCCGCAATCATCTGCAGACCGATCACAATGGCTTTTGCCAGTGATGAATAGCGCTTTCTGTTCTGTTCCATCGATTACCTCGGTTCTATTTTTTCAATCTTGTATCCAACTCCCCAGACCACTTTCAGATACTGCGGCTCCTTTGGATTAATCTCTATTTTTTCTCTGATGTGGCGGATATGTACCGCTACTGTATTGTCCGCTCCGATGGCTTCTTCATTCCATATATTTTCGTAAATCTGATTAATAGAAAATACCTTGCCCTGATTTTTCACCAGAAGCAGTAAAATGTTATATTCAATCGGAGTCAGACGGACTGCCTCTCCATCCACACTGACGGACTTCAGATCGTCATTGATCGCCAGTCCGCCGCTCTGAAATACTTTGCTGGACTCTGCCGCATTGCCCAGCTTTGTATAACGGCGCATCTGGGAATTGACCCTTGCCACCAGTTCCAGCGGATTAAATGGCTTTGAGACATAATCATCCGCTCCTACATTCAATCCGAGAATCTTGTCTGAATCTGCTGTCTTTGCTGACAGCACGATGATTGGCATATTGCTCTCTTCCCGGATTTTTAAGATTGCACGGATTCCGTCCAGACGCGGCATCATTACATCGATGATGACAAGCTGTATCTCTTCCTTGCGAAGTACCTCCCGAGCCTGCACACCATCATACGCCTTAATCACATGATATCCTTCCTGCTGGAGATAAATCTCAATGGAATCTACAATTGCTGTATCATCATCACACACTAATATATTGTTCAACAAAATCTCTCCTACTCCTTTCCAAAGATCAGATCTTTCAACAGCGAACCTGCATCCCGTTTTTCCTTTTTCCGGGCTGTATTCTGTGCCTGCTCTGCCGCAAATTCATCTGCCAGAACCGCCTGACGGATGGATTCTTCATCCGGAAATTCCGGATTTGGATGCACGCTCTCTCCTCCGGAACCATCCGCTGCATCTGCTGTCTGCTCCTGACCATCCGCTTTTGCGTTCTGACTTTCCCTCCATTTAAAATAAGCTGCATTTGTATTGATCTTAATATCCGGTTTTTCCGCCGGTGCCGGTTCGCACAGTATATCCTCCGGTTTCTTTGTTCCGGAATTTTCAAAATACTGCTCATTCACTTTGATTTCCGGACTGGAAGGCGGTGTGTAGATCATGTTTTTTGCATACTGTACTCCGGTTTCCCGCTCAGCATCCAAATCCCTTTTTTTTCGTGCCCGCTCTTTATTGATATCATCAATAATGGACAGGTATTTCTTTGTGTCCGTCAGATCCGCCAGTTGCCCCTGCAATTCGTTTTCATGTGCCTGCAGCTTGTCCTTCTGTTCCCGCAGATCTTTCCGAAACTGCAAAAACAAATCATTCATGGAATCGTTGGTATGATCCATCAGTTCCCGGATCGAACCGATCATATCTGCCGTATAAATGACAGATGCAGCATACACATCCTCCGCGTTTGCATTGGCCGCCTCAATGATTTCATCCCCTTTTTTACGAAAAGCCCGCTCCGCATTGCTTCTGCTCTGCCGTGTCTGCTCATACTGATCCATCATATCGTAAATCCCCTGATTCAGACGATCCAGCAATCCCAGAAATTTCTTTCGGTCGATAATTACTTTATCCGGATGTCCGTCCATCATCTCACTTTTGGAAAAAGTGACATGAATCTCCTTTAACACCCGCTCTACTTTATCCTGTGGACTCATGCTTTCCTTTGTTTCTCCTTCTTCTTTTTCCTTTCCCAAATCGCATTTTTCTCAATCTGGCATGTAGCTGTTCAACATCCAGTTAAAACGCTCTGTTCTTCAGATCACAATGCTCTTTTTATACTTCGATCAATTCATACTGATCCGTACCAAGTCCTATTTTTACCGCATGCTCAATGCAGCTTCTCCAGTTGGTATCCGGATGTGTGAAATAGAAATGATCATGTCCATGCTCACAGTCGCAGTCACCATGCTCATGCTTATGCTGCTCCATATTCTCTGCCAGCACACTGTTTGAAAGTACCGGCTGCTGATTGCACAGATCTGCACACGCCATATCAAGAGCGACCGGATCAAAGGATGCCAGCATACCGACGTTTGGAATGATCGGACGATCATTTTCCGCATGGCAGTCGCAGTTCGGTGACACATCACAGATCAGTGAAATGTGGAAACACGGACGGTCTTTGCAGATTGCCAGTGTATACTCTGCCATTTTGCAGTTTAAGATATCGTTGGACTCAGAAAATTCCGGTGTGACTGCATCTTTCGGACAGACACCGAC
>OGZL01004075.1_pt1 | contig 9961 bp, 7 predicted proteins | sample 1576761 | NCBI WGS metagenome assembly OGZL01 (sample SAMEA3541595, study PRJEB24748) | human gut metagenome | biome: human gut; feature: human-associated habitat; material: faeces | place: China | collected 2012
TTTTGTCGCTTTGCAAGCAAAATCCCACTAAACCCTATAGGTTGCGGATTTGAGGATCATTTAAAATCAAATGTCCCATACCGACATTTTGACTTCTTACGAAACAATGTCCAGAAGTGGTATATACAGCATTACCCCCTTTTGGCGTAGAACCACTGCCTACTTTAACAGCCAACTCCCCCAACTTACATTTCTCCCATTCCCCATGAAATTCCGGGAATCTCAAATGGGGTACATTCAGTTTATTTTGTTCTTTATATGTTGCCATCGTTATTTTAAATCCTTAATTGTTTGTTATACTTTACTCTACTGGTATTTACTCTTCTTTTGGGTCGATGTCAAACGGAAGCAATGGTGTATCATCATCATTGCCATTATTGAATCGGTCGAAATCTGAGATATATGAACGGTCTTGAATAACCTTAAACTTCTCATACTCAGAATAAGCCTTATCTCTTGCTTCCTCTTGGGAAACCTTGCCTGCACTACTCTTTGCATCATAATCCATAGTTGCAAGGAATTGTTGTAAGCGTTGCTTCCAATCATCCATCGTTGTGATAATATGACGCCGTGCACGAGATTCGGCAAGATCAAGAAAACTTGTTGTTATCGTATTGAGCTGAGACAGTTCATCTTCTGAAAGATAATTCTTGGCAACAATCGTATCAGACTTTTGCACTCTGCCATTAGGTGCTTTTTTCCATGTGGTCAAGCCCATATGTGGCATTTCTGCATCGGCACGTTCATAAACAATCTCTGCTGCCGTATGATTGGTAACTGCCAAGTGCATCATATTCTGTACCATCTTATAAAAGAGTTTGGTACTCTCAGCTTTTGCATCATAGTCAGCACTACACTCAGCGTAAATGTCAGTTATCTTTTGATAGTATCTACGCTCTGATGTGCGAATTTCACGAATGCGTTCCAGCAAATCATCAAAGTAATCCTTGCCAAAGTGCTTACCTTGTTTTAAACGCTCATCATCTAACACATATCCCTTAATAACAAATTCCTTCAATACAGAGGTTGCCCATATACGGAACTGAGTTGCTTGATAGCTGTTAACTCGATACCCCACAGCTATGATAACATCAAGGTTGTAGAACAACGGAGCACGCTCTACATCACGCTCACCTTCAAGTTGAACTTGTTGAATTTTTCTACAAGTTGCCTCTCTTTGCAATTCTCCCGACTCATAAATCTGAGAAATATGATAGGCTATAGTTGCCCTATCAACTCCAAACAAAGAAGCCATTCTTTTCTGTGACATCCAAAAGGTCTCACTGTTGAATATCACTTCAATGCGAGTCTCACCTTGCGCAGTCTTATATAGTAAGATATTGGATTCCAACGAGTTCTGCACAATCTCTGTCGTAGATACAGACTGCGAGAAATATTCTCTTGCTTGCTTCACCAATGGCTTTCTTGTATCTGCATTCTCTGCTATTATCATACAAGCCATTCGTGAAAGATGGAACGTTTCTACCTTACGAAACGCACCATTGCCCACTTTGAACATATCAACCGCATGGTTGAAATGTTCATCTATAGTCATGCCTTTACTACCAGCAACATTGATGGCTTTATCTATCACATTTTGGAATTTCCAATATGCTGAATATCCCATGACATTGCAAAGGTCACGAGAGTTCCAATATTCTTTGCCGTTATCATCCACCTTCCGAATTTCATCGAATGTAGGACGCATATCTGGTACATTATTCTCTTCCATATATTTTATTCGTTAGATGGTTCCAAAATGAAAATGAGTTCAGACTCTGCAACATCGCACTTGTCGAACAAGTAGCGGAGACAGGCTATCTTACCCTTATTACCCATAGATGTCCAAAGATACTTATCAGTACCTATTTGCGTGCAATAGTTCAAATCAGCTTGTTTAGCAGTCCAAAGATATGCACCTCCATCATAGAGGGAATCGATAATATCAGGATAACGCTCAGACAATAATAATACAATTTTTATAAGCATATCTTTCCATATCGTTTCGTTATACTCATGTCCAAACACACGGAATCCTCTAAGTATTCTATTTGTTGGAGAGAAAGATTCTTCGTCCAAAGATACTTCTTCAACAGGTTTTGGCAATGGCTTGAAATCTGTTTTTGGCAGAGGATACAAGCGCAAGAAAGCTTCACATATCTCTTTACTACGCTTTTGTAATTCTTCTTCCGTCCATTTTTGACAGTCAGTAACGCTTCTTGTTAAACGATATTTTGAATCCTTATAACCAGGATATACAATGTTATCTACCGTTCGACCATCACGTTTGATTTCAAAAGCCTTATTACTTAGTTCACTATTTATACCTGTCAATGTCAGATTGGCAAACGTATGCAAATATCTTTCTTGAATTTTCTCAAAATTATCACCAAGCATTTCACGCCACTCTGCATTTAAGGTTTGTGGCATAATGTGCTCAATCGTTGCATCCTTACTCTTCATGTCGGATGCCACATCATTATATTCACCATGCACAGAGTTTTCAAGTCTTTCAAAAAGAAAAATTTGGAAAGGTTTGAGCATATGATAAGCATCACGATTCTCTATAGCTTCGACAAACTGTGTATCTCTTGGCAACTGATAGTTTCCATCACGGCGCAAAATATGATAAGTCAAAATATCAGAGTAAGTAAAGCTATATTCCATTCCTGCTTTTTCATACTCTTCCATACTTTTTAGCACATCTTTATGCAAAGCGCAGAAAACCTGAGTTAAGGCATTTCCTGGCATATTGCATACAATACGTCGAGCCATATAATTCTCGACTAAGCCTATAGCCTTGAAGATTTCATCTTCTGTAAGGTGCTTTTCATCAGCATATTTCAAAAACTGAATAAAGAACACATTAGCCACATCAGTCTCTATATTGCAAATATGACGCATTTTGTCAGACAGTTTCTTTGAGTTGAGTTTACCCTCTGTAACTTGCTGATAATATTGAGCATAAACAAGCATCTCTGCAAGTTCTTCCTTACGGTCATGCCCTAACATGTACTTCTTCCATGCACTATATAAGTTAGACAATCTCACAGGGCGTTGGAGTTGTTGCTTGATAGTTAAGTAGTCACGAAGAAACATTGTTGGTTCGTTCTCCGTAGCTATCTCTATCTTTTGCCAATATGTTTTGAAATAATATTGCTGTTCTTCTGCTGTAAGAGACATCAATAAATAGTTTCTAATCTCATCAGCACCTGTCAAATCCAAGCCTGTAGAATTAAGACTTTCAAAAATAAGTTGAGGTTGGTCATTACCATCCAATTCTATTGATATAATTTGCAAACGTTCAATAGCATTCAATAAAGCATCAAACGAAAGCTGATGAGGTTCTTTGGTCAAACGCTCATAGAAATATTGATAATTACGGGTCATCTTAGAATCTTTCACATAATTATCTACATCATGCTCAAAGATTCTATCGTAAGCCTCCATATCATTTTCAATGGGTAAAAGTTTGATTTTTCTTTCTGTACCACTAAACTTTGCCATCAAGAATTCCTCTTTCGCCTCTTCTATACTTCCTTTATCACCTTCAAGTTTACCATCTTCTACGGCATGAATGCCTGCCAATAACAGCAACGAAACTGTTGTAAGGCGTTGCTGTCCATCAATGACAAGTCGATTGATGCCATAGCCATCTGCTGGAGATGTAACTATAGAACCAAAGAAATGAGTCGGTCTGCCAGAATGAACCAAATCCACCAAGTCGTTGAACAACTGATTGCAGTTCTCGGTTAACCAACTATAATTACGCTGATATACAGGAATGATAAATTGCACTCTACCTCCTGCTATAACTCTACTTAACAATAATGCATCGCCCTTCATATCAATATTCTTTTAATATTCTACTCTACCAGCCCCAACTCTTTCAGATATACATCAATCTGCTTGTCGAGGTCAGCACGCTTAGCTTCCAAATCCTTGATTTCCTTCATGACCGCATGAATGTCGATAGGCTCTTCTTCCTCGAACGTATCTACATAACGAGGAATGTTAAGGTTATAGTCATTGTCGGCAACCTCTTGTAAAGTTGCCAAATGACTATACTTCTCGATTTCCTTGCGCTCACGATAGGTATCAACTATCTTCTTAATGTGCTCTGGGCGAAGCTTATTTTGTGTCTTTATCTTTTCAAACTCCTTGCTGGCATCTATGAAGAGTATATTATCATCATCCTTGCGGCACTTCTTTACCACAATGATACAAGTTGGGATACTTGTACCATAGAAAATGTTGGCAGGCAAACCGATGATGGCGTCAATATAGTTCTTCTTCTCAATGAGGAAACGGCGAATCTTACCTTCTGATGCACCACGGAAAAGAACACCATGAGGAGCAACACATGCCATCGTTCCACCTTCATTAAGATGATGGATCATGTGAAGTATGAATGCATAGTCAGCCTTAGACTTTGGAGCCAAGACACCAGCCTTGCTAAATCTATCATCATTATTAAATTTCTCCGCTGCACTCCAGGCTGCAGAGAATGGCGGATTAGCTACTACCGCATCAAACTGTTCCTCAGGGAAAGCATCATCTTCAAGAGTATCTCCATTCTCTATGTCAAAGTCACTAAACTTAACTCCATGAAGCAACATGTTCATTCGGGCAAGGTTGAATGTCGTAGGGTTCTTCTCTTGACCATAAATCAAATCAGCCTTACCATTGCGAGCAGTACGGAGAAGCAATGAACCTGAACCACAAGTTGGGTCATATACATTTTTCAAGCGTGTTTTGCCTGTAGTAACTATATCTGCAAGAATCTGACTTACTTCCTGTGGGGTATAGAATTCTCCAGCCTTTTTGCCAGCTCCTGCGGCAAACTGACCTATCATATACTCATAGGCATCGCCGAGAATATCAATATCAGAAGCCTCGTTTAAGCCGAAGTCGATACCATCAAGAGCAATCAATACTTCACTAATCAAATTGTTCTTATCCTCTGCGGTCTTTCCCAATTTAGGAGAAGCGAGGTCTATATCAGAGAACAAACCACCAAAATCCTCTTCACTATCGTGTCCAATGGTACTGTCCTCTATTTTCTTCAATGAACGCTCCAGCTGTGGAAGGATGTTCTCCTTGCGATTGATAGCCTCTATTACAGAAGAATACAGGTATTCTGGCTCGATAAAATAACCGAGTTCATTCATGCAAAACTTCTTCAACTCCTCCTTCAGTTCTTCCTCATTACTTGCCCAGGCTTCCTTAAAGTTACTTCCATCCTCTTCAAGTTCAGCATCAATACACATTTCTATCTTTTCAGACAAGTACTTATAAAAGATAAAGCCCAAAGTGAAATACATGAAATCACTGGCAGACATATTGCCACGCAAAGTATTGGCTACTGTCCAAAGTTGCGTACGCAATTTTTGTTGTAATTCTTCACTCATATTTTTCCTTTTTATTTTATTCCCAACTGAATGTTTCGATAATTTTACGCAATTTTAAAATCAATGACTCTTTAAGATGAATACGCTGCAAGAAACGCAGTCCCTTTTTCTCCTTGATAGCCTTCTGCAAAATTTCAGGCTTTTCCCGATGTAAATAATCATACTCCTGCACATATTTGATAAGTGCATCTTGACTTACTCCCACTTCCGTAGCCAATGAAGTAACCGCATGGGCTCGTGCCTGAGTAACATAGGTTGTCAGACGACTCTCCAAATCCATCTTGCCATCAGCTTTCGACTTTACAAATCCAGCTTGGTCATTATCAACATTGTCACGGATGAAGTGGTCGATAAGTTTAGCCTTATTGCGCATAGCAGGGTCTTTTATCATCGTGTCGATGATATTCTGTCGTTTCACCTGATAATCATCGCTTGCAGGATTGAGGTCTTCTATCAATTCCAGTATATATGCGACATTAATAACATCACTATGCAACAACTCCAGACAGAAATCAATATCGTCGATATCTGCTGTTGGGTCTTCATGCGCCATACCTTCATCTTCTTTGCCTTTGTCTTCGTTCTTGTCATCCTCATCATCTTGTATGAATCCCATCGTCATATCAAGATATTTAGAGCGGTAATCATTGTATTCCTGCTCTGTCATTACCAAGGATGAATCATCGGCATTCCACTCTTCGTACACCTGAATCTCAGAATGTTTTCTGATAATATCACGGAAAGCGAGGATAAAATTACGCTTATCGTACTCACTCTGAAGTTTGTCAATGGAAGCCATGTCCGGATAACGCGCTTTAAAGTTCTGACATAACTCATCCAAATCTTTCTTTACATCTGCAAATGGTTTGCGAAGTACGAATCCCAGCGCCTCAGGAGCGTCAGTATTGCTGAACAACTTGATAGCTCTATCTACATTGTCCTTCAAATTACGGAAGCAGACAACTTTTCCGAATCGCTTTTTCTCATTGAGAACACGATTCGTACGACTGAAAGCCTGCAATAAACCATGATATTCAAGGTTCTTGTCAACATACAGCGTATTTAGTTTCTTTGCATCAAAGCCAGTAAGAAACATACCAACGACAAGCAGCAAGTCCAACGGTTCCATGTCAGCACGTTTCTTCTTCATGCGAAGATTGATGTCATCATAATATGCACTGAAATTGTCTGTTGTAAAAGCAGTTCCGTACATATTATTATAATCATCCATGATGGTTTGCAGCTTGTCACTCGTAACCGTGTCGTCAACAAAACCATTGTTCATGCCAGTGTTATCATCATCTTGGCTTTCGTTTGCAGCGTATGTGAACACAGCACCTATCCTTATCTTAGGATGTAATGACTTGAAGATGTCATAGTACTTCAAAAGCATAGGCACAGACTGGACGGCAAACAAAGCATTGAAATCACCATCGTATGTTGACTTGTTGAAGTTGTTGAGGATGAATTGAGCAATCTCCTTCATTCGCTGTTCTTCCATCAAGTCAACATCGCCTTGACCTTGATAATACTCCACAAGGAAACCGAGTACATTCTCATCAGCAATAGCATCCTTTATCAAATAACGATGAAGACACTCGCCAAAGACCTCTGCCGTGGTATGCTCGCCCTTGGCATTCTCTGAGAATATTGGAGTACCAGTAAAGCCAAATATCTGTAAGTTCTTGAAGAAACCAACAATATTCTTATGGCAATCACCAAAATGACTGCGGTGGCATTCATCGAATATCATCACTACTTTCTGGTTCTTGACATCTTGCAAATGCTTGTTGTAAGCATCACGAGTAACTGCACAGTTTAACTTTTGGATGGTGGTAATGATTATCTTTGACTTTCCACTCAATCGCTTTATTAGCTCATAGGTGTTATCTGTACCATCTACTGCCACAGGTTCAAAAGCCTCATACTCTGATTGTGTTTGCGTATCAAGATCGTGACGGTCAACGACAAACATCACCTTATCTATACCATCAATCTCAGAAACAAGTTGAGCCGCTTTGAATGAAGTTAAAGTCTTACCGGCACCAGTAGTATGCCATATATAACCATTCTTGTTAGAGTTCTGCACCCTATCCAGAATTTTCTCTACGGCATAATACTGATATGGACGTAATACCATCAAGCATTTGTCTCCCTCATGCAGAACGATATACTTGCTTATCATCTTGCCCAAGGTACATTTGTCGAAGAAGAATAATGCAAACTTGGAGAGATCATTAAATGGCACATTCTCAGCATCTGTCCAATTGAAAGTGAACTTGTAGCCACTGTTAGGATTGTTGGCAAAATAACGAGTGTTCACACCATTTGAAATCACAAACAACTGTATGTAGTCAAACAAGCCATGAAACGAAGTCTTGTGGTAGCGCTGTATCTGATTGTAAGCTTGCTTTAACTCCACGCCACGTTTCTTTAGCTCTATTTGAACCAAAGGCAAACCATTGATAAGTATGGTAACATCATAGCGACACTTCTTTCTACCTTCCACTGTAATCTGGTTGGAAACCTGGAACTCATTCTGACACCACTGCTGGCGATTGAGAAATTCAACCCACACACGTTCGCCTGTTTCCAATTCTAATGGAAACAGGTCTCGCAGTTTCTTGGCTTTCTCAAAACGAGTACCGCCCTCTAAGTGAATTTCTATCTTTTCAAATTCACTATCCGTAAAACTTGTACGTCCATGACGGGCAAGTTCTTTCTTATTATGCTTTTCGAGTTGAGTCTTGAAGTTCTGGTCAAGATTTGTTTCTTCTTCAATCTTGACATATTCATAACTCATATCTTGAAGTGTCTTTATCAGTCCCTGTTCCAGGGCTGCTTCACTTTGTGTCACCATATCCGTTTCGTTTATTATTGTCGTTATAATACAATATCTAATAGCAAAAATACAAAAAAAAAGCCGAAAATCATCCCTAATCATTTACATTAAGGATGATTTTTAAAGTTATTTATGCAAAAAGAAACGAATATGTCAGAATATATTGATTTTTCCAGTTTTTGCCGATTTAATCACTTACTATAAGTCTTTCATGCATACATTTAATAAAACATCAGATTATCGGTTGGCATAATGGTAGCTTTGTTATAGCTTTATCTTTATTTTTCTAAATTAGGACATAGCCATGCATAAACTATGGCGTTTATGCAGCATTGTCACTTTAAAACATTATCTTTGCGTCAATTAACATTATACTATATTGAGATGAGAAAAGAAGTTGTCTTGTCTACATTCTATAGTGACGGTGAGAGTATCTTTAAAGATGTGACAGATAATTATAAGAAGACTTATCCTCACATTAAAAAGGTCGAGCTACAAGCCATTTGCGCAATAGAGGAATTGGAGCCGGACAAATAATTGATAGAAGTAAGGATTACATTTATATCTGAATAAATTGCAACATGAAGTGGTGCGATTAAAATTATCGAAAAAAGCAACTGTGGAATAATATTTTTTAAGATAATAGTTTGCTCTAATCCAATATAAATCTGTATCTTTGCAACCAGATAAGCGTTCTGTAACACAAGAAACGGAAGAGGCTGAGAAACAATGCATTGCATTTGTTTCCAGAATCTTACAAAAAAGGCTAAAAAGAAGCGGTACAACGTTATCGCTAACAGGCTGAGAATAAGCATATTACATTTGTTGTTCATTTTCTCTGCACTTGTAAAAAGGGTAGTTGTACCGTTTAAAAGATAAAAGCTTAACTATCAGCAACATCCACATGTTGCATCGGGAAATAAGTATAAATAGGGAACGCAGCTGCGTTCCCTATCTGTTAGCCCCACTCCTTCTTCACATTAAAGCAGGGACAGGCTTTGTTGGCAAATTCATTATGACCATGAATCGTGATGGATATTCCTCCTTCAGCTGCTCAATTAGGGCATGAATTAAAGGGCAAAATCGGCTATTCATGGGCTAAGGGGGGGGTATGTAATCAGGAAACTCTAATTTTTCCGTTTTTCATCGCTGAAAACAGGTATTGGGAGAATGCATAAAAAGCGAGCGCTATGATTTAAAAAATAAATATATATTCCATTCGTAACCCAACATACAGACTTCACTTTACACACGAAATATACATACAAAATAGCTATATAACAATAGATTACGCATTTCCATCTCAGCATTGTTGTTATGTAGTTTCTAGCTTTCAAAACTATTGATACGTCAATAATTTGTCAATTACTAGCAAAGATAATAAAAAGCAGGCAAACCAAAGAATTTTATCACGTTATTTAACGGAAAAATGCAAAATATGGGGGATAGGAAGATGTTTCCTCCCCCCTCTCCTAAGGGTGAAAAATGCCCCTCCTCAGACATAAATCCGTCTCAGACTTGACGTATTTTTGACAAATTCGAGGGGTAAATAAGGGGTAGAATGAGGTAAAGAGAGGAGAAAAAGCAATATAAGAACTCATTTCCGGCACTAGAGAATGGTAAGCGTCTCCGCGTTTATACCTTGCATAATTCAAAAAAAGCAGTAACAGCTGATTAAACAAATGCTGTTACTGCTTTTTCCATCGGT
>OGZL01004076.1_pt1 | contig 9961 bp, 8 predicted proteins | sample 1576761 | NCBI WGS metagenome assembly OGZL01 (sample SAMEA3541595, study PRJEB24748) | human gut metagenome | biome: human gut; feature: human-associated habitat; material: faeces | place: China | collected 2012
TGATTGACTGCTATATCTATCAGGTCAACTCCGAACAGAAGCGTTATAAATATCTTTTACAAAAAGCAAAAGAATATGAAAAATCATCTGCAAAGACTGTTCATATCGCAGATGTATGATGTATTGTATGGGTATAATACACCATTTTAATCTATTTGTCAATACTTATTCTTATATTTTTAGAGTATATTATAATCATAGGAATTTTGTACACTAATCCGTATTTCTGAATGACTTTGTGACACAGGAGATTTCTCATCTGCCATCAGAGAGATTTGTTTTCGCTCAGAAACAAATCCCTGCATGAAAAAAGGACAGATACACCGTATCTGTCCTGATTTATCCTATTACCGTTCCGTTGTTTCTTCTTTTTCCAAAAGCTCCAGCGCTTCTTTTTCATCGGTTTCCTTCCGGGAAATCTTTTTTCTTGGCTTTCCGTAAAAATAAAGGCTGCAAAGTCCCGCAAGCAGGCCACCCACAAGCGGTGCCACAAGAAATACCCAGACCTGTGAAAGAGCCTTTACATCACCAAAAACTGCCTTTACAAAGGCTGTACCAAAGCTTTTTGCCGGATTGATTCCTGCGCCTGTAAGTACCAGTCCAAACAGTTCTGCCATGCAAAATGCCATACCGGCTACCAGCCCTGCCACATTTTTGTACGCTGTTTTCGCCGTCACACTAAGAAATGCCAGCACAAAGACAAATGTCAAGAGCAGCTCCGTAACAAATGCACCCCAGACATTAATTTTTAAGAAAGCCGATGTATCTGCATAACCATTTGTGCCAAGTCCGACCAAATCATATCCATAGGACTGATACTGGGATATTACCTGTGTGTCAAATGACTTTGACAATCCATACAGGGCAAATGCCGCTGCAAGTGCGCCAAACACCTGTGATACCACATAACCCATAAAATCCACGACACTGAGCCTTCCGGCAATCAGCATGCCCGCCGACACTGCCGGATTACAATGTGCTCCCGATACCGTGCCAAAAACGTATAACAGCACCGCCACCGTAAAACCGGCTGTCAGCGCAATGCCGACAACACCGAGATACCCCGCATATCCACCCGTGAATGAGACTGCCCCGCATACCATAAATGTCAGGATAAATGTGCCGAGAAATTCTGCCAGATATTTTTTCATTTTCCTGTAATCCTCCATTTTTTATTTTTAACTCATCAGGCGTGCCAGGAAAACACTTGCTGCAATTCCTGCTGCTGTCGATACAAGTGCTCCCGCAAGCGTCCACCGTGTCTTTCGCACCTTTGCCGCCAGAAAATAGACCGACATTGTATAAAATATCGTTTCTGTACAGCTCATCATAATGGATGTAATCAGTCCTATGTAAGAATCCGTTCCATATTCCCGGAATAAATCCAGTGATAATCCCGTTGCCGCCGAAGAACTGAACATTCTGACGATAATCAGCGGAATCATCTGTGAGGGAATCCCAAACGGGTCTGTCAGTATTCCGATTTTTGCGGAAATCCACGCAAGGAAACCGGATGCCCGCAGAATTCCGACTGCCATCATCAGTCCAATCAGTGTTGGAAGAATGGACACTACCGTTTTCATGCCGTCTTTTGCACCTTCAACAAATACATCATAGACATCCGTCTGATGTATGATTCCGTCCACAACTACATAAAAAATAATGAGTGGAATAATAAATGCGGATACTGCAACGATAAATCCCATGAAACCACCGTCATTTTGTACATTATTATAAATATATGACGTCAGTACAAATATTATGCCGATTTTCCTGCCATCATCTTACAAAATACAATCGCAGCCAGTGTACTGACTGTGGTCGCAAGAATTGCCGGTGCTACAATTGCCGTCGGATTCACACTGCCGTACTGGCTGCGGTATGCAATAATATTGACCGGAATCAGCTGAATCGAAGAAATATTAATTACAAGAAAGGTACACATATCTGTGCTGGCGCGGCTGTTTTCCACGTTTAACTCTGAAAGCGCTTTCATTGCACGCAGTCCCGCCGGTGTCGCCGCCCAGCCAAGCCCTAAAAAATTGGCGATGACATTGGTGGTAATATGCTGCATCGCATCGTGGTCTTTTGGTACACCCGGAAACAGCCACTGCATCAATGGCAGAATCGCTTTGGTACATTTATCAATCAGTCCTGAGCGATTGGCAATTTCCATAAGCCCCGTCCAAAGAGACATCACACCAAGCATGGTAATGCACAACGTAACCGCTTCTTTTGCCGAATCGAGCGCTCCGTCCGATACAGCTGTCATATTGCCGGTAAAAGCGCCGTATACAATTCCGATTACAATCATTGCCGCCCACAAATAATTTAACATGCTGCTCCATTTCCATATGAAATCATGAAATATACTAAATTCATCTTCAATATATGCGTAAATTTTCTGCCGCATGTCTGTTATCCGTTTATCTTTTGGCGTGTTCTTCTTTAAATTTTAAAATCATTTCTCTTGTCAGGCTGATGCCGTCATCTTCGAGTTCAAGGTCATCTGCATGGGCCCATTTCCCGACAGACAACTCATCTTCCTGCAAGCTGATTGTATCGTCACCGTCCAGTTCGCAAAAAAATCCCGCAAGCAGCGAACCGCTTAACGCCCACGGCTGGCTCTTGTAATACCGGATATTTTTTACGTGAAGCCCTACCTCTTCCATGACTTCCCGCTCTACGGTCTGTTCCAGCGTTTCTCCGATTTCCGTAAATCCGGCAACCAGCGCATAATTTTTATATGTTCTTCCCGCATATTTGGTGAGCAATATTCTGTCCCCGTCTGTCACGCCGATAATCACCGCCGGACAAATTTTCGGGAACACCATATTGTTGCAGCACATGCATCGCACCATGCGTTCCTTTTTATCGTGTACCATCGGTTTTCCGCATCTGCCGCAGAAACGGTTGTCACGGTACCAGCCATATAAATGATATGCCGTAATCGCTGCAAATGCCCTGTATTTCGGTACGGCACTGCGGAAGATATTGACACCTAAAAAATCATAGCCGTCTAATTCGCTTTGATATTCCTCATGCACTTTCGCATCGGAAAGCTCTCCCTGAAAGCTGCCCTCCAGCACTTCTCCTTTGCGCATTGCCAGAAAATACTGGATTTCATCAACAGACAATACATAAATAAACGTGTATTTTGCCGCATCTGTCTGTGTGCAGAATTCTTCGTAATCGGGATAATAAATTTTTTCATCCTGCCATTTTGCAAGCACACTGGAACCCTCAAATAAAAGAATAATATCGCTTTTCTGCGGTGTCAGCCACCTGAACTGATTGTCCAGATGGCGTGGTAAAATATCCTGAATCATCGGTATTGTCCTCTCTTTATTTAGAAGTAAACCAGTTCGTCTGCCGGTGCTTCTGCCGGCTCTACCTTCTGCACATAAAGAACCGGTCCTTTTTTCTTATATGCCATCTGGAACTCATATGCAATCTGTGCCGTTACCGTAATCCACTGTCTATTTTCAAGAGAAGATATTTTATCGTAAAAACTGATATAACCGATAAAGGAAGTATCCTCTGCACAACAGGTCATGACCTTTCTGCCCGGTACAAAATTTTTGTCTTTAAAATATTTATTTTTTAAAACCTGCCCCTTAAAGCGTACGGTTTTACCCTTATACACTTCAGGGCGCTCGGAAACGTCCATGTACCAGATGCCGTAATCGCAGTCATCGACCTCAATCACATTTGCATTGACATCATACGGAAGCTGCTCTGCAATGGACATCATATCGCCGTTTTTGTCTTCAAAGACTATCTGTACGTATGAATTTAACGCTTTCATGCTTCTTCTGTAGCTGCCAAGATCCATGCCGCTGCTGCAGCGGTTAAAAATAACCATATCTACATTTTTAACCATTTCAGCCATGATGGATTTCATATTTGCCCACTGTACACCGAAGGTTTCTGCATTCACCAGTGTAATGGACTGGTAAATCTGCCAGCCAAACGGCTTTGCAGTTCCCATTAAAAGTGCCGGGTCCCACATGCCGTTGTACTCGACAATAACAATCCATGGGTCATACTGCTTATCCAGTTCTTTTAACTTTTCTTCGGTTAAATCTTCTTTTTCAAGTACAACCATGCTCACACCGTTATCTTTGAGCATTTTTTCATCGTACTCCTCCTCGCCTTCTTCGCATACAATAAGCAGCTTATTTTTTGCTTCCGCAAACTGTCCCATCTCAATTGTTTCTGTTATAAAACGGGTCTTTCCGCTGTCTAACTGTCCGTTAATAAAAAATATCGGAATCTGGTATTCTTCTTCTGCCATATGTCCTTCCTTTCAACTCCTGTCCCTGTGAATTGCCGCAGAGCTTAGGCGATTTCAAATAATGTTTTTAACGCATCTTCTTTTAATTCAGCACCGATGACACAGATTCTTCCTGTAAAATCTGCCTTGCCGTCACGGATTTCATATTCACCCGGTACTAAATCAAAATACATCCATGTGCCGTCCGTGCATGGAAGCATACCCTTTGAACGCAGAATCTTACCGTATTCTTCTGTATTGGCAAGCTTCTTTAAGATGTCTTCAAGTGTTTCTTTGTCGTATTTATTCGGTGTTTCTGTACCCCAGCTTGAGAATACGTCATCTGCATGATGATGTCCTTCATGGTGATGGTCATGTCCGCAGCCACATTCGCCATCATGGTCGTGATGATGATGTTCATGTTCCTCATAGTCATGGTCATGTCCGTGATGGTGATGTTCGTGTTCGTCCTCATCGTGATGATGACCACAGCAGCACTCCTCGCCGTCATGATGGTGATGATGCTCGTGTTCATGTTCTTCATGCGCTTTTTCAGCTGCTTCTGCAAGCATTTCCAGTTCGAGGTTCGTTACGTTTTCCATAGCACCTAAAATCTGTGTACCCTCTAAGTCATCCCAAGGTGTCGTAATAATATGTGCATTGGCATTGACTGTACGAATCAGTTCAATAGCCTTCTTTAACTTGTCTTCGCTGACATTCTGTGTACGGCTTAAAATGATTGTGCCTGCATGTTCAATCTGGTTGTTGAAGAATTCACCGAAGTTCTTCATGTATACTTTTACTTTAGAAGCATCTGCTACCGTTGATGCACTGTTTAAGCGGATTTCATTTTCGATATGAAGGTCCTTTACTGCCTTAATGACATCGGAGAGCTTGCCGACACCTGACGGCTCGATGATGATTCTGTCCGGATGGTACTTGTCAACAACTTCCTTTAAAGATGTACCGAAGTCGCCTACCAGTGAACAGCAGATACAGCCGGAATTCATTTCCCTGATTTCCACGCCGGAATCCTTTAAAAATCCGCCGTCAATACCGATTTCGCCAAATTCGTTTTCTATCAGAACGACCTGCTCGTCCTTTAATGCTTCTTTTAATAATTTACTGATTAAAGTGGTTTTTCCTGCACCTAAAAATCCTGAAATAATATCTACTTTTGTCATGATTATCTTCCTTTCTGCCTTTACGGCAAGTTCTAATCTTTTCCTTATCTTTTATTATACCAATGCTGTCAACTCCCCTGTTCCTGCCGATAAATATAAAATTCTTATTAAATATAGTCCGAAATATACGGAATCTTGTGAAACAATACATCATCTAAATGTTCTGCAGCTTCCTCCGTGCCTTCTATCCGCTCCATTTCATACAGACGTTCTGCGGTCTTGTATCCTAAAAGCAGGGTTGTGAGTGTCGCAATGCTCATTTTTAAGGTATAATCTGCGGGTTCTTTTATAATTTTGCAGTGTCCGTCCTCAAACAGCACCGTCACCGTCTTATTATTCCATGAAAGCAATTCATCATGCAGTTCAAATGCAATCCGCACCGGTTTTTCGTCCGGGTCACACGGATAATTTTCAAAGAACTGCTCCACATCGACAATTCTACCCATGCAGTACGGACGAATCATTTCGCGGATATCGCCGTCATCCATTTCAAAGGCTATCGGCTCGCTAAAATAGGTGTTTCCGCGGACTTCATCAATCATGGATTCATGCGCACGGATATACTCCCACAAGCCTTGCTGTGCCTCACGGTTTAAATAAATCATTTCTTTTATGTGCATAATGTCGGACTTGATCAGATAAACCATGTAACCGCACGGCTTGTCCGCTTCATTGTAATAGACTGCCACGTTGGTGTCGTCCTCGTCCCAGCGCCAGTATTCTTCCCATGCCAGTGTATTGCGGAACAGACAGCCGTGTGTGACGGAAGCAAAGGTCGAATGAAGATTCATAAAATCCGCATTTTCCCAGTCCACGCGGCGCACATAGCCCGGTGCGGTCGCTTTCGCCGGTATCTGGCGGTCCTTGACCGTATAAGAAATTTTATTGGATACAATTTCCCAGCCAAGCTTGTGATACAGCGGAATGGAATACGGATAAAGCAGTGCGAAAGACTGTCCCTTATGCCGCATATTGGTCAAACTTTTTACCATCAGTTTTTTCATAATACCGTGTCCGGAATATTCCGGATAGGTGCAGACACTTGTTACAAATCCAATCTGAAAAACCGTGTCGTAAATATTCATTTTGAGCGGATAAACCGCAAACTGCGAAATGAGTGTCTTTCCGTCAAAACAGCCCAGCACGTCCGCACGGTCTAACACCGGGAACTTGGACTGTTTAATCTCATCGTCCCGCCAGCCGGTTTCTGCCAGTTCCTGTTCTGTCACCTGAAAAGCGTACCGGAGCAGCGCATTATACTGGTTGACATCATCCGTTTCCGTTTTTAACGTTCGTATTTCGTATTTTGTTTTCCTAGCCATTTTATCCATACCCTTTTCTTCATTTTCATAGTAAAAGCCTATGATGCAAAACACCACAGGCTGTTATCATACCCTATATTACATTTTAAATCTGTATCCGACACCCCAGATGGTTTCAATATACTGCGGCTTTGACGTATCATACTCAATCTTTTCACGAATCTTTTTGATATGCACGGTAACGGTGGCAATATCACCGATAGAATCCATATCCCAGATTTCTTTAAACAGTTCGTCCTTTGTAAATACGTGGTTTGGGTGCTCTGCAAGGAATGTCAGCAGATCAAATTCCTTCGTCGTAAAAACTTTTTCCTCGCCGTTGACAAAAACACGTCTTGCCGTCTTGTCAATCTTAATGCCGCGGATTTCAATCACATCATTTTCCTGCTTTGCACTGCTGACCAAGCGCTCATATCTTGCCAGATGTGCTTTTACTCTTGCCACCAGTTCGCTCGGACTGAACGGCTTTGTCATATAATCATCTGCGCCGACACCCAGTCCGCGGATTTTATCAATGTCTTCTTTCTTTGCCGATACCATGATAATCGGTGTGTTTTTGACTTCACGGACCTGACGGCAGATTTCATAACCGTCCGTTCCCGGCAGCATGACATCTAAAATCATAATATCAAAATCTTCATTTAAAGCGGTTGCCAGTCCCTGTGTACCGTCTGACTTAATGACAACTTCAAAATCACTTAATTCCAGATAATCTTTTTCAATTTCTGCAATGGCTTCTTCATCTTCTACTATTAATACTCTGCTCATACCCCAATTTCCTTTCTGTTTTACATTTCTGTGTTACATTTTATCTGAGTCCCTTTGCACTCTTTTTTCCACTTTTATCTTCTATACAATAATGGGAATTATCTTTATATTTTAACAGATTGATATGCATGGCCGTTCCTTCGCCCTCCACACTTTCTGCCCAGATTTTTCCCTTGTGGTCTTCAATAATTTTTTTAACAATGGCAAGTCCGATACCGCTTCCGCCCTGCCTGCTGTTTCTTGATGAATCCGTTCTGTAAAAACGTTCAAAAATACGCGGCAGTTCTCTTGCCCCAATGCCTTTTCCGTTGTCTGCCAGCAGAATGTGTACATAATCACCCTCGTCATAAACGGCAATTGTAATTTTTTCTTTCCGGCTTTCGTCGCGGTATTTTACGGAGTTGCTGACAATATTGTTGATGACACGCTTTAACTGTTCCGCATCTGCAACGATAAACACATCATCCCCCGCATAACAACGGTAATCCAGATCAATGCCCTGCGCTTCTAAGTCAATCTTAATCTCCTCACAGCAGTCATCAAAATATCCCTTAATCGGAATCTTTGCAAAGGAATACGGCACACGGTTGGTATCTAACTTGGAATAAATCGTCAGCTCATCAATCAGCTTGTCCATATCATTGACCTTATTGGCAATTGTACGCAGATACTTTTCCTGCTTCTGCGGTGTATCCGCAATACCGTCCTGAATCCCTTCCACATAACCTTTAATCGCCGTCAGCGGTGTCTTTAAATCATGTGAAATATTGCGGATCAGCTCTTTTTCTTCCATATCGGAACGAATCTTGTCTTCGGACGACTGCTTTAAAATGACACGCATTTCCTCAAAATCACGGCACACATCACCGATTTCATTTTTCGGGACATTCGGCATTTCAAAATCAAAATTACCCGCCTGTATATTATGTGTCGCCAGCTTCAGCTTATTAAGCGGTGTCACAACGGAACGGTATATCCACAGATTCAGTATCAGGCTTGTAATCACCAGTATCAGAAAAACTGCCGCAAACAGTTCGATTGCAAACATTTTTAGCTGCGGTACAATCTGATTTAATGATGTCAGAATGGATACACTGTATTCATTGCCCTGACTGTCGGAAAAATTAATCTGCTTTACCAGTGTCTGGTAGTCGCCGCCCTTATAAAGTGCCACATCACAAATGTTCTCATCTTCATCATATGCCGGAAGCAGCTCATCAATATTTTTTCCTTTAAGCACCTCTGACTGATATGTATAGAAACCGTTCTTACGGACAACCAGCTCTGAGAGCTTCTCTGACAGTCTGTAATCAATATGCTCCAGATAGCTTTCATCGTTAAACTTTTCCGGATTTTCCTCTGCAATTTCACGGATATCGTCATAAATATTTTCCGTAATCTTTCCCATCAGTTCCATCGGCGAGTAAAAATCAATCAGAAATGTCTGACTGTCTATCTCATAGGTCTGGTACATATTCTGTGCATGGATTTTATACATGCCGCAGATAACCAGTCCGCACAGAACCATCGGAAGAATACTCATAATGCAAAAAGTTAATATTAATTTATTTTTCAGTTTCATTGTCATCTTCATTTCTGCGCACGCCCTACGTCTATTTTAGCTATATTCTGCAGCCTATATGATTCCGGTCCGCATAATGAATTTGTGTTCTGTGCGCACGGACACAAAACTTGAGAAATAATCCTCAATCGCTCTGCACCGTTATTATGTTTTAGATTTGCTGTTACATAATTCATTTCTAATTTTTCAGCCTCTTTTCGAGGCACTTCACATTCCCAAACATATTTTTCAATGGGTTTTAATATTTCTTCTGGCTCTCCTTGATGAATTAACTCGCCATTTTTCATAATCAGAATTTCATTTGCAATATATTCAACATCAGAAACAATGTGGGTGGATAAAATCACAATTCTATTTTCTGCCAAAGCGCTAATCAGATTTCTAAAACGTACCCGCTCTTTCGGGTCGAGTCCTGCTGTGGGTTCATCCAAAATTAAAAGACGAGGATCATTTAGTAACGCTTGTGCAATTCCTAAGCGTTGTTTCATACCGCCAGAAAAAGTCTTGATTTTTTCGCTTTTCTGGTCAAGCAAGTCAACGACCTGCAATAACTCCATTGTGCGATTATGGGCTTTTTTATGCGGCAATCCTTTAATTGCGGCAATATACATTAAAAATTTGTAGGCAGTAAAGTTAGGATAGTAGCCAAAAGTCTGTGGTAGATAACCTAAGATATTTCGATATTTCTCACCCAAATCATGGATATTTTTCCCGTTAAAAAAAATTGCTCCTTTCGTTTCAGTTTGAACATCACAAATCATGCGCATCAAAGTTGTTTTACCTGCACCGTTTGCACCAAGCAGGCCATAAACGCCATTTGTTAATTTTG
>OGZL01004078.1_pt1 | contig 9957 bp, 10 predicted proteins | sample 1576761 | NCBI WGS metagenome assembly OGZL01 (sample SAMEA3541595, study PRJEB24748) | human gut metagenome | biome: human gut; feature: human-associated habitat; material: faeces | place: China | collected 2012
GTCATTTAAAGGTGGACTTGGTGGAATTGCTCTGTCAAAACATGGAAGAAGCCGTAACCGCAAAATTAGCCAGACCAAGTTTCGCTCCAGGAATGCCGACTGTAGGAATAAAAGTTTCAATATAACTTAGAATCACTGCAAAAGCCGTAAATAAAGCCATTAATGAAATCTTCTTACTTACCATTAATTCTTATTAATCCTTTCCTTTGTCATTTTCCAATAACGTTAGTCTACATTAGAATCAACTTCAGGATACTCCTCTGACGCAATTCTGATTACCAACTTATGCGGCAGACAGATAATCGACTCACCCTGTTTCTTAATCTTACCCTGTTTAACACAAATCTGATCAGGACAGTCGGAGCTTTTCATGTATACTTCTCTGTTCTTTATAGTAATAATATTACTATATTCACCATCATCAACCTGATATTCGCCGTCATCATTAAGGGAAATAACCTTCTGAACGTGATTGTCCACAATGACTTCAACATAGTCTCCGTTAACATCAAATAATACCGTTACTGCTATCCAACTGCCAATGGCAATTACAATAAGTACAATTAAAATAATAATGTCAAGTCTGCGTTTTTTTACCATCGACAAAACCACCTTTCCGTATCGTTTAGCTTTAAAAACCAAACGAATGTTTACCTATCTTTATAATACCATATCCCCCTAATTTATACAATTATATTTACCAAAAAATTCAGAAAACTCCGTGCGAAAAATAATTATCGAAAGCACGCTGTCGCTACTCTCAGCTAGTAGCGATCCTTAGAAGTTATGGCAGTTTTGCTACCCTATCTTCTAAGGACCGACGGCTTCAAAGTACTTTCTTACAATTATTTTTCGCACGGAGTTTTAATATAATTTGCAAATCTTAGAGTGGTTTTTTACTTAATCGATACCCACAATGCAGGGCGGATATGGATATTTGTGTCTGTAACAATGTATCCATAATCCATCACTTTGCCGTATGACACATACTGTGCTGTATTTTCGCTATTTCCCGGGCCGATTAACCACCAGTCTCTTAAATAGTTGCTTAAGATTTCTTCATACTGCTCTGCCTGACTTCCATTAAGCATAAATATTTTATCTACTGTATCTTTTCCGGCTTTTGTACCATATGTACTATTATTTTCAACCTTAATATTTGTATCTAAAATTTTCTTTTGCATATTTAGGCCAAATGTTCCATCTAAAAATGAACCATTTAAGTATTCTCTTAAAGTACATTCACTCCATGTTGTAGCTTCATCTCCTTCATTATAGGCTAATCCGTTAATTGGTTCGGATTTTACAAGAAGTACTTTATCTCCATCATTTTCTAATATAAGCCAATGAAAATTACCAAATATAACATTTGTGCCGATTTTCTGCTTTTTAATGTATTCAATTTCTAAATCAGCAAGTTTTTCTTCACTGTCACCATATTCAGACTCAACTAATTCCCTAAACATCTTAATTGCAGGCTCATAGTCTTCATCTTTCCAGCACTGAAGTGCAAACTGATACTTACAGTCTCTCTTTCTTTCCTTGCTGTCTTTGTAATTCTTTAAGTTCTTAAACATCTTATAAGACTTCTCGTAATTACCCTTGTTTTCATAAAAAGTTGCTCTCTGGTACCTTCCAGGTTTAGTCTTTAAATATACAATTCCACCGGCTGCGGCAATAACAAGTACAATAACAAGGCCTATAATAACTTTTCCAATAATTCCATTACTCTTGCTTTTGTTCTCATTAAAATCTTCTTCCTTAGGCTGAATTTCTTTCACTATCTTGGACTGTTCCTTATAATATTTGTGCTTCTTTAAGCATTCTTCATATTTATCTTTTGAATCCTCATATTCTCCTAAGTCTTTATATCTATCAGCAAGATTTTTAAAAAACTCTGCCTTTTCTTTATCTCTTGTTAAGCATTCAGTAGCTTTTAAAAGTCTTTCTGCATCTAAGTACATTTCTTCCTGAGTCTTAACCACTACGGTTTCATTTTCTTTAGTTTTAGCTGCCATATAAACCTCCCTTAACTGTATCTATTATTATACTCATTTAGACAAACTTTGCAACGACAGTTATTTCATTAACGTTTTTTTGATTATAAAACCAATTCATTTTAGCTTTTTTATTTCATTTCTTGTTTTTAGCCTTTAATGATACTCTGTAAAATCTTTGCAAAAACACTTTAAAATCAAGGGGCATCAAAGGATAAACATAGCTTGTTCCTGCAATTGTTTTGTTTAATCCTACTACTGCCAATGTAAAAATTATCCCACCAATAAATCCATATAATCCGAAAATCTGAGTAAAAATAAGCATAATTATTCTTAAAAATTTAACTGAGTATGCCAGTTCATAATTTTCATGAGTAAAGTTTGCAATGGCAACAACAGCCATATATAACATAGTCTGCTGGTTAAACCACCCTGTATTAACAGAAAACTCGCCAATTACAATTGCTGCAATTAAACTTAAAGGTGTATTTAAAGTGCTTGGGGTGTTAATTGCTGCCAACTTTAATCCGTCAACAGCCAACTCCAAAATCAATAGTTGCCAAAAAATCGGCACATATTCAGGCTTTTCTATTTTAGTAAACATTAACCAATCCGGTAAAATTTCAGGATTATTTGCATAAAGTAAAAACAACGGTGTCAGCAATAATGACATAACTGTAACGATCATTCTTGCAAGTCTTAAATAAGTTCCGGTAACCGGTGGAAAATAATAGTCGTCCGCCTCTTCTATCACATCAAAAATAGTTGTTGGAAGAAGCATTGCCGCAGGGGAATTGTCAACAAGAATGGCAATCTGTCCCTCTAAAACAGATGCAGCAACCGTATCAGGTCTTTCAGTATAGCGAAACTTTGGAAATGGATTAAACCACTTGCCTTTATAAACCGCCTCCGAAAGACTTTCCTGATTCATAGTTAATGCATCAACATCTATTTTTTCAATATTACTAATAATACGGTCAAGCAATTTTCTGTCAACCCTGTCATTCATATAACAAATAGCAATATCCGTTCTTGAACTTTTTCCTGCACGCATAACTTTACAAATATACTCAGGATTTCTAATTCTTCTTCTAATAAGGGCTGTATTAAGAATTAAAGTCTCAACGAAACCATCTCTTGAACCTCTAAGGACCTTGTACTTCTCTGGCTCCTGAACATTTCTTGCAGGATACTCCCTAGCATCAATCAAAATAGCCTTATTAAAGCCATCAATAAGCAAACAGGAAACCCCGGACAAAAGCATGGTAACCACGTTATACTTATCCCCATACAAATCAATTTCCAAATAAGGAATCTGATTATTGGCAAAATCCATTACAGAGCCCTCCACATCAGACACATCAAGTCCCAAAAAAAACTCCTGAATCTTCTGCAACATATCATCTTTACAAAAACCATTAATGTAATAAATAACAGCCCTCTTATCTCCAATATCAAACTTTCTTTTAAGTAAATCAAAATTTTCCTCTAAATGCAACAACTGGTCCAATTTTTGTTCATCCAATTCGATATTACCCTTAATGAAACTATATTCAGAAATTTTTTCATAGTTTTCTCTCTTCTCTTTATTTAACATAAAAAACCTCACACTTTCCGGATTCGAATTTCTAAAAAATTGTACGGGTTTGCCTTTTGCCGAAAGTGCTCTGAGGCCGTCGGTCCTTAGAAGGTGGGGCAGTGAAACTGCTACAGCTTCTTAGTACCGCTACGAGCCGAGGGCAGCGGAAGCGTGCTTTCGCAATGGCAAACCCGTACAATTTTGAAATCTTCGTATCTATAATAGTGTGAGGTTTTTAATTAATATTATGCATAGAAAGAAAACTATGATAATTTTTCTATAACTTTCTTAGGACATTTTGCAGCACAGATGCCACAGTTTTTGCATTTGTCCTGATTTATTGTTGCAAGATTATATTCAAAATCGATTGCATCATTTGGACAGTTCTTTGCACATAGTCCACATCCGATACATCCTGCTGTACATGCCTGCATTACATCACGTCCTTTGTCTTTTGATCGACATTTTACCATGTATTGATGATCTGCAGGAATTATTGAAATAAGTCCTTTTGGACATGCTGCAACACATTTTCCACAGGCTTTACATTTTTCTCTGTCTACAAGTGCTTTTCCGTTTACTATATGGATTGCGTCAAACTCGCAGGCTTTTACACATGAGCCAAGTCCTAAACAACCATAGCTACATGCTTTTGCACCGCCACCGGGAATGTTTGCCGCATCCTGGCATGACATATTTCCATAATAGTTGTATTTGTCTTTTGCCTTGTCACAGTCTCCTGAACATGAAACATAAGCTACTTTTGGAACTACTTCTGCTTCAACTCCAAGAATGTCTGCAATTTTTTTGGCTACAGGTGCGCCACCAACAGGACAAGCTGAAGGTTCACTTTCACCACTTGCTATTGCTGCAGCAAGTCCGTCACATCCCGGATATCCGCAACCACCACAGTTATTGCCCGGAAGTGCTTCTCTTATTGCAACTTCTTTTTCATCCACTTCTACTGAAAGAAATTTCCCTGCTATTCCAAGTGCAATACCTATAAATAAGCCTACACCACCTACGATTAATATGGCATATAAGATACTGTTAACTGATATACTAACTGCTAATAAACTCATATCTTACCTCCTTAAATAACTCCGGTAAAACCGGTAAATGCTATAGCCATTAATCCTGCTGAAACAAGAACAATAGGTGTTCCCTGGAAAGGCTTTGGAATATTATTGTGTTCTGATTTTTCTCTAATTCCTGCAAGGATAACAATTGAAATTAAGAAACCGAATGATGTTCCAAATGAACATGCAAGACTTTCTGCAAAATTGTATCCATTGTCAATGTTAGAAATAGCTACACCTAAAACTGCACAGTTTGTTGTAATAAGTGGAAGGTATACACCAAGTGCTTCATATAAAGGTTTAATGAACTTCTTCAAAATCATTTCAACAAGCTGAACTAATGCGGCAATTACAAGAATAAATACAATAGTCTGTAAATATTCAAGATTAAGTGGTGTTAGAATTGCATAATATACACCATATGTAACTGCTGATGCAATCATTATAACAAAGATAACAGCTGCTCCCATACCTGCCGCTGTATCTGTCTTTTTTGATACTCCAAGGAATGGGCATAATCCTAAGAACTGACTTAATACTACATTATTAACTAAAGCAGCACCTACTGCTATTAACATACATTCTGCCATTTATGCTTCCTCCTTTTCTTCTTTATTACACTGTGAATAATCACTGCCACAGCCTGTACAACCTGCACAGCCCTGTTCGCACTGAAGCTTTCTAGGCTTTTTGCCATGACTTATTCTAATCTGGTTTTGTATTGCAATTAAAGCAGCAAGAACAAAGAATGCTCCCGGTGCCATAACAAAGATTCCAATACCGTCCCAATGTGGAATATTAATTCCAAGAATTGTACCTGCACCTAAGATTTCTCTGAAACCGCCTAATAAAGATAAGGCAATTGTAAATCCAAGTCCCATTCCAAGTCCGTCAAAAATTGATGGTAAAACAGGATTCTTTGATGCATAACTTTCTGCTCTTCCTAAAATAATACAGTTAACAACAATTAAAGGAATATAAATACCAAGGGCACTGTTAAGTGATGGTAAATATGCCTCTAATAAAAACTGCAAAATTGTAACAAAGCTGGCTACAATTACGATAAATGCAGGAACTCTCACTCCGTTAGGAATAATATTTCTAAGCATTGAAATAACCATGTTAGACAATACCAAAACTGCCATTGTACTAAGTCCCATTCCCGCACCGTTAACTAATGATGAAGTAACGGCAAGTGTAGGACACATACCGAGAATTAATACAAAAGTAGGATTTTCTTTTATAATACCATTATATAAACGTTCAATACATTTGTTCATTATTTGCCACCTCCTGTAATAAAGTCTACACAGTAAATAGCACCGTTTACACCATGTGTTACGGCATTAGATGTTATTGTGGCACTGCTTATTGCATTAATTTCATTGTCAGCTTTTGCTTCTGACTTAGTATATTTGAAGAAATCTACTTTCTTGTTGGAAAACTGACTCATAAAATCATCATCTTTGGCTTTCATTCCAAGCCCAGGTGTTTCACTTAAAGAAAGGAATGAAATACCCATAACAGTTCCGTCATCTTTTATACCTACAGTCATCTGTAATGAACCACCATAAGCTTCATTATCTGTAACTGTAATAATGTATCCTAAATCATTACCACTTTTGTCTTTAGCCTTAATAACTTCATCAATTGTGGCATTGTAAGATTTAATTGTTTTTTCTGTTTCATTTTTGTTAATCTGCTCTTTAATATATTTGTCAGCAGCCACGCTGTCAAAACTTACATTATCGAAACTTCCAAGCCCCGGCATAACTGTATTGTATGCTTCAATCTTAGTCTTTTCTTCCTGCATTGCTCTTGAATTAGCTGTAACATTATATACAAGACCTAATCCAAGTCCTGCTACCAAAGTGATAGCAAATAATATAAGAGTATCTTTAATTATATTTTTCATATTATTTGCCCTCCTTTTTTGCCTTAACAATTCCAAAAGCTCTTGGAATTGTCCATTTTTCAATTAATGGAACTAAAAGATTGCAGAATATAATTGCATATGAAACGCCTTCTGCAGTATTTCCAAATGTTCTGAAAATAGCTGTCAAAAGACCTAAACATATACCAAAAATATATCTTCCTGTTTTTGTAATAGGAGATGTCGTATAATCAGTTGCCATAAAGAAGGCCCCAAAAATCAAACCACCACCGCAAAGATGTTTTGCAAGGAAAACAGGATCTGTACTCTGGTTAAAAAGCATAATACAAACAGCAAATACTGCTATGTATGTAAGAGGGATGCGCAAATCAATAATCTTTCTTACAACAAGATATACAACACCGATTAACAATGCAATAATGCATGTTTCACCGATTGTACCTGAATGATTACCAATAAACATATCTGCAAGACTTGCAACACTGTCCCCTGTATTTTTTAATGAAGTTAAAGGTGTTGCACTTGTAGCCGCATCTACTCCACTAACATCTGTAGGATAGAATGCAGTCATGTTTCCTGCAAATGACAGAACAAGAAAACATCTTGCACCTAAAGCAGGGTTCATAAAGTTCTGACCTAAACCGCCAAATAACTGTTTTACAATTACAATTGCAAAAAATCCGCCAAGCATTGCTTTCCAATAAGGGAAAGTACAAGGAAGATTCAATGCAAGAATCATACCTGTAACTACTGCACTTAAATCATCAAGTGTGCTTTCTCTGTTAGTAATCTTTTCAAAAACATATTCAGATAATACACATGCAACTACCGTTAAAATAATAAGTAATGCACTTCTTAATCCGTATTTTGCTCCGAAGAGATGACTATAATTATATATACCAAAAATTGTAGCCGGCATTAAAGCGATAATTACATCTCTCATTATACTCTGAGTTGTAACCTTGCTTTTTACATGAGGGCTGGATGATACGTTATACATTTTTTATTCACTCTTACCCTTTCCTACGTGCTGCCTGCACTTTTCTTTTCATTGTTCTTACACTTTGTGTAATGTTTCTGTTAGCAGGGCAATTGTAATTGCATGTACCACATTCAATACATTCCATTCCGTGCATTTTTACAAAAGCCTCCATATCATCTGCATCTGCCGCATGAGCAAGTTTTGCACAAATTAAACCTTCCGGGCAAACCTGAGCACATTTTCCACAGTTAAGACAGTTAGTTGTCTTAGCATGGGCAACATGATCATTTTTAAATGCTAAAAGTGCAGATGAACCTTTTATAACAGGAACATCCAAAGTAAACATTGCCTGACCCATCATAGGACCACCTGACAAAATCTTTTCAACAGATTCATTCATACCGCCTGCTTCTTCCACAAGCTGGCTATGACTTGTTCCAAAAGGAACTAACAGGTTACAAGGATTCTTTATACCGTCACCTGAAACAGTAACAATTCTTTCTGTTAACGGTTTGTGGAATTTTACAGCCTGATAAATGTTGTAAATTGTGTCAACATTATCAACTATACAGCCACCATCTGCCGGCAACATTGAAGAATTGATTTTTCTCTTTGTAACAGCATAAATAATATGTCTTTCTGATCCCTGAGGATACTTAGTCTTTAATTCTGCTACCTGTATTCTATCTTCATTTTCAGTAAGTTTCTTTAAGCTTTCAATAACATCAGGCTTATTATTTTCTACTGCAATAACACCTTTTGCATTCTCAAATAAAGATAAAACAATCTTTAATCCTTCGATTACTTCCTGTGGCTGTTCAACCAATCTTCTGTAATCTGATGTTATGTATGGCTCACATTCAGCAGCGTTAACAATAACATAATCGATTGCATTATCGTCCTTAGGTGTAAGTTTTACGTTAGTTGGGAAGCATGCGCCACCTAAACCTACAACTCCACAGTCCTTAACAGCCTCTCTAATATATTCCTTTGACCATGGCTGTTCTTTGGCTTCATATTGAAACTCTTCATATTGTTCATCATTTTCAATTACTATTGAAAGAACCTTGCTTCCGTTAGGAACAACTCTCTGTTCTATCTTCTTTACAGTTCCTGAAACTGATGAGTGAATGTTAGCTGAAATAAATCCTGCCGCTTCTGCTATAAGCTGTCCCTTTAATACTCTCTGTCCCACTTCAACAACCGGTTTTGCCGGTGCCCCTATATGCTGTGCAACAGGAATAACAACTTCTCCTTTTGGAAGCACTTTTCTAACAGCAACATCCTTGGATAGTTCTTTTCCATCGTATGGATGAACTCCACCCTTAAATGTTAGAATAGACATAACTCTACCTCTCTTCGTAATTTTTTACATCTATTCTATAATAATACTTTTGTCCAATTTCTTCAATGTAAATAACATCCAATTGATACTCTTTTTTCACTAATTAGGCATTAACTTAATATTGTAAAAGAATTTTTAATTTTTCAAAAAAATCAAAAAATCTTGTTGTGTTTTTATTAATTTGATAAAATAAGATTTATGTTAGTATTTAGAAATAAAGTGGATATAAAAATTAACTATCCAATAGAGAATTTTTCAAAAAAAGAGAAAATAATATATTTTGATATTGAAACAACAGGTTTTTCAAGAAAGTACTGTATTGTCTACTTAATCGGCTGTATGTACTATTCAGGAGATGAACTTTGTTATACTCAATGGCTTGCAGAAAATTTTAATGATGAAGCCAATGTTCTTATGGCATTTAATAAGTTCATAAAGGATTTCGATACTGTTATTCATTTTAATGGTAACAGTTTTGACATACCGTTTGTAACAGAAAGGGGTAAAAAATACAATTTAGAATTTGACTTTGATAATTACCAAAGTATTGATATTTACAAACCGGTTTCAAAGCTTAATCACATTCTTAAAATGGAAAACAATAAACAGAAATCTTTTGAGAAACTTCTTGGAATTAACAGAAGTGATCCTTTTTCAGGTGGAGATTTAATTGAAGTCTTTAAGCATTATGTGGAATCTAAAGATGAACGTTTACTATTCCCACTTCTTTTACATAATAAAGAAGATGTTTGGAATATGGGTGTTTTAACGGATTTACTTTCCATATCTGATATTTTTGAATATAAGTATAATGTTAATTCTTACGAAATTCATGAATATAAGAATTTTGACGGGGATATTCAACAGGAATTACTTGTTAGTATAACTTTAAACAATTCTGTGCCTGTTAATATTTCACATAACTTTAATGGCATTCACTTAAATATTCAGAATAACACTTTAAACATTTCAATTAATTTATGCAACGGCACATTTAAGTATTTCTTTAAAAATTATAAGGATTATTATTTCCTTCCATTGGAAGACCGTGCTATTCACAAAAGTATCGGAGAATTCATGG
>OGZL01004079.1_pt1 | contig 9951 bp, 7 predicted proteins | sample 1576761 | NCBI WGS metagenome assembly OGZL01 (sample SAMEA3541595, study PRJEB24748) | human gut metagenome | biome: human gut; feature: human-associated habitat; material: faeces | place: China | collected 2012
ATTAATTTTCCACAACTCCGGGTATTATATTTCTATTTTTTTTTAAGTTCTTCTAACCTTCTATAAGGTCCTGGCCTCTCATTCCTATTACCGGGCCGCCTGTTCCATTAATGTATTCTTCTGTAATTTTTACAGTTCCAATGTTGTCATCTTTTGGAATTTCATACATTATATCAAGCATAAATTTCTCAATGATTGCCCTTAGTGCTCTGGCCCCTGTTTTCTTTTCTATTGCTTTCTTGGCAATTGTTCTAAGAGCACCTTCCGTAAATTCAAGTTTTACTTCATCAAGTTCAAGCAATTTCTGATACTGTTTGATAATTGCATTCTTTGGATCTGTAAGAATCTTTACAAGCATGTCTTCTGTTAATCCATCCAAAGTAAATACAATTGGAAGTCTTCCAAGGAATTCAGGAATCATACCAAATTTTCTCAAATCTTCTGATGTTACTTTTTTCATAATATTAGGATCATTATCGTATTTGTCTGTTAATTCACTTTGGAAGCCTATGGCTGCCTGCTTGTTAAGTCTTTCCTTAATAATGTCTTCCAAATCCGGAAAAGCGCCACCGCAAATAAACAAAATATTTTTTGTGTTAACTGTTGCAAGTGGCACCATTGCATTCTTGCTTGTTGCACCAACAGGAACTTCAACTTCGCTTCCTTCCAAAAGCTTAAGCATTCCCTGCTGAACTGACTCTCCGCTTACATCTCTGCTACTTGTATTCTGTTTCTTTGCAATCTTGTCTATTTCGTCAATAAAAATAATACCTGTTTCTGCTCTTTCAACATCATTGTCTGCTGCTGCCAAAAGTTTTGAAACAACGCTTTCAATATCATCGCCAATATACCCTGCCTCTGTAAGTGATGTTGCATCTGTTATTGCAAGAGGAACATCTAATAACTTAGCTAAAGTCTTAACAAGGTATGTTTTACCTGAACCTGTAGGTCCAATCATTAACATATTTGACTTTTCAATTTCAATTTCGTCCATTGTGTTTGTTGCAACTCTCTTGTAGTGATTATAAACTGCAACAGACATAACCTTCTTAGCATAATCCTGTCCGATAACATAATCGTCTAACTTACCTTTTATAACATGAGGTGCAGGAATCTTGTTAATATCCAAAACAGGTGCTTCTTTCTTTTCTGAAGATTTTTTCTTTTTAAGTTTCTGTTTCTTTGGAATTTCTCTTCTAAAATCATCTGTAGTCATCATATGAATTCCCGGAGTATTAAGCAACTCTTCTAATTCATCCTTGCTTATGCTCATATTCATGCCAAAGTTCTGGAAACTATTAAAACTCTTCTGCAGACAATCTGCGCACACACAAATTCCACCCGGCATATCAATCATAGTTCCTGCTTTACTTTCAGGTCGTCTACAAACATAACAAATCTTCTCGTATTCATCTTCATTACTCTTGTCTGATGAATCACCATTCTCACTTTTATCAACATTGTTATTGTCTGTAGAATTGTTATCATCATTTACTATTACTTTATTATCATTTTCCTTTGAGTTATTGTCTATAACTTGATTGTTTTCAGCTACAACCTCTCGGAAATCATTTTCATCTAAAGTCTTGTTTTCAAATTCATCTTTGTTCATTGTATCTCTCCATTCTGCGATATTATTCACAAATAAAAAAAGTATATCACATTTAATCCTACATACTAATCCACAACATACTCTGCGAACATCAGTAATTTAATATGAAACACCATTTAATACATGGCTTAGTTTAACATATATTAACTAAAATTAAAACATACAAAATTGACCATATTCTGACTTAAATGTTACATATTTTTTAACATTTCAAAAGAGGCAACCCTCTACCGGATTGCCTCTTTGTTATAAACAAAACACTTTATGAGAAAGAAATTTTTAACTTTTTTAGTTTGCGGCATTCTGTGTTGTTTCAATTACGCTCTTGTCGCCAAGTGTAACTGTAACATCTTTTGTCTTGTATTCTCTGCCGTCTCTGTATTCTATAGTTACTTTAACCTGTTCGCCTTTCTTGTAGTATTCAAGCATACTCTGTAATGATGTCATTGATGAAACATCCTGCCCGTCAAATTTTGTAATTACATCTGATGCTGCGATTCCGGCATTTTCAGCAGGGCCACCTTTTACTACGCTCTGTACCTGGATTCCCTGTGGAATTGAGTAAGCCTGTGATGTCTGCTCATCTACATCAAACCCTGAAATTCCAAGGTAACCCCTTTCGTCTTCTGATACTTTTGTTCTTGTTTCTTTTGTTTCAAGGTTACTAATAATATCTTTTACAGATGAAATTGGGATTGCAAAGCCCATACCTTCAACGCTGGCATTTGAGCTGCTTCCGCTTGATGAATATTTTGCAACGTTAATTCCGATAACTTCGCCACTGGCATTTAATAATGCTCCGCCACTGTTACCACCGTTAATTGCTGCGTCTGTCTGAAGTAATGTCATTGTCTGATTTTCAAGCTGAACCTCTCTGTCTTTTGCACTGATAATGCCTGTTGTTACTGACTGTCCATATCCTAAAGCATTACCAATTGCAATAACACCTTCACCAACGTTAACTTTATCTGAATCACCTAATGTAGCTTTCTTAATATTTTTTAATACATCTGATGGAATGTCTTTTAATTTTACTGCAACAACTGCTACATCTTTTGTTGAATCAGTTCCCTTAATGTATCCATCAACTGAATCCTTTGATTCTGTTCCGGCGAACTGAATCTTTAAGCTGTCTGCACCTTCAACAACGTGATTGTTTGTAACTATAAGAAGTTCTGTACTTGTCTGGTCTACAATAATACCTGAACCTGCTGCATCTTCTTCATATGAATTGCTCTTGTTGTTTCCGCTATTTCCACCACCAAAATAGTATTCCCAAATATCCTGTGAATAATCGTTTCTTGATTCAACTAATGTCTTGCTTGTAATAGCTACAACACTTGGCATTGCACTGCTTACAACACTTGAAACATCTGTTACTGTAACGCCTGATGTCGATGAAGAATTAGCATCGTTCTGTGTGTTTGTTGAGCCGATTGATTCGTAATTGCCTGAATCACTGCTATTGTCATTGTTACTATTGCTATTGTTATCATTGTTGCTTAATGTTCCGTCTTCCAAAACATTTGTTAATGAATCTTTATTCTTTGAAATATAAGCTGCTGAAATACCAAATGTTCCTGCAAGTAAAACTACACAAACTGCAACAACGGCTATTAAAGTTCTCTTCTTTTTCTTCTTTTTACCATTACCATTGTTATTGTTGTTACTGTTATAATTGTAACCATTGTTTGTCTGAGAATCATTTGTTGAATAATAATATCCATTATTCTGTGAATTATTAGAATTGCTATTATAATAGCTGCCATTCTGTGTACTATCATTGCTACTATTGTTGCTTCCCTGCGAATAATAAGTACTATTTCCACTTACATCATCTGCGTTATGATGCTCATCATTTACATATGACTGTCTGTAAACACTGCTTTCCTGTTCAGCTGTCTGCTCTGTATTCTGTTCTGAACTATTCACAGCATCCTGTGAAACCTGCTGGCTGTTTACCTCTTCAAAATTATTGTTTTCTGTACCTGATATATTGTCATCGTTGTTTCCCTCCGGATTTGAACCAAATCCATTTGGATTCTCGTTATCGTACATCTTCCTTTTCTCCTTTCAGGCTCTTTTTTTTAATAAAGAACAAAATTTTGTATTACCTCATCTATTCCTTATTTGATTATAGGTATAGTTTAACGGCTAGTTGTGTTGATTTTGTGTTCTACTTATTAAAAAATTGCGAAAATCTGCCTATTGTTTGCGGGCTGCCATTTTCGGCGACTATATGCAGAAAAAAGGAGTTGCAATTTGCAACTCCTACATTTTTAATAAAACTGGCTCTTACCGCCATCATCATAATCATAACTTACGGATTCTGTCTCACCTTCCTTATTCTTTTTAGCATCTCCACTCATGTCTATACCTGTTGAGCCATCCGAATACACACCTGTATCAGTCTGTATCTGATTTCCGATAGTATTAACAGTGCTTGTTGGCTGGTAATTCTTTTCACCGAAAAGATACTCATGAAGCTCCGATACGTTATCACTTAAGCCTTTTGGCATAACATAACTGGTTCCACTAATAGTTCCCGTTTCAAGGTTTGACGGAAATCCCTGACTTCCCGATAATTTAAAATCAAATATAATTGGAATCATATTTACAATTTCTTTAAAAGTAAAACTTGTGGAAATAATTTTGTTTTTGTTAGTGTTGGCATTCATAACACCCGAAACCATTTCCTGCAATTCGCTAAAGCTTGCACTCTTTGCCTTTTCTACCAACTTCATCATAACTGAACGCTGTCTTGCTGCTCTACCAAAATCGTCTCTAACCTCTTCCCCTGTTTTTGGATCATAGAAAGTAGCTTTTCTGATTCTACAATATGTTGTGGCCTGAATACCATTTAACTTAATATTCTTTCCACTCTTCTTAACATATTTGGGTTTTACACCAATTGAGCTACAAGTACTGCTCATATGATAATTAAGCTGCTGTAATTCATCATCTGTAAGATTAACTTTTATTCCTCCCAATGTGTCTATAATCTCAGCAACACCTGAAAAGTTAACTGTAACATAATCAGTAATGTTAAGGTCAAGATTCATGTTAAGTGTATTGATCGCCGCTTCAGGTCCACCACCTGCATAGGCTGAATTAACCTTAAAGTACTTATAAATGGTTCCATCTTTTCCGTAAATTCCAAGATAAGTATCCCTATACACTGATACCATTTTTACTTCGCCTGTAGTGTTATGTACACTAACAATAAGTATGGAATCGCTGTTAGAAGCATCAACTTCTCCTTCTCTTGAATCTACACCAAACAATACAAAATTAGTATATTCTTCTGAATAATTGTATTTAAGTTTATTAGTTTTGATACTGTTGTCATCAAAATTAAGATCTCGTACACTCTCGTTGTAACTGTTATTTCCCCACCAGGTTATAATTTTCTGGCCTATTGCTGTGTTTGCCATAGCCTTTACAACCTGGGTCTTTACTGATGGCACAAATAAAATCACAGCCATCATAACTATAAGTAGTCCAAAAATAACTTCCATTGTTGTTACAAATCTTTTTAATCGTTTTACTGTTTTTAACTGTTGCTCTGAGCTTTTCGTTTTTCTCCTAGAACTCATGCTTTTCTCCAATCATCTTCTTTTTAGTAACTTATAATTAATCTTATCTGTATCCGTTAGGATTGTTCTTCTGCCAATTCCATGAATCAGCACACATTTCCTTAATGTCGTATTTTGCTTCCCAGCCTAATTCTTCCTTTGCCAAAGTTGCATCTGAATAACATTCAGCAATGTCACCAGGTCTTCTGTCTGTAATTACATAAGGAATGTCAATTCCGCTTGCTTCGCTGAAATTCTTAATAACGTCTAATACGCTGTATCCCTTTCCTGTTCCAAGGTTATATACCTTAACTCCCGGATTTTCTTTAATCTTATCAATTGCATTTACGTGACCTGTAGCCAAATCCATTACATGGATGTAATCTCTAACTCCTGTTCCGTCAGGTGTTGGATAATCATTTCCAAATACATTAACTCTTGGAAGTTCTCCTGTTGCAACCTTTGTAATATAAGGCATAAGGTTGTTTGGAATTCCGTTAGGATCTTCGCCGATAAGTCCACTCTTGTGTGCTCCAATTGGGTTAAAGTAACGAAGAAGAATTACATTCCATTCCTTGTCTGCAAACTGAATGTCTGTAAGAATCTGTTCAAGCATTGACTTTGTCCAGCCATATGGGTTTGTACACTGTCCCTTAGGACATTTTTCTGTTATAGGAATTTCTGCCGGATCTCCGTATACTGTTGCTGATGAACTAAAGATAATATTCTTTACTCCATGTTTACGCATTACATCGCACATAGCTAATGTTCCTGAAATGTTATTTGTGTAATATTCAAGTGGCTTCTGTACTGATTCGCCTACAGCCTTTAAGCCTGCAAAATGAATAACTGCATAAATGTCGTTTTCTGTTAAAATCTTATCCATTAATTCCTTGTCTGCAATGTCACCTTTGTAGAATTTTAAAGTTTTGCCTGTAATCTTTTCCACTCTCTTAAGTGATTCTTCGCAAGCATTGCTTAAGTTATCTATAACTACCACGTCATATCCTGATTCCAATAATTCAACACAAGTATGACTTCCAATAAATCCTGCTCCACCTGTTACTAAAATAGTGCTCATTATTCTACCTCCATTATTTAGCTTTCGCTTTAATTTTTATTGTAACATTATTCATCAGTGTAGTGTTATCCGGCACTGCTACGTCCACATGTACCGTTGTTGTTCCTTCCTTAACTTTCCCCAAATCTGCACTAATGGCCATGTCATCTTTTGTTAATTGGCTGATTACTTCTTCCTCTCCCTGTAAAGTAACTTTAACCTTTTTTGTAACTAGCTGTACATCCAAGTCGCTGGTTAAGTCATTAAGAGATACTTCAGAAGCATCATATTCAAATGTTCTTGTGATAAGCTTCTTAATTAGAACCTTTACGGTTATAGTTGATTCTCCGCTAACGGACAATCCTTTTGGTAATTTGCCTGTTACATCTATATTCTGTGTCACATCACCTTTGGCATCTGACACATCTATATCATCCTGTATATCTAATGATTCAATGCTGTCAAGAGATTCTTCACTACCGTAAACTGTAATACTGTCACTTGAAAGAATCACATCATCCACAACATAACCATCTGCCGGCTTACCTAATTCATCTTTATTTATAGTTGAAATTGGAACCTGTTTTGCTCTTAAAACATTAACATTTACCCTTATCTTCTTATCTGATAATTCAATTTCATCCGATTTAATTTCTTTGTCGTTCTTATCATAAAGTATTACAGGACATTTTTTTGAAATATTAGTGTTTGTTCCATCCAAGCTACATCTTACTGCTACCTTTTTGATTTTGTCAATAATTGATGTTGGAGCTTTTACTGTAACTTCGTCTGTGGACATTGAGCTAAGCCCTGCCACATAGCCGTCAGCAACCTTTCCTGTATACTCAACAACCAAGTCTGTAAAATCTTTTTCTTCAACATTTTCCACGTCTACCAGAATAGTCTGGGCTGACTGTTTTACAATTGTAATCTTTCTTCCCAGAGAAGCATTCTTAGTTGTTACATCAACAGGAATTGAGTTGACTTTTGACAATTCCTTTAAAGATGCAGTAGCCCTGAAATCTTCTGCTGATAAGTTACTTACAATTGATCTTTTGCCTGAAACAGTAATATTCAAGTACTGTTCAGACTTAACATTATATACCATATCTCTGCTGGTTATTGCACTTTCGTTTGTAACGGATATTGGAATATTTGATACAGTAATGGTTTTCTCCGGATCGTTAACATTAACAATTGCCAGCCACAAAACCAATGCTATTAATACTGCAAGAAATTTCAAACCAATATTATTTGTCAGAGACATCTTTAGTTTCGTTAACATCTTTTTCATTGCGTCCCCTTCCTTTCAAAAATCTTCTTGGTTTAACTTCCTCTTTATCCTGAGCCTTTATAAGCTCATTTTTCAGAATTGAAGCATCTGCGTATCTAATTAACTTGCCTTCTTTTGCAATGGAAATACTTCCTGTTTCTTCTGACACAATAACAACTATACAGTCTGAAACTTCACTAATTCCAAGTCCTGCTCTATGTCTTGTCCCCAAATCCTTGCTTAAAGAAGAGCTGTCTGACAGCGGCAGATAACATGTTGCTGCCACTACCCTGTTTTCATCTATAATAACTGCACCATCGTGTAATGGTGTGTTTTTTTCAAAAATATTAATTAACAACTGGCTTGAAATACGTCCGTCTATCTTTATTCCTGTTTCAATAAACTGACCTAAATCGTGCTGCTGTCTTATAACAATTAAGGCTCCTGTTTTAGCCTTTGCCATCTCAAGAGTTGCTCTTGTTATTTCTTCAACTGATCTGTCGCTAAAATTAGATTCATTGTTGCCATTTTCAAATTTTAATACTTTGAAAATAACATTCTTTCTACCTAATTCTTCCAGAGCCCTTCTAAGTTCAGGCTGAAATATAATTACAAGTGCTATAATACCTGCACTTAATGTCTTGTTAAATATCCATAGCAGTGTTGTCAAATGAAATAAAGAAGCCACAAGCATAAAGATTACAAGCACAAAAATACCCTTTAATAATACCCATGCCCGGCTTTTTCTAAACCATAAGACCACATAGTAAATAGCTACAGACATTATAACTATTTCAACAATGTCACTTGCATAAATTTCCGGCACTGTTAAATATTTTTCTATAAAATTTGAAATATAATTTAATACTGTGCTCACTTTATTTCCCCTTTCCATAATACTCTGCTTTATAATGTCGAAAACCTCTTCAATTAAGAATAACGTTTTTTATTTGATTTTTATTGCAAACTCTATTTCCATTTCTTCTTTTTCTTTCTCTGGGCATTAATTCTTTTAACATTCATTTCAGGTGCTACCACGTTAATCTTAGGCACTGCCTTAACGTAATAATAGTATTCGTCATCCTCAAACTGAGTATGTTCTGTTCTTGAATAATCCACTGAAAATACGAAGAACTGAATAATGCATCCTAACAATATAGAGCCTACGCTCCCAAGAATAACCCCAATTATTGAATATTCTGTGTTCAAAGTAAGTGCTCCAACCAAAATTATAACACAATCTACCACTCCGCCTACTATAATCGCAATAATCCAGGCATTGTTAACTGATGATCTTCTTATAAAATAAACTACTAACGTAGTTATAATAAATGCTGCAATAACCAAAAATAATTGATTATTAACACTAATCATTTTTAATACTGTATTAAGATTTGCTGCGTTAGTTCCCTCTGATGCAACATTCTGAATTGCGTCTGCATTCTTGCCTATTACGGCTATCATATAATATACTATTGTTCCAAATGTAACCGATACTATTGATACAGGTGTGCATATTAATCCTGCAATAATCGGAACAATATATGGTATTTTCAGGAAAAACGCCATGGGAACAAAAAGTACGAATATTCCCTGTGTTGGTGTAAATCTAAAATACAAAAGTAACATTATTAGCAAAATAATTACCACTAATGCCCCAAGTTCTATTGATAATGTAAATATGTTAATACACATAATAGCCGTTAAAGCTGTTATTATAATTGTCCAAGGCATAAAGGCCATAATAACTGATATTCCCATTATTACAGGCCACATTGTTAATAAATCATTATATCCAACATTCTTTTTTATTAGAGTTAATGCTATAAACGCACTGATAAATTTAATAATCGGATTAACATAAAACTCATGTTCCGCGTAAAAATTCTTTAATTTCTCCTTATATACAAGTAATCCCATCATTATTCTTCATCGCCTCCCTCTCCAAGTTCATCAATAATTGCATCATATTCCAATTCCTGAATACGGTGCAGTGTTTTCAAATCTCCATTATATTCCTTTAAATGCTTTCTTATATTTCTAAACTTGTGTGAGAAAAAAGCATAACTAAAAATCATATATAAAACAACGGATACAATATATAAAATCACAAGCATTATTATTAAAGCTGTAAGTCTTCCTGTTGTTGTAAGACTTGATATAACCTTGTCAGACTTATACATAAACCATAAAACCAAACAAAGCAAATATGCAACTGTTATACACAAAAAAGACTTAAGCATTTTTAGTGACATATAATCACCTCTGAAATACTTGCTTGTTTTAATCTCTTTTTTTTGATTTTTCTGCTCATATAATGACAACTTTGTCATTAGTATAATCTTTTCATTATTAAGCATTTTAAATCTCCTTAAAATTGAATCTCTAACTTTTTCGTATAGAAACCCATAATTATTTTTAATTCTATCAT